>Ga0316209_1000904_pt1 | contig 39023 bp, 40 predicted proteins | sample 6monopyrite_MG_FD_204945 | JGI IMG/M metagenome (GOLD analysis project Ga0316209, IMG submission 204945) | Microbial mat bacterial communities from mineral coupon in-situ incubated in ocean water Damariscotta River, Maine, United States -... | ecosystem: Environmental > Aquatic > Marine >...
CTGTCGGCACCGGTGCCAAGACACTGGCGACAGACGTAGGCGCAGACATTGCGGCAATGAAGACTGAATAAACCCTGACGGTTTAATCTTTCGGGCCGCTTCGTGGAAACACGGGGCGGCCCTTTTTCGTTTCACGACACCACATGTGCGGCCCCACAGCGATGGTCGATGTAAACCGGGTCACAGCACGAGGGGCAAGTCTGCCCCAGCGCCCTACTTTTGGACGATCCGGCCACAATTCAAGGGTGTCTCCACAGCTCATCAAGACATTTTTAATCTTTATATTCAACAATAACAGCAGTTTAAAAGTATTTCGACATTTTAAGCAGAGCGTCCAAAAATGCACGAAATCCGTCAAACTCCCGCCCCATTCAAAGTGCAAAACATATGCAACCAAGACGGGGATCGAGCCAAACAAGAGGCCGGTTCGATATGATCCGCAAGGTTGAAATGTAAATCTAGCGATACCCTGAGGAGGGACTACAATGCTTAACTTTATCAAAAACTTCCGCAATGACGAAGACGGCGCAGTCACAGTTGACTGGGTTGTTCTGACAGCTGCTATCGTTCTGTTGGGCGTGGCCGTTGGCAACTCTGTCGGCACCGGTGCCAAGACACTGGCGACAGACGTAGGCGCAGACATTGCGGCAATGAAGACTGAATAAACCCTGACGGTTTAATCTTTCGGGCCGCTTCGTGGAAACACGGGGCGGCCCTTTTTGTTAAGAGTTTGGCGGTATCATATCACGAAGTCATCATCCCGCTGCCATGAAACCGCCGCAAACCGGGGCGATATTCAATTAGCACGACCACGACAATGATTATCAGTATTGGATTTAGGAAGATGGACAGATTTTTTGGGCGTTTCGCACAAGACGAAGACGGCGCCGTCACGGTGGACTGGGTTGTGATCACCGCAGGTATCGTCTTGCTGGCGTCGCTTGTCGGTAACGGCATACGGGATGAAACCATTTCCGCCGGCGAGCGTATCGGTGCGCAAGTCGCCGCAATGGAAGTCAAAGACTGGTAGTCGCCAGACGAGTAACAAACAACCGGCACATCTACGCTTGGTAGACCCGTGCAACGAAGAAAGAAAACGAGGTACGATAATGCGCTCTTTATTTGGACTGGTTCTCCTCCTTGGCATGGGCCTCGCAGGCTTTGCCGTCTATATGGTTCAGGGCTTCGTAAGCCAGCAGGAAACGGCGCTTGCGCAAGAACGTGCCAAGGCCGCAGATATCGTGCCCACGACCAAGATTTACGCCCCTACGCGCACGGTCCTTTACGGTGAACAGCTCACCACGGACGATGTCGCCTTGATAGATTATGCGATCAAATACATCCCCGAGGGGGCTTTTGCGACCTTTGAAGAGCTGTTCCCCGAAGGTGAATCCACACCGCGCGTTGTGCTGCGCCAGATGGAAAAAGATGAGCCGGTTTTGGCCATCAAGGTTACTGAACCAGGCAAAGACGCGGGTATCACGTCGCGTTTGGATCGCGGGATGCGCGCCTTTACCATCAAGGTTGATGTTGCCAGCGGTGTTTCCGGCTTTCTGCGCCCGACCGATAGGGTTGATGTCTACTGGAGCGGCTCCGTGCGCGGCGAAGGCAATCAAAGCTTCACGCAATTGATCAAGTCCAACGTCGAGATCATCGCGATTGACCAATCCGCCAATGGTGAACGGAATGAGGCATCGATCGCACGCACCGTCACGGTGCAGGTTTCTCCGCAAGATGTGGCGGTTCTGGCGCAGGCGCAATCCACCGGCGCGCTGTCATTGTCGCTGGTTGGTGACAATGATGACACGGTGACCGGCGAGATCCTTGTCGATCAACGCAGCTTGCTTGGCTTGGCCGCCCCTGTTGTTGAACAAGTTGAAGAAGTCGTGCAGCGCGAGGTCTGCACAATCATCACAAACAAGGGCGGCGAGCGCGTCGAAGTGCCCATTCCCTGCACAAATTAAGCGCGGCACCGTTAAGTTTCAGGGCACGCCATTCACAAAAATGGCGTGCCTTTTGCACGCGCGCGCAACATCTAGACGTTACGCATCTGCATCACTCTCGCCGCGCAATGCATTGATTCTTGCAATAATTCCCAATTCGGTGCAGGTTCAACGAAATGCGGGCAAAAAGACCCGTCAAAACGAGGCGTGATCGGAGAGGCAGGTCACAATGACATGTAAAAATATTATCAAGGCCGTTGTAACCAGTTTTGTATTGGGAACCATCGCGGCGCCAGTTGTGGCACAGACTGAAACACTGCGCGTGATGCGAGGTGCACCGTCCAGTGCGCTGAACGTGCCGATGAACCGCGCGGTGGTGGTCGAAAGCGACACACCCTTTACCGAATTATCAATTGCAAACCCGGGCATTGCGGATATTTCCTCCTTGTCGGACCGCACGATCTACGTTCTGGGCAAAGAACCGGGCCGCACCACGCTGACCCTATTGGGGGGCGATGGTCGCCTGATCACCAACGTCGAGGTGCAAGTCACCCCCGATATCGCGGAGTTCAAAGAACGCCTGACGCAAATCCTGCCCGGCGAGAATATCGAAGTGCGCACCGCCAATAACGGCATTGTCCTGTCTGGCACGGTCAGTTCCATCGCACGACTTGATCGCGCTATGGAGTTGGCACAGCGTTATGCGCCCGACCGGGTCTCGAACCTGATGTCCGTCGGCGGCACCCAGCAAGTTATGCTCAAGGTGCGCTTTGCCGAAATGCAGCGCTCTGTCAGCAAATCCCTGTCGTCCTCGATCGCGTTGCAAGGCACCGGACTGAACGGCAATCTCGGGCTTAGCGGCGGCTCTAACACATTGAACAATTCCGGCTCGGTGGAAAATGCCTTCACCGGATCGGTGCCATCAAGCAACTCAAACAACGGCGCGTTCTTGTTTGGCTTCAACGCAGGCGGTGTAGAAGTTGGCATCCTGCTCGAAGCGCTGGAATCGCGCGGCGTTGTGCGCACATTGGCGGAACCGAACCTCACAGCACTGAGCGGCCAAGAGGCGAAATTCCTGGCGGGCGGTGAATACCCGATCCCCGTTTCACAAGACAACGGCGCGATCACGATTGAATACAAGCCCTTTGGCGTCGAGTTGAACTTCACCCCGCGGGTCATCGACAATGATGTGATCAATCTGGAACTATCGGCTGCGGTGTCTTCGATCGATTCAACCAACGGCTTTACCGCCAACGGCTTTACCATCGACGCCTTTAAGCGCCGCGAAACATCCACAACCGTTGAAATGCGCGACGGCGAAAGCTTTGCGATTGCGGGTCTTTTGCAAGACGACTTTATGGATCTGAGCGGTCAGGTGCCATGGATCGGCGACATTCCTATCCTTGGGGCCCTGTTCCGTAGCGCCGAATATGCGCGCAACCAAACCGAGTTGGTCATCATTGTGACACCGCACCTTGTGACACCGACGCGCGGCGAAGTTCTAGCCTTGCCGACCGACCGTGTGCAGCCCCCATCAGAGCGGGATTTGTTCCTCTTTGGCCGGGTTGCCGCCGATAAAGCGCCACAAACCGGGGCCGCAGGAGAAGTTGCACGCCAGGACTTTAGCGGGTCTTATGGCTATGTGTTGGATGATTGATAAGGATCGCAGGCCAATGAAAACCGTTCTGACTGTCACCGCCGCTGCTCTGTTACTCTCGGCTTGCGCGCAATCAAACGAGGTCCGCCAAGGTTTCAACAGCCCGGCAGGCTCGCAGATCGACACCGGGAATTTTGGTGCCGCCACAATGAATAACACGCTTATTCAATCCGGTGACGTGGATTATACCATCAATCTGGCGCGTCGCTTTGCCGAAGAGGTCAATTCGACGATCACCTTCCCGTTCAATTCGACCGCCTTGGACGAAACTGCCCGCGCCACGCTGCGCCAGCAAGCGGACTGGATCAATCAATTCCCCGAAGTGCGCTTCAAGGTGTTTGGACATACCGATCTTGTCGGCAGTAAAGCCTATAACCGCAGGTTGGGCCTCAAGCGGGCGCAAGCCGCCGTGCTTTACCTAACCAGCCAAGGGGTTAACCGCTCCCGTCTGGAGGCGGTCGTCTCCTTTGGTGAAACACAACCCATTATCGTGACCGAAGGCCAGGAACGTCGTAACCGGCGCACCGTCACCGAAGTTTCGGGTTTTGTGAAAAGCCACCCGACGGTGATGAACGGCAAATACGCCGCAGTTGTGTTCCGTGAATATATCAACAGTGCGGCACCATTCGCCATAACGCCCGCCGCCACTGGCCAATAGATAAGGCGTTGCGGGTTTACCCCGAGAACGATTTAGTTAGAATTCAATCGTTCACGCATGGCAATTGCGTGAACAACCCCGCCCAAAAGCCTTGATCGTTCAAAGATACCAAACAATAACGCCGTTTTTGTCCCATTCTCGACACGATTGCCCCCCACAAATAGTCCAAAGGGTTAACCACGCTTGCCGACTCGGCTCGCATGGGCAGTTTTTTGGATGTTTGTTGACGTGATTTTCACTCATATCGCTCATCTTGCGACTGCGCCCAGCAAACAAAGGACGTATCGTTATGAGCAGTGCAGTTTTAAAATCCGACCCCCAACCCATCGTCGCCTGTACAATCAGCCGGGATGTGCAAATCTTTGATCTGTTGATTGAAGACATGGAAACCGCCTTGGGCGAAAATTGGGGGGACCTGTCATTTGATGATGCCGCCGCCTATTTGCAGCAGCCAGAAGCGCAGGATCTGCAATTTGTCACCATCGCAATGGACCACGAAGACGAGGACCGGATCGCGGACATCACGCATATCATCTCGGTGGCCAAATCCCACGAGATCAAAGTGATCTTGATCACCGAAGACGTCAGCACTGCGGCCCTGCACCAGCTGTTGCGCGAAGGCGGCGATGAATTCATCCCCTACCCGCTGCCAGAGGCGGAACTGGCGCGCGCGATCGAGCGGGTTTTGACCCCGATCGAACAAATTCCGACACAGCCCGACGAAGAGGTCCGTCTCAAGCCGACTGGCACCCATGATGGTGTTGTCATTCCGGTGCACGGCATGGCCGGCGGCACCGGGGCCACCACATTTGCGGTCAACCTCGCCTGGGAACTGGCGAACGTCAGCAAGACCGAAACACCGCGTGTCTGCCTGCTGGATCTTGACCTGCAATTTGGCACCGTGTCGACCTATCTTGACCTGCCGCGCCGTGAAGCGGTGCTTGAACTGTTGAGCGACACAGAGGTTGTTGATAGCGAAGCCTTCATGCACGCGCTTTTGCCCTACGAGCAGAAGATCCACGTTCTGACCGCCCCCACCGACATGATCCCGCTGGATATGGTCACGACCGAAGATATTGGCCGGCTGATCGGCATTGCACGCGCAAATTTCGATTACGTCGTGATCGATATGCCCTCAACCATGGTCGAATGGTCACAAACGATCCTTGAGGCGGCACATGTCTATTTCGCAATGCTCGAGTTGGATATGCGCTGTGCGCAAAACACGCTGCGGCTGAAACGCGCGTTGCAATCCGAGGATCTGCCGTTTGAAAAACTGCGCTTTGCGCTGAACCGCGCGCCCGGATTTACCGATTTGAACGGCAAAAGCCGCGTCAAACGTCTGGCCGACAGCCTTGGCATCAACATCGAGGTCCTGCTGCCCGACGGCGGCAAACAAATTGGCCAAACCAATGATCATGGCGCGCCTTTAGGTGTGGCCCTGCCCAAAAACGCCTTGCGCAAAGAAATCGCAAAGCTGGCCAAATCGGTCCACGACGTCAATCAAGCCGATGAAGCCGCAGCCAAGGGTTAAGGATTAAATCAATGTTTTCGAAGTATAAAAAACAAGGTGCCGCAACGCCCAATGCGGGCAAACCGACCCTCGCCGCCGTTCCCGCCGCAGCTCCCGCCGCGCCAGAACGTAAATCCCTGATGCGAAGCTTACCCAAGGCACACGCAGAAGTGGCGCCGATGGACAAAGAGAAAAAGCGCAAGGAACGGTTCGGCGAAATCAAACTCGAGCTGCACAAAGCGCTACTTGATAACCTGAACCTCGCGGCCCTGGAGACAGCGACAGAGGCGGATTTGCGTGCCGAAATCAACGCGATTTCGCAAGAAACGATGGAAGAACTCGGCATCGTGCTGAACCGCGAAGAGCGGCAGACACTGAATCAAGACCTGTTCTTTGAGGTCACCGGTCTCGGCCCCCTAGAGACGCTTTTGAAAGACGAAACCGTCAACGATATCCTCGTCAACGGGCCGCAGCAGATTTTCGTGGAACGCGACGGTAAACTGCAACTGACCGATGTAACCTTCAAAGATGAAAAGCACCTGCTGCGCATCATCGACAAAATCGTATCGGCCGTTGGGCGCCGGGTCGACGAATCCAACCCCTACGTCGATGCGCGTCTGGCTGACGGCTCGCGTTTCAACGCGATGGTCGGGCCGATTGCGGTGGACGGCAGCCTTGTCTCCATTCGTAAATTCAAGAAAGAAAAACTTGGCATTGACGAGCTGGTCAATTTCGGCGCCTTCACCGAAGAAATGGCCGCCTATTTGCAAGCCGCCGTTGCAACCCGTCTCAATATCATCGTGTCCGGCGGAACGGGCTCGGGTAAAACCACAACGCTGAACGCGCTGTCGTCGTTTATCGACAACGACGAGCGCATTTTGACGATCGAGGATACGGCTGAACTCCAGCTCCAGCAAACTCACGTTGGACGCATGGAAAGTCGCCCGCCAAACGTCGAAGGCAAAGGCGCCGTCAGCCAGCGGGACTGTTTGAAAAACGCGCTACGGATGCGCCCGGACAGAATTATCGTGGGGGAAACGCGTGGTGAAGAAGTGATCGACATGCTGCAAGCCATGAACACCGGCCACGACGGCTCGATGACAACAATCCACGCCAACTCTGCGCGTGACGGGGTCTCGCGTCTGGAAAACATGATCGCGATGGCCGGTATCGAAATGCCGATCAAAGCGACGCGCAGTCAGATTTCGTCGGCCGTGAACTTGATTGTTCAAGCCTCGCGCCTGCAAGACGGCTCTCGGCGCATGACCTCGATCACCGAGATTACCGGCATGGAGGGTGACGTAATTTCTATGCAGGAAATCTTTCGCTACCAACGCGTTGGCCTGACACCCGAGAATAAAATCATCGGGCACTTCACGGCCACGGGTGTGCGCAGCCACTTCTCGGATCGCTTTAAGCTTTGGGGCTATGACCTGCCTCCGGCTATTTTTGAACCTATGGTCGCGGAGTAATCAACATGATTTCGGCAGCCCCAATTATCTACATCGTCATTTTCGCCGCGGTTATCGCGATTGTGCAAGGCGCATATCTTGTGATTTTCGGCAAGTCGATCAGCTTGAACGGCAAGGTCAATCGCAGGCTTGAGCTGCTTGAAAAAGGCGGCGCTCGCGAACAGGTTCTGGAGCAACTCCGCAAGGAAATGACCCAACACATGAAATCGCAGAGCATCCCGCTCTACTCGATCTTGGCCACCAAAGCGCAAAAAGCAAACATCGCCTTTTCGCCCGCCCAACTGATCATGATCATGGGTGTTGTCAGCGTCGTGGCCTTTGTTGGCCTGACCGTCGGCACAGGTGTCGGCACGCAGGTGCGCATCTTTTTGGCCATCCTGATGGGCGTCGCGGGGGTTTTCGTGTGGATTTCCAACAAAGCAAACAAACGCATGTCGATGATGGAAGAACAATTGCCAGAAGCGATCGAATTGATGGTGCGCTCGTTGCGCGTCGGGCATCCGTTTGCCTCCGCAATCTCGATCGTTGCCCATGAAATCGCCGACCCGCTGGGCACCGAGATGGGCATCATCTCGGACGAATCCGCTTACGGACGCGATGTCGGCGAATGCCTAAAAGCAATGGCCGAGCGCCTTGATATGCAAGACCTTCGCTTCCTTGCCGTCGCCGTGACGATCCAGCAAACATCAGGCGGCAACCTTGCAGAAATCCTTGACGGCTTGGCCAAGGTCATCCGCTCGCGCTTCCGCCTGTTCCGCCGCGTCAAAGCCATCACCGCCGAGGCAAAATGGTCAGGCAAATTACTGTCCGCCTTCCCCGTCGTGGCCGTGATTGGCGTCAATCTGGTCGAACCGACCTACTTCGACGAAGTGATGGCCTCATCGGTGTTCATTCCGGCGTCTTTGGTTGTGGGGTTCTTGTTGGTTCTCAACCTGATCGTCATGCGCGCACTCGTGAATATTAAAGTATAAAGGCCAGTCAGATGCAAAAACTCAACACACTGATCACAGACATGCTTGGGCCTTTCGGGCCTCTCATGCTGGTGGGACTGCTTGGCGTCTTTTTGATCCTTGTCACCCTGCCCGTGCTTATGAAAAAGCAAGCCGATCCACTCGACCGGCTCAAAGCAACCCCACGCAAAGAAACGCCCAAAAGCGCAAAACTGCGGCAGGCTCAAAGCAGTGACAAGCTTGATAAATATGCCAACTTCCTGGAACCACAAAACATTGACGAATATTCAGCCATCAAACTGAAACTCGTGCAGGCCGGCTACCACTCCAAAAACGCAGTGCGCAATTACTACTTCGCACAGTTCGTTCTGGGGATCTTGGGCCTGATCCTTGGCGGCATCTATGCCTTCATGAATATGCAGCAAGGGCCGGTCGAAACCCAAGACCTGATCATGATGATCGCCGTGCCTGCCGGTGCGGGATACATGGGTCCAAAATATTGGGTGACCCGCAGGCAATCTGCTCGCAAAGAGGCAATCACCAACGGGTTTCCCGACAGTCTTGATATGATGCTGGTCTGCGTCGAGGCGGGACAATCGCTCGACCAGTCCATTATCCGGGTAGCCCGCGAGCTAAAATCCGGATTTCCCGACCTGTCCCACGAATACGAAGTTGTCGCCCACGAAATGAAGGCAGGCAAGGATAAGACCAGCGTGCTCAAAGACATGGCCGAACGCGCAGGCGTGCAAGACGTCAAAAGCTTTGTGACTGTTTTAATCCAGTCGCAACAGTTCGGGACATCGATTGCCGACGCGCTGCGGGTGTATGCAGGCGAAATGCGTGACAAACGTGTCATGCGTGCCGAAGAAGCGGCAAATAAATTGCCCACCAAGATGACTTTGGCCACGATGATGTTGACTGTGCCGCCGCTTCTGATCATTTTGATCGGGCCGTCAGTCTATGCCATCAGCCAAGCCCTCTGACGGGGTAAGGAAGTCGTCAAATGTTACACATAAGGGTCGTTTTGCTTTTGGCCCTGACCGCCTTGGCCGCCTGTTCATCGGGCGGCTTTGGGCGTTCGGATGATCAGGTGTTTGCACCCGGCATTGCGGGGGAATCCGATATCGACGGGCTGCTTGTCGGGCACCGGATGATGGCGGCTGGCGAATATGAATTGGCGCTCAAAGCCTATACCCGTGCGGCAGCCCAACAGGGACTGAACGTGGATACGCTTTCGGCGCTTGGATCGGCAAATTTACGCCTCGGGCGGTTGGGACAGGCCGAGCGTCTCTTGCGACGCGCGACCAAACTCGATCCGAATTTCCCCGCCGCCTGGAACAATCTCGGCGTGATTTTGATGGAAAAAAACAATTTCTCCGAAGCTGCACAGGTATTTCGTCGCGCTTATGCCACGGATAACGGGAATTCAGACCAGATCAGAGAGAACTTGCGGATATCTCTCGCCCAGATTGAAGATCCGTTTTATAACATACAACAAAACCAAGACGTAAAATTGGTGCGGCGGGGCACAGGCGACTATGTGATCCTGACGGCACTTTGAGGCAAGAGCAGTAAAGGACGCAAAAATGCGCCACCCTATTATTCTGACGCTGGCCGCATCGGCCATCCTTGGGCTTAGCGCCTGTGAAAAATCCGGCGAGGCACAGGTTGAACGCGCGTTACAGGACATGAACGTGGTTGACGAGACCAATCTCAACGACGTCATGCTGACGATTGGTGACGCCGATCAGGCGGTCAACTATTTTGCTGGCGCAAATGACAACGATCCCGGCCGGATTGATTTGCAGCGCGGTCTTGCCAAATCCCTGATCCGCGCAGGACGCTCCGCCGAAGCGCTTGATGCGTGGAAAACAGTCGTCAAACATGCCGAGGCTACAAATGATGACCGGGTCGAGCTGGCCGACGCCTATATCCGCAACAACCTATGGGATGATGCCGCCACCACACTCAACGACATCCCCCCAACCCACGAAACTTTCAAACGCTACCGCCTCGAGGCGATGGTCGCCGACAGCAAAAAACAGTGGGACAAGGCCGACAGTTTTTATCAAACCGCCGCCGGCCTCACGACAACGCCCGCAGGTGTGTTCAATAACTGGGGCTATTCCAAGCTGACGCGCGGCAAATATGCGGATGCCGAGCGCCTGTTCGGTGATGCCCTGCGCAGCGATAGCGGCATGTTTACCGCGAAAAACAATCTTGTGTTGGCCCGTGGCGCACAGCGTAAATACGACCTTCCCGTCATTGCCATGACCCAGATCGAGCGCGCGCAACTGTTACACACCATGGCACTGACCGCGATCAAGCAAAATGATGTGGCCACCGGCAAGGGGCTTTTGCGTGAAGCTATCGACACCCACCCGCGATACTTCGAAGAGGCGGTCCGCTCCCTGCGCGCCCTTGAAGATAACGTCACGAATTAAGCGATGCAGATGACCGCAACCGCCGCCGCGTGGCTTTTGATAGCCGCCTTACCGATCTCGGTTTTTGTGGCATGGAACGACATGCGCGCGATGAAAATCCCCAATATTGCCGTCGGTGCATTGGTCGTTAGCTTTGCAATTCTTGGCGCGATTGCATTGCCATTTTCGGTCTATATCTGGCAGTGGACACATTTGGTTGTGGTCTTGCTGGTCGGGTTTGTCCTTAACGCTGCCGGGGTTCTGGGGGCGGGTGACGCCAAGTTTGCAGCAGCCGCCGCACCCTTTATTTTACTGGGTGACCTGACACTTCTTGCTTGGATATTCATCGCCTGCGTGATCACGGGGTTCATCACCCACCGGATCGCAATGTATAGCCCGCTGCGGCGTCTTGTGCCCGATTGGGAAAGCTGGACCTCGGGCCGCCGGTTTCCCATGGGCCTGCCGCTCGGGATGACGCTTGTGTTTTATTTGGTGTTTGCATTAATTCAAAGATAATCTAAATCACCAATGCCACGAAACATGGCCGCTTTGTCCATCATTTGGCCACAAACTGCCGCAATAGTTACTCTCAAATCACCCGACCAGGGGTGCACGAAATGAGAGGCAGTTGACCCGATGAACATGCAAACATCCACCGTGATGGCGCCCCCCGCGCCAAAAACACTGGCGCAAATGCAGCTTCCGCTTGCGATGATGCGCGATATCCTGATCAAATCCATGTTCCGCATGAACGCGCATTTGGTTACGGAAATGAGCCGGGTCATCTGCCTGCCCGTCAATGTCGTGCAAGAACTGGTTGACCTGTGCCGCCAGCAACGGCTTATCGAGGCGACAGGCACGCTGAATGCCAATAGCGGTAATGAGATGGGCTACCAGCTGACCGATCAAGGCAAGGCGCGCGCGCAGGATGCGTTGAAACAATCCGAATATTTTGGCGCGATGCCGGTGCCGCTCGACATTTACCGCGAGCAAATCAAACGTCAGTCGATCCGCAATATCGCCATCACCCGCGACCAGCTTTCCAACGCCATGGGGCACCTCATTTTGCCCCCCGCATTGTTGGGCAACCTTGGTCCTGCGGTCGGTGCAGGGCGCTCGATCTTGATGTATGGACCACCGGGCAACGGCAAATCATCGATCTCGAACGGGATCAGGGATGCGCTAGGCGATAAAATTTTCGTGCCGCGGGCCATCGAATTCGCGGGTCAGGTTATCACTGTCTATGACCCGATTGTGCACTCGTCCGCCGAGGCCGATATTGATGATCCAAACAGCCTGCGCCGCACATCGGGGCGCTACGACACCCGCTATGTGCGCTGCGAACGGCCCACCGTGATTACCGGCGGGGAACTGACGCTCGACATGCTTGATCTGGTCTATAACCCGACCGCGCGGACCTATCAGGCGCCACTGCAATTGAAATCGACGGGCGGCATTTTCATCGTCGACGACCTTGGGCGCCAATCCGAGCCGCCGCAAACCCTTGTGAACCGCTGGATTGTGCCGCTTGAGGAAAACAAGGATATCCTCTCGCTGCAATCGGGTGAAAAATTCGAAGTGCCCTTCGACACGCTGGTGATCTTTTCTACCAACTTCCACCCGAACGCGATTTTCGACAAGGCGGCGCTACGCCGGATCTTTTACAAGATCAAAATCGACGGGCCGTCACAGGCCGATTTTCTGAAAATCTTTGCCATGGTGGCGCGCAAGAAAAAGATGCCGCTCGACGAGGCCACGCTGATCCACCTGCTCAACAACCGCTATCCCGAAATTGATAACGTCTACGCCAACTATCAGCCGGTGTTTCTGATCGATCAGATGATTGCAATTTGTGAATTTGAAGGCATCCCCAATCAGATGACCCCCGAGCTGATTGATCGGGCCTGGGCCAATATGTTTGTCGACGACGAAGATATCGTGCGCTAAATCCGCCCTTGACCGCAGCCATCTGAGCGGCAGGTTAGGCTCATGACAAACTTGCCTGACGACATCAACCTGCCCATCCAGACCGAGGACCACACCGGCACCATGGCGGTTCCGGCTACAGAAACCCCGCCAACACCACGTTTGCACGGTAGGTCTTACTGATCGGGATACGGTCGCCCGTTGTCATGACCACAAACTCCTTTGGACCATCTTTCACCGCGCTGTGCACGGCATCGCGAGCAACCCAATGCGACCGGTGCACACAAAATCCGTCTGCATCATCCATTTCGCGCACAGCATCCTTGAAACGCATCAACAAACGATGCGCACCGCCATCCGATAATCGCACCTCGACATAATGGTCCTGCACCGTGATCCGCACAATCCACTGCTCTCCCGCCTCCGGCAGTCGCATATATAGCCTTGGGCGCGCAACAGCCGAGGCCGCAGTCTGCAAATGTGCGGTGCCAAAAACCATGCTCCAGATGCCCAGCACGATCGAAAATGCCGCAACCGCGGCCAGCACGTGCAAGCCCGAAACAGGCTCTGGCAGGCGTCCAAAAACCCCCGATCCGGTCACAATCAACATGACCGGCGTGTAGATCAGAAAAAAGAATCCCGCCGCCAGCACCGCGTGTTCAACATGAACCTGCTTGGGAAACCAATGCTGCGCAACCAGACAACTGATCCCGCTCACCGCAAGAGCAAGTGCAACAAGCGGCGTCCAGTAAATCGCGCGCCCAACCAGAGTAAACGCCTCATAGGTGCCAAACGGGCCCGACACCACCACAATGATACACACCAACAATGACGTCAGAACCGTATTTTGCGTAAGGGTATTGCGGTAAAAGATGATCCAAAAATTATGCACTCAGCACCCAACTAAAATCTTGATCTAAAAGGCCACCATATTGGTAACCTACAGATAAGAAAGTAATAAAGGGGGAAAGTTGTTAATATTTACCCATCACATCTCTGCGAGCGACACCTATGCGGTCAACCCTTCTGGCTCAGGAAGGTTATTTGCGCGGCAACATGCGGTGATTGTATTGGCCAGCAAACATGCAATTGTCATTGGTCCCACACCGCCCGGCACCGGGGTGATAGCACCGGCAATCTGTGCGCAACTGTCATAATCCGCGTCACCCACAAGACGGGTGCCACCTTCGGGTTTTTCAATGCGGTTGATACCCACATCAATGACCGTGGCGCCGGGTTTGATCCAATCGCCTATCACCATCTGCGGACGCCCGACCGCGGCAATGACAATATCGGCCTGACGCACGACGCTTGGCAAATCCTTGGTCCGGCTATGGGCAATCGTCACCGTGCAACTGTCCCCCAACAACAGGTTCGCCATCGGCTTTCCGACAATATTAGAGCGACCAATCACAACTGCATTCAACCCCGACAGGCTACCATGATGGTCGCGCAGCATCATCAAACAGCCTAGCGGCGTGCAGGGCACCATGCTTTTCTGACCCGTGCCCAACAGGCCGACATTCGAGATATGAAACCCGTCCACATCCTTAGCCGGATCAATACTGTTGATCACCAGATCGCTGTCCAAATGGGGTGGCAACGGCAATTGCACCAGAATGCCGTGCACCTTCGGGTCGGCATTCAACTGGGCAATCAAGGCCAGCAAATCCGCCTCAGAAATATCAATATCGCGCTTGAACTCATAGCTTTCCATGCCAACTTCAACGGTCATCTTGCCCTTGGACCGCACGTAAACCTGGCTCGCAGGATCTTCACCAACCAAGACAACCGCCAATCCGGGCGTGATGCCGTGCTCTTCTTTCAGGCGGGTCACATGGCCTGCCACCTTCTGGCGCACCGTTGCTGCAAAGGCTTTTCCGTCAATCACTGTCGCTGTCATGGGGTTTTCTTCCAAGGTTAAATATGCCCGCCATAGGCGGAATGCGGGCGCCGTGGGCTCGATGTCCACAGCACCCGCCCGAGTTTTAGAACAAGCCTTCGATTTCACCGGCGTCATTGAGATGGATATTCTCGGCCGATGGCACGCGCGGCAGACCCGGCATGGTCATGATTTCACCGCAAATCGCGACAATGAAACCGGCACCCGCAGACAGGCGCAACTCGCGCACGGGCACCGAATGGCCGGTCGGCGCACCGCGCACAGTTGGATCGGTGGTAAAGCTGTATTGCGTCTTGGCCATGCAAATCGGCAAGTGACCGTAACCCTGATCCTCCCAATCCTTCAACTGGCTGCGCAGCTTTTGATCCATGATCACCTCGTCGGCATGGTAAATCCGCTTGGCAATCGTATCGATCTTGTCAAACAGCTTCATGTCATCGGGATAGATCGGCGCAAAATGCGACAGACCGCTCTCGGAAACTTCAGCCACCTTGCGGGCCAAATCTTCGGACCCTTTGGACCCAAATTCCCAATGCTGGGACAGCACCGCCTCGGAACCTTGGGTCTTCACATAGTCCTTGACCGCCTGCACTTCGGCATCGGTGTCGGTGACAAAATGGTTGATCGCCACAACAACCGGCACGCCAAACGACTTGAGGTTACCGATGTGACGGCCAAGGTTGGCACAGCCGGCATTCACCGCCTCGACGCTCTCGGTGCCCAAATCCGCTTTGGCCACGCCACCGTTCATCTTCATCGCGCGCACCGTGGCCACCAGCACAACACAATCGGGCTTTAGCCCCGCTTTGCGGCACTTGATGTTAAGGAATTTCTCAGCCCCCAGATCCGCGCCAAAGCCCGCTTCGGTCACAACATAATCCGCAATCTTCAACGCAGTTGTTGTGGCCGTGACAGAGTTACAGCCGTGCGCGATATTGGCAAACGGGCCGCCATGCACAAACGCAGGATTGTTCTCTAGCGTCTGCACAAGGTTCGGCTGCATCGCATCTTTCAGCAACACGGTCATCGCGCCATCGGCCTTGATATCACGGCAATAAACCGGGCTGCGATCACGACGATACGCCACGATCATGGACCCCAAACGCTCCTGCAAATCCTTCAGGTTCAGCGCAAGGCACAAGATCGCCATGACTTCCGAGGCAACCGTAATATCAAAACCGGCCTCGCGCGGGAACCCGTTAGCAACACCGCCAAGCGACACATTGATCTGGCGCAGCGCGCGATCATTCATGTCCAGCACACGACGCCAAGCCACACGGCGAATGTCGATCTCAAGCGCGTTGCCCCAATAGATGTGGTTGTCGATCATCGCAGACAGCAGGTTGTGGGCGGATGTAATCGCGTGAAAATCACCGGTGAAATGCAGGTTCATATCTTCCATCGGCACGATCTGCGCCATGCCACCACCGGCAGCCCCGCCCTTCATGCCAAAGTTCGGGCCAAGCGAGGCCTCGCGGATACACACAGCCGCCTTCTTGCCGATGCGGTTCAACCCGTCACCCAAACCCACAGTCGTGGTCGTCTTGCCTTCACCGGCAGGGGTCGGGTTGATCGCTGTGACCAACACCAGCTTGCCGTTCGGGCGGTCCTGCACGGAATCGATAAAGCGCTGGCTGACCTTCGCCTTGTCATGGCCATACGGCAGCAAGTCGTCACTGCCGATGCCAAGCTTTGCACCGATCTCCTGGATCGGTTGCTTGGTGGCGGCGCGCGCGATTTCGATATCAGTCTTGTAAGCCATGTGTTGTTCTTCCCTGTGCGTGGACCGCAGCCCATGTGTTGTGCCCCATGTCTAACGAGACTGATAGCCAGATTGCGCCGCGATTACGACATTTTGACCCTCGGAATCGTCGGACACGACAAAAGCGTTTCTGATCAGAAACCAAAGCCCGCCATCAGGGACGCCAACTGCGCTGGTCGGGCACATGCAGGCGCAGCGTGTCACCAACGCGCAGCCCGCCCTCACGCTCGACCCAAGCGGTCACGCCGCGCTTGCCGGTGGCTGCGACCTTAAATGGTTCACCGCGCGTCGGGTGATCAATCTCGATCTCGCGGGCGGGCAAATTACAGGGCCGGTTTTCCATGTCGACCACAATCGTGGTGCCATCAGGGCCCTGCAATCGCGACGACGGCGGCACATGGGTAAAATCGGAAATCCCTTTGACGACAATCGAACAACCCAACAACGCAGGGTCCAACAGTGGCAATCCACAGGCCGCCGCAATCTGGTCAATCTCTTGCTGGCACATCACCGACAACTGGCGCACGTTGCGAATTTCGGTGCCCTGCGGCCATTGCGATGTGACGCGCACACATGACGGGCGGGTTACGCCGCTATGGGCCTCGCCATCCGCACCGGCATATGTCAACACCAAGTCCTGCACCGCCTGACTGCGCATCCCGGTCTCCGGCGGCACCCGCCCAAGCCAGACGATTTCACCATATTGCTGCGTGGGGGTCAGTGCGGGCATGGGGGTCTCCTGTCGGTTTTCCCCTTGGTAACGGGTCCGCCCGAACGGATCAATTGCCATGTCACGACTGGGGTATCGCCGAAAAACGCCGCCCCGTTTTCGGGGGCGGCGTGATCGTTACGGTGTTGGTTCCGGCGCAAGGCCCGCATCGGGCTTCTTGGGCTTTTTCGGCTTGGTCTTGGGGATCGCCGACACCGATGTGCCGCTTTGCGACGGGGTATCATCGGCATCATCACCACGGTTCAGCGGCTCGCCCGCAATCACCCGGGTGATCTCGTTGCCGGTCAGCGTTTCATACTCCAGCAAGCCTTGGGCCAAGCGTTCCAGATCATCTGCCTTCTCGGTCAAAACCCGCTTTGCGGTTGCATAACCTTCATCAATAAAGCGGCGGACCTCTTCATCGATCAGCTTCTGGGTTTCGGCAGAATGTGTCGTGCCACCGCTATAAACGCCCAAAGGAGACTGCTGCTCATTGGCATAGTCGATATGGCCGATCTTTTCGGAGAACCCGAACTGGGTCACCATCGCGCGGGCAATCCGCGTGACCTGTTGGATGTCAGACGTCGCACCGGACGTGACATGCTCAGGCCCAAAAATCAGCTCTTCGGCAACCTTGCCACCCATCGCCATGGCGATCTTGGAGTTATACTTCCGGTAGCTGACCGACAACTGATCGCGCTCAGGCAAGGATAACACCAGACCCAGCGCACGGCCACGTGGAATGATCGTCGCTTTGTGGATCGGATCGTGATCGGGCACGTTCAGCCCGACAATCGCGTGGCCGGCCTCGTGGTATGCCGTCAACTTCTTCTCGTCCTCGGTCATCACCATTGAGCGGCGCTCGGCACCCATCATGACCTTGTCCTTGGCGTTCTCGAAATCGATCATGGTGACAAAACGGCGTCCGATACGGGCCGCTGTCAGCGCGCTTTCATTCACAAGGTTCGCCAGATCGGCACCGGAAAAACCGGGCGTGCCACGGGCAATAATGCGCAAATCAACATCAGGACCAAGCGGCGTTTTACGGGCATGAACCTGCAAAATCTTCTCGCGACCTTTAATATCGGGGTTCGGCACCTGCACTTGGCGGTCAAAACGACCCGGACGCAGCAACGCAGGGTCCAAGACATCGGGACGGTTTGTCGCCGCCACGATGATTACACCTTCATTGGCATCAAAACCGTCCATCTCAACCAGCAACTGGTTCAAGGTCTGCTCGCGCTCGTCGTTGCCGCCACCATGTCCGGCACCACGCGACCGACCCACCGCATCAATCTCATCAATAAAGATGATGCAGGGGGAATTCTTTTTACCCTGCTCGAACATATCGCGGACGCGACTTGCACCAACACCGACAAACATCTCGACAAAGTCAGAGCCCGAAATTGTGAAAAACGGCACCCCCGCCTCGCCCGCAATCGCGCGCGCCAGCAAAGTCTTACCAGTGCCCGGCGGACCGACAAGCAATGCGCCTTTCGGGATCTTACCACCAAGGCGGCTAAATTTCTGCGGATTGCGCAGGAATTCAACGATCTCTTCCAGCTCTTCCTTGGCCTCATCAATACCCGCCACATCATCAAACGTGACACGACCATGCTTTTCGGTCAGCAGTTTTGCCTTGGACTTGCCAAAGCCCATTGCCCCGCCTTTGCCACCGCCCTGCATCCGGTTCATGAAGTAAATCCAAACGCCGATCAGCAACACAAATGGCAACAACCCAACAAGGAACGTCTGGATACCTGATTGCTCTTGTGCCTGCGCATTCACCGGCACCTCATTGGCCAATAACAAATCAGAGACCGCCGCATCGCGTGGAATGATCGTGACATAGTCACGGCCATCGGTGCCACGGTAGCGCACTTGCTCGCCGTCCAGCGTGGCTTGGGCGACACCGGAGGTTTCAACCGCTGTGACAAATTCCGAATAACTCTTGGCATTGCTCATCGTGTTGTTTGCCGCACCGCTGAACAAGTTGAACAGCGCCAGCACCAACAGGAACAAGACAACCCAAAAGACCATATTACGTGTGTTGCCCAAGGGGACACTCCTTTGAAATCGGGATAGAGAGACGACAGAGTCGCATCAGATGTTTCCTCTAAAATAGAGGGAAAAACCTAATCTTCAATGCGCAACCAACCAAGAATGGAAATCCGCGACAATCCGCGCCGTCCATTGGGCGTTAAATCCGGCCAATGGGGCCGAAATTAGCGTATTGTCCGCCCAAATCGCAGGCGAGGCCAAAACCGATGCGCGCAGCAGACCCGCGGCACGCCAATCCGGACAGCCCGCAATCGCGTCACCCAAGGCCCGCACCTGCAAATGCGGCGCATCGGGACCACTCACAGCCCAACGCCCGTCCCATATCTGATCGGTGCGACAGGCCAGCAATCGCACCGCATTGGCCTCTCGCATAATGCGCATCTGCCCATCCTTCAGGGTCACGACACAGCCGCCCAGCGTGTGCTTACCCTCTAGCGACAGCCCTTCCATCAAATGCTGCATTGATGCCAGGCGTGGCGGATACGGCAATTGCCCCATCCACTGAATAGCCTTGCTGCGCAGCCGTCGGGTAATCTCGGCGGGCACATCGGGATGCAACGGCATCACCAGATCGCCATGGTCCTCTTTGACATGCCTGCGTGCCTCAATCGCGGTATAATGATCCAATGCATCGCGCGCGCCGCGCATCGCGGTCGCCGTGTGTTGCAAGGCATCGGCCCCGACACCCAGCCCCGCCAACTCGCCCAAGGCCTTTCGCACGCGAATTCGTTCAAAATCAATGTCATCGTTGGACGGATCATCAACCCAAGTCACGCCGTTTCGGGTCAGATAATCGCGCAACTCCGCTCGGGTGCACATCCATAAAGGACGAACAAACGGCAGATCATTGCGGACAAACTCCTTGTCCATCGCAGCCAGACCATCAACCCCTGCCTTGCGGGCCAGACGCATCACAAATGTCTCGGCGCTGTCGTCCTTGGTGTGGCCAATCGCAATGCCGCCCACCCCATTTACACGGGCCCAATCGGCCATCAAACGATATCTTGCATCTCGGGCCACGGCTTGCAGATTGCCATGCCCGTCCCAGTCCTGCCAAACAAGCGTCTCATGCGGCACACCCATCTTGGCACAAAACGCCGCAACGCCGGCGGCCTCTTTGTCAGAGCCATCGCGCAACCCGTGATCAACAGTCACCGCCGCAATTTTATGGCCCGAAACCTGCGCCCAGCGGGCAAATAAATGCAACATCGCCATTGAATCGCCGCCGCCGGACACCGCGATCCCGATCTTGTCAGGGGTTACCTTGAACGCCTTGCCAATCCAATGCACCAGCCGGGTATCAGGCCCCGTCGCAGGGCTTAGCTGCATCCGAAACGGGCCATCGCCGTCTGGGCATCTGTCTCGGCGGCACTGGCGGGAAACCGCACACCGACCTCGGCCAACGTCAGACAGGCATCCTCGACCTGACCGATCGATCCCAACGAAAACCCGAGTTTAAACAAGGCTTGGGGGGCTTGGACACCCTCCGGATTGACCGAAAATGCCTCCAGATAGGCGCGGGCTGCATTGGTCATCTCGCCCAATCCCTCCAGCGCCTGACCGCGCAAAAACGCAGCCTCGGCGGCTATCGGCGATCCGGGATAGGTCGTGCCAAAGGTCGCAAGCTGGTCAGCGGTGGCGCGAAAATCACCCGCCGCAAGCGCCTCTTGCGCACGCTTGTAATCTTCGCTTTCACCAATCGCCAACGCAGGACCACCAGGTGCCGGGGCCGGCTGCGCGGAAGGCACATTTGCCGCACTGTCCACGCCGCCCAAACTCGGGGTCTCACCCAAACTGGCGATATCGCAACCGGCTTCCAATTCGCACAAGCGGAACTCCAGATCACCAATCCGGTTGGTGCCATCCACGGTAATCCGGTTGACGCGGAACTCGACCTCTTCGGTCTTGGACGTCAAACGGACCAGCTCTGCCTCGATCGCATTCAACCGGTCCAGCGGGGTATTGCCCACCGATCCGGTCGTCAGCGCACCCGTTGTCGACAATTCCGTGCGCAAACGCTGCACATCGACATAAAGCACCGTCAACTGCTGACGAATATCCGCCAAGGTCTGTTCTTGGGCAAAGGCCGCAGGTGCGGATAGCCCAAGGGCGATAATCAAGACGATACGGTGCAGCATGTTTGCGTCCTTAGCTGAGCGAGGCGATAGAAATAACCGTCACAGCGCGGCGGTTCTCGGAATAGCAACTCTCGGTCGAACAGACCTGCACAGGGCGTTCCTTGCCATAGCTGGTCACGCGCAAACGGTTTGTCGGCACACCCAGCGACACCAGATATTCGCGCACCGCATTGGCGCGGCGAAAGCCAAGGCCGATGTTATATTCACGGGTGCCGCGCTCGTCGGCATGGCCCTCGATAATCGCAAGATAATCCGCGTTGGTCTGCAACCAGCGGGCCTGACCCGCCAGGATCGTCTTGCCCTGATCGGACAATGTCGAGCTGTTGACCACAAACAAGACACGGTCGCCAATGGTCTGGTTGAAATACAGCGGGCTGGTTGGGTCGCTGACACCGGCCTGCGCAGATGCCCCGTCCATAGGCCCGTTTGCCCCATCCGCACCATCCGCGCCAAACCGGTCAGGGCGGGTGCAGGCGGCGGTGCCAAGCACCAGCACGGTCAAGGCGACTTTGGTCAAAAGTTTCATAATGATTGTCCCATTTTTAACTGCTCTTGGAAGGTAGGTTAACACGAAACCCACTGGCTTGGAAATAACGCTGTGTTACGGTTGTAGCGGGCCCCATGACGGATCGGATGCGCCACCGGGCACTGCGACGGGTTGCAAATTGCGGCCCGAAATATCCACCGAATACAGCGCCGACGTGCCGCTGACCCCTTGGGTTTCACGCGAGAACATGATAACGCGACCATTGGGCGACCATGTCGGTCCCTCGTCCAGAAACGACGCGGTCAGCAAACGCTCCTCGGATCCGTCCGTGCGCATCACACCAATATGGAACCGACCGGCATTCTGCTTGGTAAACGCAATCAGATCCGCACGCGGCGACCAGACGGGCGTGCCGTAACTGCCATCACCAAACGAAATCCGGCGGGCCTCGCCGCCATTTGCGGACATGATATACAACTGCTGGGATCCGGACCTGTCGCTCTCGAACACGATCTGGGTGCCATCGGGTGACAGGCTCGGGGCGGTCTCGATAGAGGGAGCGGATGTCAACCGGACCGCCGCACCTGACCCTAGCTCAGAGCGGTAAATATCGGTATTCCCGCCATTGGCGAGACTATAGATCACCTGATTGCCATCGCGTGAAAACCGCGGACTGAACGCGATCTCGCCCTGTGCAGTGGTCAACTGACGACGACCAACCGAGGCCACATCCAGAATATTGATGCGCGGGAACCCGGACTCGAAACTTGTATACAGCACGCGGTCACCATTGGGCGAAAACCGCGGCGCCAACACCAGCGCACCGCTATCGGTCAAAAACTGGGTATTGGCCCCGTCATAATCCATCACCGCCAACCGCTTTTGACGCTGATCCTTGGGACCGGTCTCGGCGACATAGACCACGCGGCTGTCAAAATAGCCGGTCTCGCCGGTAATCCGGCTGTAAACCGCATCGGAAACCTTGTGACCCATGCGACGCCAGCCTTCGACAGTGCCGGCAAACTGCAAGCCACCGCCCATCTCGGCACCCGAAAACACATCAAACAACCGGAACTTGACCACCAACTGGTTGCCCGACACCGTCACAGCGCCGGTAATCAATGCCTGCGCGTTGATCGCGCGCCAGTCGGGGTAGGCCACGGCTTGGGTGAACGCAGACGGCTGGCTGATAAACGCCGAGCTTGGAATTTCGCGGAACAACCCGGTGCCGGTCAAATCTCTGGCCACCAAACGGGTCAAATCGACCGCCACCTGTGTCGCCTCGACGGTCTCGGCCTGAAATGTCGGCACCGCATAGGGCAACGGCTCGATCACACCGTCGGTAATGGTCAATCGCAACGGGCCACTTTGCGCCATCGCCGCACTGCCTAGCACCAAAGCCACCATCACACTCATCAACTGCTTTAACATTGCTCGCCTCATTTCATGTCACACAGGTCTTCGCCGTGTTTGTCATATCTGTTTATGGCACATCTCAAAGGGGAATTCACCACGATTGCGCGCATCTTTGCCTATCGCAGCCGCATCCCGCTTGGATCAAAGGTAATCTCGACGTCTTTCCACTGGCCATATTTATCGGCCGGCAAGTCATAACCGCTGGCACCACAGCGCAAAATCGCGCGGCGGGCGGCCTGGAACGCAATGCTTGTGGCACTGGCATCGCCCCCCGTCGCGGCAATCTGGCGCACGTCCCCGTCAACCCTGCCAGCCTGCGTCAGGCTGAACCCGACCGTCAAAGTCACCCTTGCGGCCTGTGATCCGGGGTCCACATTCCAACAGGCATTCACCGCCACACGAAACCCGTCCCGCTCAGATCCGGTCATCGGCGGGCCTGCCGGCACATTCGGGCTGGCCGTCGCGGCAAGCGCATCAGCCAACGCCGCCTCTACCGCCGCATCGGCTGCATTGTCACTGCGTGCCGTGGTGGTCGCAGCAGGGGTCTGCGGCGCAGGGGCCGGACGGCGCGGGCGTGATTGCGGGCGCAGCGATGTGGTCACCGCACCTGACGGGGTCGTATTCTCGATCACAATCTCGGTCGATGCGGCCTCGGGAGCGGTCGGCGTGACCGCAGGCTCGGCCACCTCGGCGGCGACCGTCTCGTCAGGCACAACCGCCTCTTGCACAACATCGGCGACCTGCGCGTCGGGCGGCGGCGGGGCCACAGGCGTGGCGGCCACGCGCGGCGCAGGACGCGGCTGCGGACGGGCATCAACTAGTGGCGCAGGATCAGCCAGCGTCGGCGGGGTCGGCTGCGCGGGGGCCACATCAACCACCTCGTCAGGCTCTTGTGGCGGCAGCGGCGGCTCTGGTGGCGGGACCTCGTCAGCAGGCACCTGTGTAGGTGCGGGCGGTTCCTGCACCTGCGGCGCGGGGTCTTGCGCAGGGGGAGCGGGCGGCTCTTCGACCGCAGGGGGCACAGGGGCAGACGGATCACCCGTCGATGGCTGCGGCGTCGATGCGGCAACAAGGGCTGCATATTCATCGCCGGACACAACCGACACCTGCGCCACTTCAAAATCCAGCGGTTCCGAGCTTAATCCCCATCCAAGGATCAACCAGCCGATCAGACCAACATGGCCCAAGGCGGAAATATAGGTGCCCGTCGTGCGCATTGGGCTACTGGCCTGCGCCGCCCGAAGACGGGCCAGCAATATCTGTCACCAAACCGATATTTGAAAACCCCCCGGCATTCAGCGCGCCCATAATCTCGGCCACAGTGTTCCATGCATTGGCACCATCAGCGCGCAAAAATATCCGGTCCGAGGTGCGCTCGACCGCAATCGCCTGCAACCGGCCCACCAGATCGGCAGGCGCCACCTCGGTCGTCTGGATCATCACAACACCCTGCGCCGTGATCGTCACCGTCAGCGGCTCTTCCTGATCAGAAGGCAGCGCATTGGCCGCGGTCTTTGGCAGTTCCACCGGCACACCCACGGTCATCAACGGCGCGGCGACCATAAAAATAATCAACAACACCAACATCACATCCACAAACGGGGTGATATTGATCTCGGCCATCGGCTGCACACGCCTGCGCCCACGACGACGCCCGCCGCCGCCCCCGGATTTGATCACACCGGCGGCCATTCAACTGTCCAACTGACGGCTAAGAATGGTGGCAAACTCGTCGGCAAAGGCCTCATAGCCCGACACGACGCGGTCACTGTCCGCCGACAGCTTGTTATAAAAAATAACCGCTGGGATCGCCGCCAATAGGCCCAAACCGGTGGCCAACAAGGCCTCTGCGATCCCCGGGGCCACAACGGCCAAATTCGTGGTCTGGGCTTCGGCAATCTCGATAAAGGCGTTCATGATGCCCCAGACCGTGCCAAACAATCCGACAAATGGCGCGGTTGATCCAACAGTCGCCAAAACCGGCAAACCCTTTTGCAGCCGGGCCGCCTCTTTGTTAATCGCCACATCCATCGAGCGGTCAATGCGCGCCTGCGCGCCTGCAATCAGCCCGCCGTCCTGCCGGTGCGAACGGCGCCATTCCAACATGCCTGCTGCAAAAATTTTCTGGCTCTGCCCTGTCGGTGTGGTGCCAATCTGGTCAAACAGCGCATCCAGCGGCTCTCCCGACCAAAACGCGCGGTCAAAAACCGCAGCCTCTGCGCGGGCTTTGCGGTATTGGATCAACTTGTCGATGATCACGGCCCAACACCACACGGAGGCTGCCATCAACATCAACATGACCAGTTTCACGGTCAAGGTCGCGCGGGCAAACAAGGCCCACATCGTATAATCGGTTGCTACTTCCATAATGCCTGCTCTGCCTATTTGGCCCGTTTGGGCTCTGATTAGGCCGAGATTAGACCATTTGATAGATGAAATCCATCAATCCCGTGCAACTTGGCGTGATATTACGCAAGTCCTCGGCGGATGTTTGCCGGAAGCCTTGCCGCCGCCCCATTGGCCGCAATCGCGACAATGGTCACCAGCGCCTCGAACAGCGGGTCCTCACCGCGCAGCACGGTCTGTTTTAATACCAATCTCGCACCGGTTTGCTTTTGCACATCGGTGCGCACGACCAGCTTGTCATCATACTGCGCGGGCATAAAATAATCGGCCTCGACACGGCGCACGGCAAAAACCACGCCCTGCTCTGCCTTCATCGCCGCCTGATCCACGCCCATCTCGCGGACCCATTCACTGCGTGCGCGCTCGATAAACTTGAAATAATTGGCGTAATACACAAATCCCGCCAGATCGGTGTCCTCATAGTAGACGCGCAACTCGAACCTGTGGCTCATAGCGTCACCCTTGCGGCCATGCGCAAGGCATGGCTGGCGTCGCTCGCCACCGCTGGCATCACCGGATCATAGGCTGCGGCAATCAGCGCCGCTACCTCGGGGCGCACCACCGCATGCCCATTGATCGCAGCCAAAGGCGGCACATTCGCAAACGCGCCATCCGACCACAGTAAAATCATCTGCACCGCTTGGTTCAACGCCAACATATCCGCAGGGGCCTGCGCCAAATCATCATCCATGCGCAAAAACACAAAACAGCCCGCAATCGCACCCGCCTTGTCAAACCGGAAAATGCGATACTGATTGGCATCCGCCGCCTGCAATCGTGCGACCAGCGGCGCAATATCAGGCACCATCTGCTCCAGATGCGGCACTTCGGCCAACTCTTCCCAGTCACGGCAAAAGAACACCATCAAATTGGCCCCGAGATTGGGATCAATCTCCGCCATCTTATGCCCCGCCAGCGTCACAACCGCCTCAATCGCGCCCTTGAACAGGCCCAGCGTCCGGTCATCAACCCCAAACACCACCGGCACAATCGGCACACCCCAACGGGCAAACACATAGTCCCCGCTCTTGCGGGTAAAATAGGGTGCCACATCAGTCATCGTCAAAACCCTTTGCCTCTTTGGTTTGCAAATATCCGCCCCGCAGGGCCCTGTTCACTCGAACAAATCACGGTCCGTCTTGGGCGCATCCAGCCCCAAATGCCGCCACGCCGCCTGTGCCAACATCCGGCCTCTCGGCGTGCGCTGGATCAAACCCTTCTGCAACAAATACGGCTCGATCACATCTTCCAAACTATCGCGGCTCTCCGACAAGGCCGCCGACATGGTCTCGATCCCGACCGGCCCACCGCCATAACTCTCGGCAATCAACCGCAGATACCGACGGTCGGCATTGTCCAACCCCAGATGATCAACCCCCAGCCGCGTCAGGGAACTATCGGCAATCTCTCGGGTCACCTTTCCGTTGCCCTCCACAACCGCAAAATCCACCACACGGCGTAACAACCGGCCCGCAATCCTTGGTGTGCCTCTGGCGCGCTTGGCAATCTCGCGCGCCCCCAGATCCTCCGCAGGTGCCCCCATCAGGCGCGCGCCGCGCGTGACAATCTCGTGCAACTCGTCCTCGGAATAAAATTCCAGCCGCGTGGGGATGCCAAACCGGTCGCGCAGCGGCGTGGTCAATAACCCCATGCGTGTGGTCGCCCCCACAAGCGTAAAGGGCTGCAATTCAATCCGCACTGTCCTTGCGGCGGGTCCTTCACCAATCACCAAATCCAGCTCGAAATCTTCCAGCGCCGGATACAGCACCTCTTCCACCGCAGGGTTCAACCGGTGAATTTCATCAATAAACAACACATCACGGGCCTCAAGATTGGTCAGAATCGCCGCCAAATCCCCCGCCTTGGCCAAAACCGGCCCAGATGTCATACGAAAATTCACACCCAACTCGCGCGCCATAATCTGCGCCAACGTGGTCTTGCCCAATCCGGGCGGGCCATGAAACAACACATGATCCATCGCCTCGCCGCGTATCTTGGCGCTTTCAATAAACACCTTCAAATTCGACCGCGCCTCGCGCTGGCCAATAAATTCGTCCAATGTCTGCGGGCGCAGCGCACGGTCGGCATCTCCGGCCAAGGGCTCGGGGCGTAAATCGGGATCAGATTCCATAGGCCACCCTTACCCCTTCGGCGCCAACAGCTTCAAGGCCGCGCGGATCAACCCCGATGTATCCAGATCAGGCTGCTCGCCCATCGCCTGCGCCACAGCCCCCGCCGCATCACCGGGGCCATAGCCCAAATTGCCCAACGCCGATAACGCCTCGCCCTGCGCAGGGTTGGCAACCGGTGCGGGCGGGCGGCGCTTAGGTGCTGTCTCGATCACCTCGTCACCCAAGGCTTCTGCAATTGCTCCACCCATCGCCATCACCGACGGGGCTTTATCCTTCAACTCGATCGCCACGCGCTGCGCCCCCTTAGGGCCCACGCCCTTGGCCTTCGCAATCGCACTCCAATCGCCCAGCGCAATCGCACGGCTGACACCATCGGCACCCAAGGTTCCCAAAATCGCCAGCGACGCCTTGGCACCAATGCCCTGCACCGACATCAACAACCGATGCCATTCCTTCTCGACCAGCGTGGTAAACCCAAACAACTGCAAGTTATCCTCGCGTACCAACAGATCGGTATAAAGCGCGACCGCCTCGCCGTTACCCGGCAACCCCGCCATCACACGGTTATCAACATAGACAACATAGCCAACCCCGCGCACATCGATCAAAATGTGATCAAGACTGCGATACTCCAAAATCCCCGAAATCTTGCCAATCATGCCGATGCCTTTGCCAATGCCTGCGCCAACCTGCCCGCAGATTGCGCATGATGCGCGTGACATATCGCAATCGCAAGCGCATCTGCGGCATCTGGCCCCGCCAGTTTGACACCGGGCAGTTGCAGCCGGACCATATGATCGATCTGCTTTTTATCGGCATGGCCAACCCCCACCACCGCCTTTTTGATGGCATTGGGATAATACTCGCCAATCGACAATCCGGCCTGCGCCGGCACCAACATTGCAATGCCGCGCGCTTGACCCAGCTTGAGCGTGCCCGCACCATCTTTATTCACAAATGTCTGTTCAACTGCGGCGGTGTCAGGGGCATACATCTCGATCACATCCGTGAGCTGGCGATGAAGCGACGACAGGCGTGCGCCCAAATCGTCCGCGCCAAGCGAGGTGCACACACCATTGGCGACATGGGTAATACGCGATCCATGCACATCGATCACGCCCCAACCCATGTTTCGCAACCCCGGATCGATTCCCAAAACCCGCATATCGTGCCCCTTTTGATCCCGCGCCATCCTGCGCCTTGATGCGATTTAGCACAAAACGCGAACAAAAACCAAGCAGCTAAATTTTCGCGTCATTTTTGCCGCAGGTGCAAAACCGGCCAAAACCGACATCTGCGGTTTGAATGACGACACGAAATGGGCCTTATTTACATAGTGTTTACCATGTTTTTGCCCAAATTACAGGCATTCCGAAAACGCATATGTGCCATGCAAAATGGACACTGGTAAGATCGGATTTGCCGCAATAAGCGGGCCATAGACAAGACACCATATCACCCATCACATCACATCATAGGAACAGGCCCATGGCATTCGTAACATCCCGTCCAATCTCCGCGCCTTTCGCAGGCAACCTGACACATTTTGTCAAATCCACTGCTGCGTCTTTTGTCACATGGAACGACACGCGGAACACACGCAAATCGCTGTCCAAATTGTCGGCACGTGAATTGGAAGATATCGGCCTGTCATTCTGCGACGTTGAAGGCATCGCAAAGCGCGTCACACGCTAACGCGCCTCACCGCCGCACGCCGCAAATCAAGACGCAAATTATGCCGCATCCGATCACTCGGGTGCGGCATTTTTTATCTCGCATCGCCAAAAAATAACGGGCGGGTTACACGCCGATCTTCTGCCAAACACCGGCAATCGCAACGGTTGCCGTATCGGCCTGCATCACCCAAGCCCCTGCCTTATCAACAGTTGATCCAGCGGCAAGCTCGGCCAGGCGCGCGTTAAATGTCTCTGCGCCCAGACTGGCAAACAAAAAACCCTTAAAGACAAACATCGCAGCAACGGTCAGCAGCAGACCTTTGATCGGGAATTTCGGGTTATAAATACGCGGTCGCGCAACGATCAGTCCATTGCTGTTCACCGAATGCACGACACCATGGCTCATGCGCTGATGATTCCGGACGATCCGCTTCAACCGGCGGTCAAATGGCATACTTGTAAGGGACATAATAGTCTCCTGCATGAAGCCCCCACCTCATGTGTGTCCAAGGTCGGCCTCAATTGTGGCAGCAATAAGGCAAACCGCTCAAAACAAGTTAAAACTAGCGGAAACTACAGATTTCTGGCAAGCGTCAGCGTGGTCCAGTCAACAATACTATCGCGTTGGACAAGATTAAATCCGTTTGCGCAATAAACCGCGATCACCGCATCGGCCTGCTCGTTCAAAATCCCCGACAGAATCACATAGCCCTCGCGCTTCACCACGCGCCCCATCTGCGGCGCCAACGCCACCAGCGGGCCCTTGAGGATATTGGCAAAGACCAAATCATAAGGCGCATTTTCAACCAACGCGGGCGCATCAAAGCCCGCCGCCACCACACAGTCCACGCGCCCCGCCAGCCCGTTTGCCGCCACATTGGCGCGCGCCACATCCACCGCCACAGGGTCGATATCACTGGCCAAAACCGATGCCGGCAAAACAGCCGCCGCCGCCATCGCCAGCACCGCCGTCCCGCAACCCACATCAATGATCGATGCGCCCGCAAACCCGTCCTCAAGCAACCGGTCAAACGCCTTCAAGCAACCCAGCGTCGTGCCATGATGCCCGGTGCCAAACGCCATCGCCGCCTCGATCAACAATGGCACGCAATCGGCTGGCACCATATCCGCGTCATGGTTGCCATACACAAAGAACCGCCCCGCAGGCACCGGCGCCAATTCTCGGCGCACATGGCTGACCCAATCGGTCTCGGGGATCTCCGAGATCAGAAAATCGCGTACCCCGTGCATGACTGCCAAAACCGCCAGGCCCGCGCCATCAGGCTGATCGGTGAAATAAGCCCCAACCTCCCAAAGCCCCGAGCCATCCTCGACCTCAAAAATCCCCGTGCCAGTAGGCTCGGGGTTTAACGCCTCCAGATCCTCACACAGGGCCGCCGCGATGTCTTCATCAGCAGCAATCGTCAAAGCGGAATAGGAAATCATCTTGGCCTCGTTTCAAATCATTCAGCGGCGCGCAACAATCGCGCATGGAACACCGTCTCATGCCCCTTAGCGGGATGGCGCGGGATCAGCAAAGCCAAAACAAACGAAACACTTGCCATCGCCGACGCCGCAATAAACACCGCCGCTGGCGACACAAGCCACAAATACCCCAACCCCGCCGGCAAAAACACCGCCGCAATATGGTTAATCGTGAACGCCACAGCCGCCGTCGGCGCAATATCCTGCGGGTCCGCGATTTTCTGGAAATAGGTTTTCAACGCCAGCGCCAGCGCAAAGAAAATATGATCCACCACATATAAACCGGCGGCAATCATCACACCCCAGCCAAAATAATACACGCCACCATAGGCCAGAAACACCGCCACCAATCCGGCATATTCAAACAATAACGCGCGTCTCTCGCCAAACGCACCCACCACTTTCCCGATCACCGGCGCAATCACCACGTTGGAAAACAGCGTCAACAAATACAGGCTGGTAATCTGATCGACCTTAAACCCGAACCGCTCGACCATCATAAAACCCGCAAACACGACAAAAATCTGCCGCCGCGCACCGGCCATGAACTGCAACGCATAATACAGCCAATAGCGCCTGCGCAGAATGAAGGTCTTGATCTGCGGATGCGGCGCCTCGAACTGCGGATAGGCAAACAGACAAAACAGCGCAATCAACGCCGTCAAACCTCCCGAGATCATATAAACGACGTTATAGGTCAGCCCCAACCAGTCCCACGTCAGCACAATCAACGCATAGGCCACAAACGTGACCGCCGCCGCCATCGACATCAACCAGCCGATCGTCTGCGGCGCATCCTTTTTCGCGATCCATTGCAACTGCAACGACTGATTGACCGTCTCGTAATAGTGAAACCCGATCGACGACAACATCGTCAACGTCAAAATCCCGCCCATCGACGGGAACTGCGCGGTCAGCGCCGTGGCCACCCCCAGCATGATCAGCGCCACCAGACCCAACACCTGCTCGCGCATAAACATAAGCAAGGCGATCACCCCAACCGCCAAAAATCCCGGAATTTCGCGAATGGTATGCAACCAGCCAATATCAGACCCGTCAAACCCCGCGACCTCGATCACAAAGTTATTCAACAACGCCAACCACGTATTAAACGCAATCGGCATGGCCAGCGCCATCATGAACAACAAGAAAATCGGACGACGCCAAAACGGCTGATGCTGCGCATCGCTTAAAGAGACAAATTTCATAACCAACGGTCTACGCCGCATCGTTAGTCTTGGAAAGTGGCTTCACTTACAGCCCGTCGCCGTTAAACCATTCCCACAACTTACCAATCCGCCTCACAAGCCACGTTACCTTCGCATCCCCCTTCTTGGCCCGCTCCAGATAATCGCCAATCGTCGTCATATACTGCACAAACCGCGCCTTGACCCACTTCGGCGATCTCCGCGTGCTTGCAATCAACGCCTTATCCTTAGCCAATATCGCAGCAAGCTCATCATCCGAATACACCTGCGCAATCGCAACCATCTCACCCAAATCGCCAATTTCGGATTGGCTCGGTTCCCGCGCAATCTGCAACTTGGCAATGCGCAAACACCGCTGCCGCGCCTGCTCATCAAACTCGCAAATCTCCTCGGACGCGGCATAAAGCACGTTTTTTAGGTTCACCAAAGCTACATCATCCGGATAAACCTCCCCGATATTCGCAACAAACCCCAAAGCCGCATCATAGAACGCGCCCGCCAACACATCCGCCCGCACCTCAGGATCATCTAACGCTGAACTGATCGTGACCGCCTCATATGAAGATTCCGTAAATCCATTACTCTTTGAGGCAGCCAAAGCATTGCGAAACGCCAAACCCACGCGCCCCTTCACATATCCCAACACATCATCAGGCACATCTGACGGTGCGGCCACATGAAATACCCGCGCCGCCTCATCCAACACCAACGGCGGCGCCACCCGCACCATCCGCCGCCGCTTAATCCCCGCAATCGCCTCCGCCACCGCCTCTGGCCCCGTCTGCCAGACCGCCTCATCAATCAACACAACCTCGCGCCACAATTCCCAATCGGGCGCGCGCCCCTCCAATAGCCCCTCATACCAATCAATCCAGAACCCCCAGACGGTGGGGTTGACTGATCGCGCGCTGCGGATCACATCCCAATCCGCGCCAATCCGCTCGGGAATAGCACCGCGCCACAACTGCTGCGCCATAACGCCCACAACCCCACCCATCTCGATCTGCGACGCGATACGGCTTACTTCGGAATAATCTGTAAGGACGGCGGCGGCGGCGGCGGCGTAGGTGGCGTAGGCGGCGAAGTCGGAGGCGGCGGCGCCGTAGGCGACGAAGTCGGAGGCGGAGGAGGTGGAGGAAGCGGCAATAACCTTGTCATCATCATAGACGCCTCGGACCAAGGCGGCAAGAATTGCACGGCCATTTCGCATGTCCCGGTTGTCTTCCGCCCAGCCGCGACCGCGCGAAATACGCGGATAGATCAACGCCGCAGTCAGCGCCGCAAAAACCGCGACCTCTTCCCGCGACCGCGTCCCACACCACGCCTCAACACTCGCCTCATCGGTAAATTCAACCATCCCTAACCCCGCCTCAAAAACGTCATACGCAAATCATACGTCAGTCACACGCCGATCACACAGCTATTTCGATCAATAAAAACTCTGCGGATCGATATCAATCGACAGCCGCAAATTCGCCGGTAATTTGAACTGCGCGGTCCAGTCGACCAGTGCTTTTTGCAACGGTGCGGCCTTCTCCGCCTTGACCAATAACCGCACGCGATGCCGCCCGCGCACCCGTGCAATCGGCGCGGGCGCGGGCCCGAAAACCTGCGCCCCGATACGGCGCAACGGCCCGTCCCTGCGCGCCATATCAGCCCCCAGATCAAACACATCCTGCGCATTCGGACTGCTCAAAATGATCCCCGCCATACGGCCATAAGGCGGCACGCCAGCGGCCTTGCGCTCGGCTGCTTCCGCCGCCCAAAAACTCTCCTCGTCACCCGCTAAAATCGCCATGATAACAGCATGTTCCGGTTGAAACGTCTGCAACATCGCAGCCCCCGGAACCTCCGCGCGCCCTGCCCTGCCCGCCACCTGACGCATCAATTGAAACGTCCGTTCCGCGGCCCGCAAATCCGACCCCTGCAACCCCAGATCCGCATCAATCACACCGACCAGCGTGAGGTTGGGAAAATTGTGCCCCTTGGCCACAAGCTGCGTGCCGACAATGATATCCGCGCCGCCTTTTGCGATCTCCTCGATATGCGCCTTCATCGCGCGTGCCGACCCGTATAAATCCGACGACAACACCACAACGCGGGCCTCGGGAAACAGCGCTGTGACCTCTTCGGCCATGCGCTCCACCCCCGGCCCCACAGGCGCCAGCTTTCCTTCGATTTCACAATGAGGACAGATACTTGGCATCGGTTTCGTCTCGCCGCACTGATGGCACATCAGGCGTTTGAGAAACCGGTGTTCGACCATGCGCGCGTCACATTGATCACAGCCAATCTGATGCCCGCAAGCACGACAAATCGTGATCGGCGCATAGCCACGGCGGTTGAGAAAAATCAGGCTCTGCTCGCCCTTTTCCATCCGGTCATTGATCGCATTTTTCAACGTGGGCGACACCCATTTGCCGTTGGGCACGTCTTCCACCCGCATATCAATCGCGGTCATTTCGGGCATCACAGCAGGCCCAAATCGCGATGTCAGCTCGACGCGCTGATACTTGCCCACCTCGACATTGGCCCAGCTTTCCAGACTTGGCGTAGCCGAGGCCAACACCACTTGTGCGCCATTGATCGCGGCACGCAACACGGCCATGTCACGCGCATTATACAGCACGCCATCCTCTTGTTTATAAGAGGTATCATGCTCCTCATCGACCACAATCAACCCAAGATTTTGGTAGGGCAAAAACAACGCAGACCGCGCGCCCACGACCATTTGCGCCGCCCCTTGACCCACCATTTTCCAGCAGCGCCGCCGTTCGGTCATCGTCACGCCAGAATGCCATTCGGCAGGCTTTGCGCCAAATCGCGCCTCGACACGGTTGATAAATTCACCCGACAGCGCGATTTCCGGCAACAGAACCAAAGCCTGTTTACCCATGCGCAAACACTCGGCCACGGCTTCGAGATACACTTCCGTTTTGCCCGACCCCGTGACGCCTTTCAGCAAAGTTGTCCCGTAGCCATCAGAGCGCAAGGCGGCGCGCAAGGCTTTGGCCCCCACCGCCTGATCAGCGCTGAGCGCCTTGCCCCCGTAGTCTGGGTCAAGTGCGGGATAAGGCACATCGCGCGGCGCGTCTTCCTCAGAGACAGCGCCTTGTTTCACAAGCCCTTTGACCACCGACGTGCCGACCCCCGCCATGTCGGCCAGTTCTTTGAGCGTAAATGACAGTCCGCCGTAGTCGCCCAAGACCGCCAAAACCTTGGTGCGGGCGTCTGTGATCCGGTCGGGAGTGCCGGTGCCCATACGGTAGACCTTGCGCATTGAGGGCGCGTCGCCAAGACCCGGCGCGCGGGTTGCCAGCCGCAGCATTTGCGACATTGGCGTGATAGTATAATCGGCCGCGCGGGTCAGAAAAATCTGCATTTCTTCGCGCATCGGCGCGACATCCAGCACCCGCATGACAGCGCGCACCTTGGCATAGTCAAAGTCGCCCGCGCCTACGCCCCAGACCACGCCAATCACCTTGCGCGGGCCAAGCGGGACCTCGACAAAAGCCCCAATCTGGCAGCCGCCCACCGGCGCTTTGTAGTCCAGAAAGCGATCAATCGGCTGCGCGGTCAATACCGCTACCAATGCGCCCTCTTGGAAAAACTCTGCCGTCATGCGCCTGCTTTCTATCTAGGGCTTTCCGCCTGCCCCCCTATGAGGTAAACGCTGGGGCAGCAAACGCCAACCATTCCCCGGAGAGAACCATGAAGTTTTTCGTAGACACCGCCGACATCGACCAGATTAAGGAATTGCACAGCTATGGCATGGTGGATGGCGTCACGACCAACCCGTCGATCATCGCAAAATCGGGCCGCGACATAATCGAAGTGACCAAAGAGATTTGCAGCATCGTTGATGGTCCGGTCTCCGCCGAGGTTGTGGCGCTTGATTTTGAAACCATGCTTGCCGAGGGGCGCAAGCTTGCAAAGATCGCAGACAACATCGCCGTCAAGGTGCCGCTGACATGGGCCGGTTTGCAGACCTGCAAGGCGCTGTCTGATGAAGGCACAATGGTCAATGTGACCTTGTGTTTCTCGGCCAACCAAGCGCTTTTGGCCGCCAAAGCCGGTGCCACATTCATCAGCCCCTTCATCGGGCGCCTGGATGACATCAACCTTGATGGTCTGGAACTGATCGAAGATATCCGCACGATTTATGACAACTATGGCTACGAGACGCAAATCCTTGCGGCTTCTATCCGGTCGGCCAACCACATGTCCGATTGCGCAAAAATCGGCGCAGATGTGGCCACAGCGCCGCCTGCGGTGATCAAGGCGATGGCGAACCATATTTTGACCGAAAAGGGTCTTGCAGGGTTCATGGCCGACGTTAAAAAAGCCGGCATCAAAATTCTGTAAACAGACACGCGACTGCGGATTGGTGATCCGGTCCGCAGTCGCCCTACCACTCCTAGTGGCCCCCCGCCCCGATATGCCAATATCTGACACTCCGGTAGAAACTGCCGCTGGCTGCATTTTTTGGGCGTAATTTTTGCGCGCCGATGCTATAAGTGCACAAAACAAACAGTTGAGCAGAGATATGAACACCAAGCCACAGATGGACAGTCATGTCCGTGAAAAGATCATTGCTGACCCCGAGGTATTGCTTGAGGATCAGGACATCATGCGCGCCCTTGTTGCCGCGAACGAACAACCCATGGGCGGCAATATCGTTGATCTGCGCGGCATCGCGATGGAACGGCTCGAGGCGCGGCTTGACCGCCTTGAGGATACGCACCGCTCGGTGATTGCCGCAGCTTATGAAAATCTGGCGGGCACAAACCAAGTGCACCGCGCGGTTATGCGCATGATGGATGCCACAAAATTTGAAGTGTTCCTGCAAGATTTATCCAGCGATGTGGCCGATATATTGCGCGTCGATTCGATGAAACTGGTGCTGGAAACCGCCAGCGACACCGACGAGCCCGCAGTGCAGCAAATGGGCGCGGTGCTGGGTGTGGTCGGCGAAGGCTTTACCGACGCCTATATCGCACGCGGCAGATCAAGCCCGCTGCGTCAGGTCACGCTGCGCCAAATCCAGACCGAGGATGCCGCCCTTTATGGTGACAAGGCCCCCTACATCCGCTCAGAAGCCTGTCTGAAGCTGGATTTTGGCGCGGGCACTTTGCCGGGAATGTTGGTGATGGGGTCCGAGGATCCGCATCAGTTCACGCCACAACAAGGCACCGATCTGCTGACGTTTTTTGCCGGCGTGTTTGAACGCGCCATGCGTCGCTGGTTGTCGTAGACCCGATGATTGCCCCCGCAATGACACATGCGCTGGCCGGATGGCTGGACCATTGTCGCGCGCTGAACGGTGCCGCACCCAATACGATCAAGGCCTATCAGGCCGATGTGCTGGGCTTTCTGGCGTTCATGGGTGGGCATCATGGCGGCCAGCAGGGGCTTGGCCCGCTGTCGCAGATCAGTGTCAGTGACATGCGGTCTTGGATGGCGTCTGAGCGTGGGCGCGGTGTCGGCGCGCGGTCTTTGGCGCGGCAGCTTTCGGCGGTCAAGACATTCTATCGCTGGCTGGCCGAACGTGAAGATTTCGAGCCGACCGCTGTTTTGTCGACGCGCAGCCCCAAGTTTACTAAAAAATTGCCCCGCCCCTTGGCCGAAGATGCGGCCGCTGCGATGATCGACACTGTCGAAATGCAGGCGACCCAAGGCTGGATTGCAGCCCGCGACGCGGCGGTTGTGACCTTGCTTTACGGCTGCGGCTTGCGGATTTCGGAGGCACTTAGCCTGACCGGGGCCGATATCCCGCTACCCGCGACGCTGCGGATCACCGGTAAAGGCGGCAAGGAACGGGTGGTGCCGGTGATTGACGCGGCGCGTGATGCGGTGGCGAGTTATCTACGGCTGTGCCCGCACCCGCTGGACACATCCGCACCGTTGTTCCGCGGCGCGCGCGGTGGCGCGCTGAACCCGCGGCTGGTGCAAAAGGTGATGGAAAAATCGCGGATGCAATTGGGCCTGCCCGCGACGGCCACCCCGCACGCGATGCGCCACAGCTTTGCCACCCATCTTTTGACGGCGGGCGGCGATCTGCGTGCGATCCAGGAATTGCTGGGCCACGCCAGCCTCTCGACGACGCAAGCCTATACCGCCGTGGACACAGCACACCTGATGGAGGTCTATAACCGGACCCATCCCAAGGCGTGACATGAACCTCTGATTGCCCTCCCCCCAAATTCAGTTAAAAGGCCCGCATGACACTTCAACATAAAGCCCTTCTTGTGCACCTGCTGACCGCCAGCGGCGCAGTTTTTGCAATGCTGGCCATGCTCGCCGCAGTTGACCAAAATTGGTCGCTGATGTTTTTATGGCTGGTGGTCGCGTTCTTTGTCGACGGCATCGATGGGCCGCTGGCACGGCGTTACGACACCAAAGCCAACGCGCCAATTTTCGACGGGGTTTTGCTGGACCTGATCATCGATTACCTGACTTATGTCTTTGTGCCCGCCTATGCCTTGTTCAAATCCGGCTTATTGCCGGGGTGGACCGGGTGGATCGCGATTATCGTGATCACCTTTGCATCCGCGATGTATTTCGCCGACAACCGCATGAAAACAAAAGACTATTCATTTTCGGGCTTTCCGGGGTGCTGGAACATGGTGGTGTTGGTGTTATTCGCAATCCAGCCCAGTTTCTGGGTAAGTTTGGCGTTGGTGGCAGTGCTGGCCGTGGCGATGTTCTTTCCGGTGAAATTCGTGCATCCAGTGCGCACCAAAAGATGGCGCAACGTCACTCTCCCGATGGCCATTGCTTGGACGTTTTTTGCGGGATGGGCGGCTTGGGTCAATTTCCACCCAGCCAGCTTTGCGCATTACGGGTTGATGGTCACATCGATTTACCTGCTGGTCGCAGGGGCCATGCAACAAGTCCTATACGGCAAAGACGGCTAAAGCCGCGTGACGATCACGCCTGCGACAATCAAAGCGGCGGCGACTGCCTTTTGCTTGTCCATGCGTTCGCCAAAAACCAGCCAGCCAATCAGAACCGCAAACAATATCGATGTCTCGCGCAGGGCAGCCACAAGGGCGATTGGTGCGACCGTCATGGCCCAAACCGCAATCGCGTAAGCGC
>Ga0316209_1000905_pt1 | contig 39022 bp, 28 predicted proteins | sample 6monopyrite_MG_FD_204945 | JGI IMG/M metagenome (GOLD analysis project Ga0316209, IMG submission 204945) | Microbial mat bacterial communities from mineral coupon in-situ incubated in ocean water Damariscotta River, Maine, United States -... | ecosystem: Environmental > Aquatic > Marine >...
GAGGAGGCTCTACAGGAGGAGGCTCTACAGGAGGAGGCTCTACAGGAGGAGGCTCTACAGGAGGAGGCTCTACAGGAGGAGGCTCTACAGGAGGAGGCTCTACAGGAGGAGGCTCTACAGGAGGAGGCTCTACAGGAGGAGGTTCTACAGGAGGAGGTTCTACAGGAGGAGGTTCTACAGGAGGAGGTTCTACAGGAGGTGACGAACCGGATGCTGGTGGTGGGGGCGTACTTAGCTTCTTTACGGGCCTTGCATTGCTTCTGATGAGTGCCTGGACTCTGCGCCGAAGAGTACATCTGTGTTGCCAGCAGAGTTCGAATGCTGATGTTGTTTAGTCAATTTTTAGTTGTTACAACGGTGAGGGTCTCTACATCTTCAGTCCCCTTGCGTTAGATTTTATGGTGCTGTGGTTTGTGGATAGTAGTTTTTGGGTGCCTTACGCAGGTTTCGTGTTAATGATGAATATTCGGGGCCTGTGCTAACGGGTTATGTCGTTTTTTTAACCGCGAGTTGTTCTCATTCATTCGTTATCTTTGGTTTATTCCCGGTTTTTTGCCGACACAGTCAATATTTCCATTGTTATTCCTGCCGTGACATTGTCACTACCCGAGCAGTGGCTGAAAAATTGCCCTCTGCTTTTTACCCTTTTGTAGGTGTATTCAGTGAAAACAGGGGCTGTTGGTTTGTAGGGGTTTTCTGAAAGTTTCGTAGTCCCTTCGCGGTGGTTGTGCTTGTGTGTGATGGTTGATCATTTTATAACCCTTTGTTTTTGCAGGGTAAATGAAAATCCTGCTATCTTTATCCTATAAAGTGGTATTGAAAGTGCTACTTATAAAGACTTGTGATGAAGTGATGATTTGGTATTATAGATCTCGATTCCGCAGATTGCTCTTCGGGGCAAGTACAGGGAAAGTGGCAAGGATCGGAATGGAATACTGTCGAAGGATCGACGTGGTCAAGGATTGACCAGTACGGAGGTAAACGGGGGCGGTTACTGGGATGTGCCGCCTTCGCTCGTTCCGCCTCGGATATCTTCCCTCGGTCGGAATACTTCTTACTCAGTTTTCAGCTGAGTCCTGCCAGGTTTCCCGGCGACAGATGCCCGACATCTGACAATATCCACAAGTAATTTCATCACCCCAGGCTGGTATAGGGGTTCCCGTGGTCATTTGGTTTACCAGCAAGTCCAGTCGTGCGGCGGTGTTTTGCACCAGTGTGTCCAGTGTCTCTGTTTCCAGCGCTCCTACCGTCTTCACCATTGGGGAGGCTCCTTTTTTGGTGGCTGTATCCAACGAAAGGTATTCGACTTGGGTAATGGTTTCGTTACCAATGTGTTCTGCCAGCAGAGCATAAAAAGGCAGTTGTACGGACTCACCATTGAGTACATCAGCGTTTTTGGGAATGCTCCCGGTTTTGTAGTCAATAATGCCCACAATAGGGGCGCCGGAATCACTGTCGGTGCCTGCATCGATCCGGTCGAGGCGACCGCAAAGTGTTATCTGTCCGTGTTTACGGGTGACGTTCAGTTCCGTGGATTTCACCCGCCACTGTTGCTGTCGTTCAAGTTGCCATTCAATATAAGAAGGGATCATTTCCTGCCAGCGCCTGAGCCAGCCACGGTGTAAAAAGTTGTCTTCAAGGTCACGGGCAAAAACCGCTGCGGCAATTTCGTTAAGGCATTTAATGGCGGCGGTTTTATTGTCACTGGTGATTGTTGCGTTAAATGGTCCGGGCAGGTCGCGTACGTTTTCATGAAATGCTTGCAGGCTGAGGTGTACCCGTTCGCCATAATCTGCTTTGGCGAGCATTTCACGAATGCTGTCGGGAGCTTCCAGTTGCAGGCAACGCGCTGCAAAAAACTGATACGGGCAGTTGATGAGCTGTTGATAGCCACTGGCCGATAAATGTGTGGGAAAAAGTTCGCTGGAAATACGAACGGTGGGATTGGCGGGCAGTGGCTGAGGCATAGGTTCTGCAGGGTGTGTGACCTGCATGTCCGCCCGGCTGACAAGTTCTGCCAGCGAGGTGTTGATGAGCCGGTCGGAATAAGCAATCTGATGAAAGGATTGCAGCCGTTCCAGCCAGGGAGAGGGAATAATCTCTTCGCCGTCCTGTTCGCTGCGATGGGTGAGCAAAATAGTGCCAGCAGACTCCAGCAGGCAGCGAAAGTGGTAGAATTTTTCCGAAAATTGTTGTGTGTGACTGGTTAATCCAAGGGATTGACGCACGCCATCATTAAAAAACGGTGAGCCAGGATTGCTGCCCGGCAGGTAGTCGGCTTCGGCCCCGGCGATAATCAGTGCATCAAATCGAGCCAAACTGCTTTGTGCAAGATTGGTTAGTTGTACTTGCCCGGATTGCGCTGGGGGTTGGAAGTTGTAGCATTCCAGGGTGCGTCCCAGCCAGGTGCGAAATTCGTCCCAGCACATGTGCAGCCCACTGTTATTGCTTGCTGTTTGCATGGCGTGCAGTTCTTCGAGGATGCGTTCTCCAGCGGCATCAGCGGCCAGAGATGTAGTGAGCTCCAATTGTGTAAAACTGTCATTGAGCGCTTGCAAAAACGTTGTTGGTGCATATTTTTTGTTATCGGCTTCGTTGCCGATTAACGCACGTAAGGGTGCGGCGGCAGATTCGATCACATCCAGCAATAAGTGGATGTCATCATAATCGGCGGCCAGTTCGGCAGGCAAGCGATTCTGCCGATACTGCAAATGTTCCCGATAGCGGGTCATATTGCGCGCGACATTTTCTTTGAGCACCACGCCTTGTTCAAAACGATAAACACAGGATAACAGCGCTTCGCGTTCGTGCCCGGGCAATAAAAAAGGTGATTTGAGAAAATCCAGCAATGGCTGGTGGGCAAAATCCTCTTCCACGGTTTCCAGCCAGCGTTCTACGGTGGCTGCGGCACTGGTGGTGGATAGTGCCCAGCCGGCAGCGTCCTGCAATTCAATGCCCGAACGTTCCAGCAGGGCGCGTACCCGCCGTGCCAGCCGTCGGTTTTCTGTGACGATGCCGATGTTGCGTTTGCCCGCGTTCCACCAGAGCCGCACTTGCATATCAATAGCCTGCGCTTCTTTTTCCGCGTTGTTGGCGTTGAATATGGACAGGTTTGCCGATAGGGGGCTTTCCGGGATATCCCGGGCCAGGTTGTGGGCGCGGGCACGCAATGGCGATTCACTGTGGCTGAATACGCTGTCCAGGCAGCGTGTGTATTTGCTGTTTGTCTGCGGGAAAGATGAGCCTGCTGGTTTGGGTGGTAAATTGATAGTCTGCAATAACTGTTGTGCAACGGCATCCGGGTGATAATCAACGCCGGTTTGCTCTCCTGAGCTTTGTAACAATAAAAAGGCACGCTCTTGTTGCAGTAACGGCGTAAGCCACTGTGCCTCAGCGGGGGAAAGCCGAGGCAGGCCAGCGATGTAAAAAACGAGATTGTCAGGCAGGGTTTCACGATGGCTGGCGAGCTTCAATGTGTAATCTGTATGCCGGTCAATAACGCCATTTTGTTGCATTTCCTGCTGCCAGGCCTGCCACAGGGTATGTACCAGCCGGGCTTCGCCAAACAGGCTGTCGTGGTTTTTGTTGTTCAGGCCATAAGCTGTGCCCAGCGTGTCGAGAAACTGCTCCAGTGACTCAGGCAGGCCAAGGTGGGTGGAGCCTAAATCATCAAACAGAGTCAGCAGGCTGTCGGCCAGTGTCCAGGGATTTCCTTCGCCGTAAAGATATTTGTGGCCAACCAGTGCCTCTACCAGCATCAGCTCGCGCTGGTGTTCAGAAAGTACCGGTCGTTTGCTGGGTGACTGCTGGCTGATCCAGTGTGGCAGTGTATCGATATTCGGCCCTAATAATGCCGAATGATGGTGGCTGGCAGCAGCGTCGAGTAAAAGCTGCCGAAAACGGGTGGATGCCTGAGGATTCGGCAGCAGAACCACAATATCAGTGAGATTGGGTAACGCGGTATGATGTTTTTCAATAATATGCTCTGCAAGCCTGCGCAGTGGATCGTCACCATAGGTGATGATAGATAGATTGGACACTCCTTAACGTTCCAGGTGTTCCAGTTTGTTGGGCACGTCTTCCCACTCTTTGGCATCGGCGGGGGCCGGTTTCATTTCGCTGATTACTGGCCATAGTGGACTCAATTCAGCGTTCAGGGCAATGAATTGCTCCTGATCCTCCGGTAGGTCGTCTTCGGAGTAAATCGCATTAATGGGACACTCGGGTTCGCAGAGAGTACAGTCAATGCACTCGTCCGGATCAATAACCAAAAAATTGGGTCCTTCATGGAAACAGTCTACCGGACATACTTCCACGCAATCGGTATATTTACATTTGATACAGTTTTCGGTGACGACGTAAGTCATTGGTTCCTCCCAGCCAATTTTCCGCCGCAAGTCTACCAAGTAAAGGGGCGTTCAGCCATGCAGCGTCAAAAATAATGCGAGGTTTTTTAAGGGTGAGAATCTTCCCGGCGGGTAACAAAAAAGAGTACCTTTTAACGTTTTCAGATGGGTAACGGGCCGTAAACTACTTTGGGATGACCAGTCGGTGCCCGTTAACGGCATCAGGCGTCATTTTCTTGCAGAATAGCATTGCCGGGTATCTGCGGACACTGATATTAAGGTGGTGTGTGCATTATAATCACCGGTCAGGGAAGGGTATTTGGATGGCTGTGAAGAGTATGGGGTTAACCCGTTTTCGAGCAGGTGTTCAGAAGTATCAATGCGGTATTTTGTAAAATAAGGGAATCCAAAATGAACAACACAGTGTGATCAAAATGACAGCGTTATTTTTCCGGGTAGTCTTATTGCTTTCTGTCAGCCCTCTGGCTTATGCAGCGCCGCCTGTTTTATTGCCTGATTCATTGCAAATGACCCGGCCTGCGATAGCATACCAACCTAGAGAGTATGCCCCGACGGACGAGGCTTCAATTCTTTCTGACGAACAGATAGTAGCAGATCTGCAACTACTGGCAGGTGTGGGTTTCAGAAGTCTGGTAACGTATAGCGCAACCGATGCGATGGGAAAAATTCCGGGTATTGCACGTAAAGAAGGTTTCGATGAAGCCATCATAATGGGGATCTGGGATCCGTTTTCCAGTGAAGAATGGCGCAATGCCGTACAAAACTCGCCTTTTGTTGATGGTTATTGTATTGGAAACGAAGGGCTGGGTATTCGCTACACTCCAGAAGAGCTGGCGGTGAAAATGGAGGAGTTAAGACAATTAACCGGAAAGCCGGTGACGACGTCTGAACCAATAGATGCTTACATCAGTGGTCCTCACAAAGCATGGTTATTAAAGCATTCAGACTGGTTGTTCCCCATAGCCCACCCTTATTGGGCAAACTATACGGACCCGGCGAAGGGGGTTGCCTGGGTGGTCGCGTATCATGATCTTCTCGTGGTATTGGCAAACAGACAGGTTATGCTGAAAGAAGTAGGGCACCCAACCGTTTTTCCCGTCGGATTTAACGAAAACCGTCAAGCCGAGTTTTTTCAGTTGCTGGACTCACACAGAATATCTTTTTTCTTTTTTGAAGCGTTTGACCAGCCGTGGAAGGGAAATACAATTGAAGAACGTAGTGTAGAGGCTTACTGGGGGATATTTCGCGCCGACGGGACACCAAAAAAAGTGGTTCCATGGATAACAAAAAGATGGAATAAATTGTGAGTAATTATCTATTCATAATATTATTTTTTCTGGTCAGTGCTTTTTCGGGCCAGTCAGCTTTTGGTTCTGGTGGAATGGCGACGGGTGTTGGCACCTTTACGACCGGGGTGGGTGACAGTGGCACTAAAAGATACCGTGTTGTGCTTGATGAAACCGGCCAACGACTTCATGGAAACGTTAATGGTGAAATAATCGAACGGATCACAATTGACGCGCCTGATACCGATATTCGGGAAATATTAATCAGGGAAACCAAAGACAGTGATGGTGGCGTTTCCTTGTTAATTACTGCCGAGGATGAGTTTCTGGAGAAATTCAATCAGGCGACATTGTATGTAAAATCCACTTATTCAGCACTGAAACTCATTGAGAGCGTTGATGGGTACTGGGAGCAACGGAACCCGGTATTCATTTTGTTGACACAGAATAATCCCGACCAGGAATTACAAGATCATATTGCAGCCTTTCAACTGACATCTTTAGGTGAAAAAAAGCTGGTAGAGGATGGGTCACCCTTTATCAAGGGTACAAATGATTATTCAGGTATATTGGCGGGAAATACCTCAGACAGAAATATGACAAGTGCATTATGGCCCTGGGTAATGTCTGGTGTGTTGCTGATTATGGCATGGTTTATTTCCCGTTGGATGCATGCCCTGGGATGGCGAGGCGGGCGTTGACATGGAATGGCCTGCGGTTACCTTGTTAGCGACCCAATGTCTATTACTGATTGTTTTTTGTTTCTTTGCTTTTTTTAATTACCTATATGGCTTTGCCAGTTTATGGACGCCGAAGATTCAGCGGGTCAAACCATCAAATAAACAGGTGGCTGTTGTGGTGGTTTCTTTTAACGAAAAAAACGTTATAGAAGAAACAATAAAAGCGTGTGATCAGCTGACTTACAAAAACAGGCTGATTGTTCTGGCAGATGATTCATCAGACATTGAAACAATCGAAAAAAACAGGGGAATCGCCAGGGCGCATGGATGTAAACGGGTTGAGCAGCATTCTTTTGTAGAGGAAATCATAAGGCCGGATGGGACACATGATTGTGAATCCATCGAAATATGGGAGTCGCCGGGTTTTGTCTTTTTTCACCGGCCAGTGAATACGGGATTCAAAGCCGGCAGCTTGAAAAAAGTACATAATTATCTCAAAGAGCGGGGCATTGATTTGATGTATCTGCTTGACGCAGACTGGCATCCCCAGAAGGACGCCATTGAACGCACCATGGAAGTGCTGGAGGCGGATAAGAAAATCGCTTTTGTACAAACGAAAAGAGTGTCATCAAGGGACGGAATGAATCTCTTTCAGAAATATGTCGCTCTTCATGAGGAGGGGTGTTATTACTCCGACTTCGAAGGACGTCAGGTCTTAAATCATCCTGCACTTTTTTCCGGTTGTTGCACGTTATTAAAGCTGGATGTGATCGAACAAGTCGGTGGATTCACATCGGGGCACCTTACGGAAGACCTGGATTTGACAGACCGGTTTTGGCTCAATGGCTGGAAAGGCATTTATCTGGGCAGCGTCGTCAATTACGGTGAAGTTCCATTTACCTATGAACATTTTCGTCGTCAGCAGGAGCGTTGGGCCGCAGGCTCTGCAAGGGCTTTGCGGGAGTTTTTCTGGCCAATTTTGAAAACGGATCAGTTGGGAGGGTTCGCGAAATTTTCTGCTATTCGGCAGAATGCTTATTTTACCAGCACACTGTTTACCGGTATTGCATTGATCGTTGGCATCATTACGATTACCTGGTTGACGGTCAACTGGAATACTTATTCCGCAGAATATTATCTTTATCTTTTCAGTATCATAAAAGGCCCATTCCTGGTTTTGGTATATGCTTGCATTCTTGCAAATTTTATTGAGCCGTTAGTGATGATACTGGTAAAAAAACGCAGTTATGAAGAGTTGTTTCACTTGCCCATGTCATTCTGGTATGCGTGGGGCAATCTTCATACTTACATCGCAGGGAATATTAAAGGACTGTTTAATCTAAAGCTGGGCTGGTTTTGTACGCCAAAATTCAATCGTGACAATGTGGGGCATTTGCCCCGCATACCCACATCCATGCGTTTGTTAAATATTTTCACTTTTGTGGCTTTTCTGGGGTTTTATTTCAGTGAAGGGTGGGTGTTTGGTTGGCGTGATGAGTTTGCCCTTCTTTGGCTGCCTGCATTTTTAATTGCTTCTGTGAAATAACCTGCTCTTGTTGAACGTTTAGGGAGGTGCAACAACACATTACTCAATGCGCTCCGCCTGCCATTCAACGGCGGGTACCGGCCAAAACCACTCAACAGGCTATTTATCAAAATGTTAATACATCCTCAAAGCGGGCTGATGACCGGATTGGCGGGTGCTGTTATTTGCTGTTCAAATCACATAAGCGATAGAGTGCTTCCAGTGCTTCGCGGGGTGTCAGTTCATCGGGGTTGATGTCTTTCAGTGCATCCAGTGCGGGGTGATTTTCTGCCGGAGGGGCGAACAGTGAAAACTGTTCCACCGCTTCTCCAGCGGATGTATTGGCGTTTTGGTTTTCCAGTTGCAACAGGCGTTGTTGCGCACGTTTTATCACGGTTTTAGGTACGCCCGCCAGTGCGGCCACTTGCAAACCATAACTTTGATTGGCTGGTCCTTCTCTTACTGCATGCATAAACACGATGCCATCGCCGTGTTCTACAGCATCAAGGTGTACATTGGCCACTGGCGAGAGGGTTTCCGGCAGGGTGGTGAGTTCAAAATAGTGCGTGGCAAACAGGGTAAAAGCCTGCACGGTGGTGGCCAGTTCTTCAGCGCAGGCCCAGGCCAGTGACAGGCCGTCGAAGGTGGAGGTGCCGCGACCTACTTCGTCCATTAATACCAGGCTGTGATTCGTGGCGTTGTGCAGGATGTTGGCGGTTTCGGTCATTTCCACCATAAACGTGGAGCGGCCACCGGCAAGGTCATCCGAGGCACCGATGCGGGTGAATATACGATCAAACGGGCCGATGACTGCGCGACGGGCGGGCACAAAACTGCCGACGTGGGCGAGCAGGGTGATTAAAGCAGTTTGGCGCATGTAGGTGGATTTGCCACCCATGTTGGGGCCGGTAATTACCAGCATGCGGCGTTGTTCATCGAAATGCACGTCGTTGGGTATGAACGGGTCTTCCAGTACTTGTTCCACCACTGGATGACGGCCTCCTTCGATCAACAGGCCGGGTTTATCCACTAACTCCGGTTGGCACAGGTCGAGGGTTTCGGCACGTTCGGCGAGGTTGGTCAGCGCATCCAGTTCTGCCAGTGCGGTGGCGCTATCCTGCATGGCGGGCAATACGTCAGCCAGTTGATCAAAGAGTTTTTCGTAGAGTATTTTCTCCCGTGTCAGCGCGCGTTCTTTGGAAGACAGTGCTTTGTCTTCAAACGATTTTAATTCAGGAGTGATGTAACGCTCGGCACCTTTCAGGGTCTGGCGGCGAATGTAATCGTCCGGTGCGTTGGCGGATTGTGCTTTGCTGATTTCAATGTAATAACCGTGTACCCGGTTGTAGGCGACTTTCAGGGTGGCGATACCGGTGCGTTCGCGTTCGCGGGTTTCAAGATCTAACAGGAATTGTCCGGCGTTGTCCTTGATGGCGCGCAGTTCGTCCAGCTTGGTATCGAAGCCGGGGGCAATCACGCCGCCATCCCGGATTAACATGGGCGGCACGTCGATGATGGCGGCACTGAGCAGGGCGTGTTGCTCGGGGTAGTCGCCGATGCGGGCATCGAGGGCTTCCAGCAGAGTGCAGTCTTGTCCGGCGAAGATACCGGTTAACGTGCTGCGTAATTCCGGCAGGCGTTCCAGGGTATCGCGCAGTTGAGAAAAATCCCGTGGCCGGGCATTGCGAATGGCAATACGTGCGAGGATGCGCTCCACATCACCAATAGCACGCAGGATGCCTTGCAGTTCTTCGTAGCGGTGGCCGTCCAGTAACACGGCAATGGCCTGATGACGCTGGCGCAAGGCGGTGTGGTTGGCCAATGGGCGATTGATCCAGCGCCGCAGCAGGCGACTACCCATGGGGGTCGCGGTACGGTCCATCACCCAGGCCAGGGTGTGTTCACGACCGCCACCGAGATTGGTCTCCAGTTCCAGGTTGCGACGGCTGGCGGCGTCCAGCACGATGCTGTCTTCGCGGCGTTCCACTTGCAAGCCACGTAAGTGCGGCAGAGCGGTGCGCTGGGTGTCCTTGACGTATTGCAGCAGGCAGCCGGCGGCACTGATGGCGAGATGGAGCTGTTCACAGCCGAATCCCGCCAGGTCGTGAGTGCCGAACTGTTGCGTCAGAAGGCGGGTGGCCGTGTCCCGCTCAAAGTACCATGGTGGTTGGCGGCGCAGGCCGGGGCGCGCGGTATCAATGCCCGCAGGTATAGCTTCTTCATTCAGCAACAGCTCGGAGGGATTCAGTCGCTCCAATTCACCATGCAGTGCCTCTTCACCCTCCACTTCCAGTACGCTGAAACGACCACTGGTGACATCCAGTGAGGCGATACCGAAAGACTCGTCGAGTGCCTGTACTGCTACCACCAGATTGTCACGGCGCTCTTCCAGCAGGGCTTCATCGGTGACCGTGCCGGGGGTGACGATGCGGACCACCTTGCGTTCCACTGGCCCTTTGGACGTGGCCGGATCGCCCACTTGCTCGCAAATGGCAACGGATTCCCCCTTGCGTACCAGTTTGGCAAGATAGCCATCAGCCGAATGATAGGGAATGCCGCACATGGGAATGGGATCACCACCGGATTTGCCGCGTGCGGTGAGGGTGATATCCAGCAGTTTTGCGGCCTTGCGGGCATCCTCGAAAAACAGTTCGTAAAAATCACCCATGCGGTAAAACAGCAGAGTATCCGGGAATTCTGCCTTGATGCGCAGAAACTGGGTGATCATCGGCGTGTGCTGGCCGGTGGGTTTTGGTTTTTTTGACACGCTGGTTGTTGGGGTTTGGGGAGTGGTGGTAGACATCAGTGAAGTTTATCGAAATTGAGGAGTAGGTACTACCGGTGGCCGGGGTTTCCGGGGAGTATAATATTGTGAACATCGAAAAAGGCAGAAAAACATGGGAGTGCTGACGGTGTACAGTTAGGCCTAAAACCCGCAGTTGAACGGCCTGTAGAGTGTGTTGAATGTTGTGGCTGGCACGGCGCGATAAGGCAACTAAACAGGCTATTGATCAAAATGTTAATATATCCGCGAAGCGGTCAACTGCGGAATTTAGGTTAAGGGCTGTTATGAAAACGGTCTCCGGTGATGATTAACTGTTTGGCCACAGTGAGTTTGTCAGCGGGACAGCAGCTTTCTTTCTTTAAATTAATGACTTACCATTGGCTGAGTGCCCTTCGGGTCAGAGTCTGGCGGTTTCCCGCAAAAATTAATCGAATCATTGGAAACATCGAGAAAATAAATATCATGTTTTTTTGTCTTCCCCTGTCGATTTTGTTACTTCCCTAAATTTATTTTTCAGGAACAGCACATGGATTACAGGCGTGCCAGGTCATCAGGTTATTGGAAGATTTATCGGGTCATTTTCAGCTCACTTCTTTTTTTATTCATACCACAACAGATATTTGCAAATCCCACTGTCAAAAATGTCATTCTCCTGATTGGTGATGGCATGGGGCCGCAACAATATGCATTAGCCATGGCATATGCCCGGCTGGCACCCAATGCGTATACCCGCGAGCTGAATTTAGAAAAATTCATGTCTCAGGGCGAGCTTGGGTTAATGACGACTCATCCCAATAATGCGCTTGTCGTTGATTCTGCGGCATCGGCGACGCAACTGGCGACAGGTTATTATTCGGGATCAGAAATGATTGGCCTGGATTATAAGGGCAATCCACAAAAGACTATCCTGGAGCGTGCGCGTGATGCAGGGAAATCCACAGGGCTGGTATCTGATACCCGTATTACCCACGCAACGCCTGCTGCATTTGCTGCTCACCAGCCTCACCGGTCAATGGAGGATAACATTGCTGCCGATTTGATAAACAGCCATGTTGATGTGATGTTGTCTGCCGGTCTGCGGGCGTTTCTTCCTCAGGGTGTCGAAGACAGGGAAAGCAAAGTATATGCTCGTCTTCGTCAACAAATTCCTGAACACATTAAACTGAATTCCAAAAGGATGGATAATCGCAATGTGTTAAATGAAGCTGAAGATAAAGGCTATCACCTTGTGTTTGACCGGGAATCAATGTGGGCAGCACCTGAAAACAAGAAGCTGTTGGGACTTTTTGATAGCAAAAAAATGCCCAATGGTATTCGTGAACATCAAACGGAGCATCAAAAATCAAGAAAGCATCCTACGCTGAAAGAGATGACCATCAAGGCACTTGATCATTTGTCCAAAAACAAAAAAGGATTCTTTTTAATGGTTGAGTCAGGCCAAATCGATTGGGCCGGCCATACCAGTGATGCGGGTACAATGCTTCATCAACTATTGCAGTTTGATAAAACGATTGGATATGTTATGGAATGGGCTGAGAAAAAGGGTGATACTCTGGTTGTATTAACAGCAGATCATGAAACCGGGTCATTCGGTTTCAGTTATTCAAACTTTGATGTGCCAAAAGCAAAGAGGCTTGAAGGTTCTGCTTTTAAGGATGTCACTTTCAGGCCAAAATACAATTTTGGTGCGCCAAAAATAATCGATATGCTTTATCGGCAGAAAAAATCCTATACAGAAATGATGTCTGAGTTTGCAGCCTTGCCTGAAGAACAGGAAACGGCAGAAAGTTTGATGAATATCGTCAATGGAAGTTCCGAGTTCAAAATATCTCTGGCCGAAGCAGAAGCAATTTTAAAGCCTGTGAGTGACGGATTTTATGTAAACGATTTTAAGGAATTTTATGTTTACTTCAACAATCATCGACAAAACAGGCTGGGGATAATTTTGTCACGACACCAAAATGTCGTGTGGGGTACAGGTACACATACGGACACACCTGTTCCGGTGATAGCGCTTGGACCGGAAGCAATTACCCGGCAATTCAATGGCATTCACCACAGCACAGAAATTGCAATAATGATGAAAAAAGCACTGGGTCTGACAGTCCCCCGGCCCCACTGATTGGTGGGCAGGTGGTGAACCCGCGAATTTGTTAATGTAATAACCGGGGGAAAACGCTATTTACCCAAACCAGAGTCGTTTTCGGTATAGTATGGCCCCTCGACTATTGAACCCTGATTATCCCCATGTTTTTTACAGACAACCGCAGCCATTTTTTTCGACCCTTTTTTGGTAAATACCGGGAACAGGTGGTGGAATGCCTGCGTATTTTGCATGCCTGTCTTTATGGTTCACTGGCGGATTACAAGCGTGCCTTTACCCGGGAACAGGTGCTGGAATCCTTCACCGAGGCCATTACTCGTACCCCCGTGCTGGACGAGGAAGAAGAGGATTTTTCCGCACCGGTGCGCAGTGAGCGGGAGCAGGCCAACTGGGTTCTCAACCTGCTGCTGGAGCATGGCTGGATTGAGCGTCATGCCGATGAGGCTACCTTGCAAAGCAGCTATGCCTTCAGTCGTATTGGCCGCCTGTTCACCCAGCCCATGGTGGAAACAGCGGGTGGTGGTTTTCGTACCCGGCATCGCAATACCCGTAACACCCGCAATGCTCTGCACTCCTTTCTTGAGCGTGGTGAGGTGTATGATTTGCTTGATGCCTACGAATACTCGGAACGCATTATCAGTGATTTCAGTGATGTGATTGCTGAGCTGGACGAGCGCAAACGCATGCTGGTAAAGGAAGTAGAGGCTCAACAGGTCGTTCAGCGGGCCAGTGACGAGTTTTTCGACTTTATGGAAAAACGTTTCATGCCGGATCTTTCGGTACGCCTGTCGGCGGATAGCGTGGAAAAATATCGTGATGAAATCGAGTCACTGTTGCGCAAAGCTAAACGCAAACAGAAAAAATTCAAGACCGGTGCCGAGATCGAATTGCGCAAGCTGGCGCCGGAATTATTACAGGACAAGCAGGCTTCACTTTATTATTTCATTCTCGACAGCATCGAATCACGCATTCACAGTGCCAGTGACATCATGCTGCCTGCGTTGCGTAATGCGCTGCATAGCTTCACCCGTCGTGCTGACATCATTATTCGCCAACTCAGTTACACCCTGGGTGGTGAACAGGGTGATTTGCTCAATCTCTGTCAGCAATTGGGCGCGTTGCGGAAAGAAAAACAATCGCAGGCTCTGGATGCTGTGGCCGATGCCATGGCCATATTTGATCTGAGTGTGACCGACCCCGGTGCATTGCGATTGCACGCCGGGCGGCAGCGGCGATTGGTAAACAGTTCTGTCGAGGCACAGACACCCATGGACAAGGCTTCGCGTCGTGAGCTGTTTATCCAGCAGTCACTGCAAAAGGCTTTTGTGGTTAACAACCGGCAGGTAGGGGCGTTTATTGTTGCAGCGCTTAAAAATGGCCATCGCATCCACAGCAAACAGTTACCCGTGCAAAATGCCCGTGATCTGTTGATGGCTGCCCATGCCATTGAAACGGGTGCTGCGGGGCGTCGTTCCAGTGAATTTTATTTTCGCGTAGCGCCCACCGGCCAGCAAGTGCAGACGGATTATTATCACATGACCGATGACTTCATCATTGAACTGGTGGAGCACTCCCCGGAACATTCTCAGGAAAAAAATCATGCTGACTGACGTACTGAGTCAACGACTCGAAAAAGCCAACCTGGGACTTGATGAGTTTCGTGAACTCACCATTCGCCTTCTCAACTATGGTGTGTTATGCCGGAGTGAAAGCCAGACCGAACAACAGCTTTACGACCGTTATCTGCGTATTGCCGATCTGGTGCAGGATTATCTGCATATTATGGACATCAGCGTATTTCACGACCGGCGTTTTGAATACCTGAGACTTTACCCGCCGGGCAGCGAAACACCCGGTATGGACGAAGCGGAGACCTCGGCTTTTGCAGGCAGCCTGCGCAACCGGTTGTCCCAGTCCGAAGTGGCCATGGTGCTGGTGCTGCGTTTGCAATATGACAAAGCGTTACGCGAAGGTCAGGTGGATGACAAAGGTTACGTCACCGAGTCCATGGAAGCCTTGAGTATTGCCATGAAAAATATCCTGGCGCGCAGCCTGCCGGAAAAACTCACTGAACGAAAACAGTTGTTTATTCATTTACGCCGTTTGCGTCTTATCGAATTTCACAGTGAAGAAGATTTAGTGAGCGGCGAAGCCTGGTTGAAAATTCATCCGATGATTGTCAGTTTTGTTAACGATGAGGCTGTGCAGACGCTGTCCCGGGTAACAGCGTCGGAAAATAAAAATAGTGAAGGCACTGTCACCAAAACTGAATAGGTCAGCCGGGTAGGGTGCAGGGTGGAACAAGCGCAGCGGTTCTACCAGGCGGGAAAAGGCCATATTCACGGTTCAATCAGTTATCATCAACATCCACCTTGCTTTGTCATTTGCGGGTGAGTCGTTGTTGCATGAGCTGCATGAGCTGTATAAGGTTTTTTCCTGTTTCAGGCAAACGGGTTTTTGTTACAGGTTTTTGATTTTTTATCAGTGGTAGTGAGCACAGAGACGACTTGTTGTTCCTGCCAGCTTGTTGGTGGAACCGCTGCGCTTGTTCCACCCTGCGGTTTTACTCTGTGTTAAATAGAGCGGAACAAAAAATCGATAAAACCTCAGCTTCACTCTTTGCCCTTGAGGGAAAATAGAAAAGTATTCACACAAGTGTAGAGTTAAGTATTTATGTTTCTGAAAAAATTTATCTTTGTAAACTGGGGTAACATCCCGCAGCTCGAATTTGAAATGGGTCCCATTAATCTGCTGTCAGGCGGTAACGGTTCAGGAAAAACCACCGCCGCAGATGCTATTCAGACCATCATGACCGCCGCCCACGAAAATCTTTTTCAATACAATCCGGGACAGGATGAAACCACCCAGCGTGGCCGTGGCGGCAAGCGCGTGCGTACCCTGGCGTCTTATGTGCTGGGTTGTGACGATGGCAGTTATGCACGGCTTGACCCGAGTGACGGTTATCTCGCTGCGGTATTCTGCCCCACCAAAGGCGAATCGGCAGACCCTTTCACTGCCGTTATTGGTGTGCGTGCCTGGCTGGATGCTACCGGTGGACAACAGATCGCACGGCAGGATGACTTGTTATTTTTGATTCTTCCCGGTGAAGCATTGACGCTGGCACATTTTGTCCGTGAGGATAAAACCGGTGACAAAAAAACTGGCCAGTACATCACGCCACTGGATAAAATCCAGAATCTGTTGATCCGTGAATTCGGTCAGCGTCGCGTGCAAAAATACGACACCAAAAAAACCTATCTGCGCCGTCTCTATGCGGCCCTGCGTGGTCAGCATGACAGTGTTTCCGAAACAGAAGCCACCGCAGCAGCGCGCGCCTTTTCCCGCTTTATGGCTTACAAACCGGTACGCAGTATCAATGATTTTGTTGCCCATGAAATTCTTGAAAGAAAAGATCTTGGCGAAGCAATCCGCGCCATTTCAGGCCAGCTTAAAACCATTCATGCCATGGAACGTGACGCAGCCCAGCTGGTGGAATCCATTGGTATTCTGGAAAATGCCGAGCAACAGGCCAGCCAGTACATTCAGCAATGGATCGAACTGAACAGCCTGGACTTCACGCTTGCGCAATATGAGTACCTGCAACGCCAGCGTGATTACGTCAAAACCAAAAAACAGCAAAGTGATTACCAGCGCAGTCTGAAAGAAAACGAAGCTGAAACAGAACTGACAGAACAGCGACAAAAACAACTGAACGAGCAACTGGTTCATCTGGAAGCCCAGCGTCTGGGCATCAGCGCCTTGCAACAAAAAGATGAACTGGAGCAACAAAGGCAACAACAACAGGATAAGTTGACGGGCATGGCACGCCGTCTATTGGAACAGGACAATTCGCTGGACAACAATCTGCAAGCCACCAAAGCCATCACAAAAGATTTACAATATGCAGGTTTAATGGACGAGCTGCCAATGATGGCTGATTTACAGATTCGTCAGCTCGCACAGAATGTGGTGAAGGAAGGCGGGCGTGGTGAACTGGACATTCCTGCGCTGCTGCAAAAAGACCTGCTGAATGATCTGTCACCACTGGAGCTGCATCTGGATCAGGCCCGTGCCGCCCAGCGGTTACACAATCAGTGGTATGAGCAATGGCATCAGTCCGGCAGCCTTCCGGATAATACCTCGTTGTATGAACAGTTGGCAAAATTGGTACATAACCGGGGCGCGCGTTACGAAAAACTGAAAAACCAGTGCCGACAAAAAGAGCAGGACATCGAACGCCTGGCAGCAAAACAAGTCAGCTATCCACTTTTTGTGGAGCGCGCCCTGGCCGCCATTCGCCGTGACTGCCCGCAGGCTGATCCGCGCGTGCTGTGTGACCATGTGGAAGTCAGCGACCCGCGCTGGCAAATGGCCATCGAAGGTTATCTGGGTATGACACGCTTTTCTATTATTGTGGATGCGGACTGTGAAGCCGAAGCCATTCGCATCGTGCGCCAGCTGCCGGGACGTGATAACCGTGCGCGCATCATTCAGGGCAACAAGGCACAACAGGACGCTGAGCGTTCCAGTCTGCCGACGGATTCGCTGATTCACTTACTGTCGTTTAGCCATGCCACCGCCAAACATTATCTGACTGCCAGTTATGGCAATGTAATACAGGTAGCCTCTGCCGATGCTCTGCGACAAACCCGCCGTGGTCTTACTGCTGACGGTATGGGCGCGGGTGGTTACAGCATGTTTCGTTGTGACCTGCCGGAGGGCGAACTGGTCTTCGGCGTGGCCGCACGGGAAAGAGCCCTGAAAGCCAAACAGCAAGAACTGGCCAGCCTCAACGAGCAATGGCAGCAGGCCAATGACCAGATGCAGCAGGCCGGCAACATGCTCGATAATGTTAAAAAACTACAGCCGCTGGACTATGCCGATGCCATTACCCACATGCTGGAAATACATCGTGAATTGCACAAGCTGGAAAACCTGCTGGCACAACTGGACCTGTCCGAACACAAAGATCTGGAAAATAAACTCACCGAATTGAGAGAACAGGAACAGCAATTACGCCAACAGCAAGGCAGCCTGAAAGAAGGCAAGGGTGAACTACAGGAAAAAATACGCAAGATTAACAAACGCTGCGAAACACTGGCTGACGAACAGGAGAAAACCCAGCAGGTGGCAGAAGACCGTGAAAAAAACCTGCTGGCCATTGCCAGTGAATGGCCAGCGTTTGATGCTGACACACGACTGACCTGCGCAGAAAAAGAAGCGGGTGAGCTGAATGATAATACTGCCGGTATTGCTATCAACCATCGCCGGGGAATCCAGAGTGACCTGCATAAATCAGAGCGCAAAATGGATGAAGCGATCCAGAAACATAACCAGCATTGTTTGCCGGGTGATGCCATCATTTATCACCATTTCAATGGTGATTATGATGCCGCCTTGTTTCGTGCCATTTGCGGACTGCAACGTGATCTGGACAGAGTTTTCAATCGCCTGAAAAATAACATCCTGGTGGAAAAATACGATAACCTGCGACAACTCAAGGAAAGCTTTAATAACGCTTTCGTCACTCACTTCTGTCACACCATTCATCAGGCTATCAATGACGGCAAACGCCAGATTGAACGGCTCAACAAAGAATTACAGCATCACCGGTTTGGCGATGATCGTGAACGTTTTCGTTTCGACAGTGACTGGATTCCTGAATTCCGTGACTATGCCCGTTTCTTCGAAGAAATCATCAAGCAACCCGGCGTCGGTGATGACATCGACTTGTTCCAAATGGAGCTGTCGGTAAAATCACAAAAAGTCCGGGAAGAATTGATGCGGATGCTGCTTGATGAAGATGCCAATAAAGCGCTGCGGGAACTGGATCGCATTGGTGATTATCGTAACTACCGAAAATACGAAATCTACAAAGAAGTGGAAAACAAAGAACCTATTGCCCTGAGTGAATACGGCACTGGCAGCGGCGGCCAATTGGAAACCCCGGCTTATATTATTCGTTCGGCGGCCATCACCTCTGCATTTCGTTTTGCTGAAGGCAGTAATCACCTGCGTATGGTGCTGGTGGATGAGGCCTTCTCAAAAATGGATGAAACCCGCTCACGGGAAGTTATCGACTATTTAACCAAAGCCCTCGGTTTGCAACTGATTTTCATCATGCCCACCAGTAAATGTGGACCGTTTATGGATTTGATCAGTAATGAATTTGTATTCGCCAAATGTCCCAGTGAACAGCCCCGTGGCCAGCTTAACACCCGGGTACTGGTAGATCGCAAACAATGCAATACCGAAAAAATCCAGCAACTATGGGCTAACCATAAACGTACTGTTTACCAACAGGCTGAACTGGATTTTATGGACGAAGTGCTGGAAGGACAGTGATAAAAGGGTAGGGTGGGCGTATAGTTTGTTGATAATGCTGTGGGGTCAGTTAACTGAATTCAGCCGCCAGTGAACATTGATGGGCGCTTTGTGGGATGTCCGGGTTAATATCAACAGGTCAGCATGCTTGCCAAATGCTTTGCGGGCATACCATTCTGTTTTAACCAGTAAGTCTTCGATTCCATCATGGGTAAAGTCACCTCTGGCAAGCAGGGTGACATAAATTTCATCTTCATCATTGATGATTTTTGCAGTGCTATCCATTTCAAGTGAAATGTTTGTTTCAGGTGCATAGTCGCCAAGCGTTTTATGACTGAGTTGCTTTAGCTCATTATTAGTTAAAAGCGGTTTGGTCATGGCTGGAAGTTCAGAATAAAATGATATATCTGGTTTTGCCGGAAAGTAGGTGGTTTGGGCCTCCATTGCTTTTGCGAATTGTTTAATGGCATTGCATGAGATGATGAGTTGCTTAAATCGAAAATATTCAAAATCAGCGATTGTGGATGAATCAGTGTTTATGGCTTGATTACAGCTTTTCAGCTTTATTGGCGTCCCTTTAATTGCCTGGTATTCATAACCGCTGAGCGGAGCATCCGTTTTATTTTTGTTAACTTCAAAGCCAGGAAATGCCTGTATGTTTAAAGTGGCTTTTATCGGGCGGTGCGTGTCGGCACAAGCAGATGAACCGATAGCCAGAAAAAGACTGATAAAAACTAAAAAGTATAATTTTTTCATGAGGGTTTCTGCTCAGTTTGTGGTGTCAAGCCCGGATTTTTTTCACAGAAAATTCACACAAGCGCAATGAAAGGTTCATGTTATATCTCCAGAATCAGCTGCGTCACTACAACTGAAAGGAGAGTAAACAATGACTTTTTTTATCAGAGAATGGCCCAATAAAACGGCAACGTTAATGGCAGATAATGGCACGGTGTTGTGGACGTTTCCCAGTGTTGAGGAGGCGCAGCAGGTGTGTCGGGACTGGTATCTTGTGCAGATTCAGGGCGGCGAATCGACTGATTATATTGAGTGTCGTGACCCGATAGTACAGGTCGCATAGTGGCTGAACCGGATGTTTATGGCGTTACCGTGCTGACATTGGTTCGGGATATCGCATCACCATCCCGCAGGCGGTAACGCCCTTTGGTGATGACGAGGGTGTCTGGCCCAAGTCTGCCGGTTGTTTTTACGGTGACGGGCTGTCCGGTTTTGGCCTGGGGCAGTTGCACGAAACGGGCGGTGTTGTTTGCCTGAATAAATACGCCGAGCTTGTCGTTACGCTGACTGATAAGGTCTGCTGGCAGGCTGGCCTGCTGCGGCGACCAGACCAGTTGGCCGGGGGAGCCGGGCAGCGGTTTTTTGCCGGAGAAACGCAGGCGTGCTTCCTGAGTGCGGGCCTGAGTGTCCAGCAGTGGGATGATGGTGCGCAGCGTGAGTGTATAGCGTTGTCCCGCGCTGACAAATTCCGGTGTGCGGTTGTTTTCTGCCGAGAATGCTTGTTTCAGGTCACGGGTTTGCGCGGAGCTTAATCTGGCAGTCAGTTCCAGATTGTCGATGTCAACGATGCGTAACAGCGCTGTGCCAGGATTGGCAAGTTCACCCGTTTGGGCAAGACGCTCAACCACCACAGCATTAAAAGGCGCACGAATGTCGGCTTTGTCGATTTGTCGTTGAGCCTGGGCAATGGCGGCTTGCTGCCCCTGTTGTTCTGCCAGCAAGGCATCACGTTCAGTTTCCCGCTGTTTGAGTAATTGTTCGGAAACGGCCTGTTTTTTGGATAATGAACGTGCCCGTTTGAGTTCGTATTCTGCCAGATCCAGTTTTGCCTTTAAGGCCGTCAGCGCGGCTTTTTCGCGCGCTCGTGCCAGTTCAAAATCCTGTTGTTCAAGGCGTACCAATAATGCCCCCTGTTTTACACGATCACCCACGCGCACGGGTATATCGAGAATACGGGCGCTAATCTCAGCACTGATGCGGCTGTTGTTATCACTCACTACCGTGGCCGGGGCGCTGCGTGACGGGTAAATCGCCAGCGTGGAGAAGGGCTTGCTGACCACCGGAATGGGGTCGGCCACCACCGGGTGAGCGAAGAACAGTGTACCCGGTACCAGCGCCAGAGACACCAGCCTCCATGCCGGTGCCACTTTTTTCCGTGTAGGGAGGGACATTACAGTGTGGCAAACACTTTTTGTGCCGCATCCAGCGTGGCAGCGATTTCGGCATCGCCATGGGCGGCGGAAACAAACCCGGTTTCGTAGGCAGAGGGTGCCAGATACACGCCTTCATTCAGCATGCCGTGGAAGAATTTCTGGAAACGTTCGATATCACAGGCGGAGACTTGTGCAAAATTGGTAACAGTTTTCTCCCTGGTGAAAAAGAAACCGAACATGCCGCCCACCTGATTCGTGGTGAGCGGAATGCCCGCAGCTTTGGCGCGTTCTTTCAGTCCTTCACACAGTTGGGTCGCCGCGTTGCTGAGGCCTTCGTGAAAACCGGGCGTGGAAATCAGTTCCAGCGTTTTGAGTCCGGCGGCCATGGACACCGGATTACCGGAAAGCGTGCCCGCCTGATACACCGGGCCCAGCGGCGCAATGTGTTCCATGATGGCGCGTTTACCACCGAAGGCACCCACCGGCAGGCCACCGCCGATTACCTTGCCCAGTGTGGTGAGGTCAGGAGTGATGCCGTAGTGCTGTTGCGCACCGCCCAGGGATACGCGGAAACCGGTCATCACCTCATCGAGAATCAGCACACTGTCGTATTCGTCACAGATATCACGCAGACCTTCGAGGAAACCGGGTACTGGCGGGATGCAATTCATGTTACCCGCGACCGGTTCGACGATGATGCAAGCCACGTCTTTGCCCACCTCGGCAAAAGCGGTTTTTACCGAATCGATATCGTTGTAGGTGAGGGTGATGGTTTCCGAAGCCAGTGCTGCGGGCACGCCCGGTGAAGTGGGTACACCGAGGGTTAACGCGCCGGAGCCTGCTTTTACCAGCAGCGAATCGGCGTGACCATGGTAACAGCCTTCAAATTTGACGATTTTATCACGGCCCGTGAAACCGCGCGCCAGACGAATGGCACTCATGGTGGCCTCGGTGCCGGAGCTGACCATGCGCACCATATCCATGGAAGGCACCAGCTCGCAGACCCGGTCGGCCATGACGGTTTCGATAGCGGTTGGCGCACCAAATCCCAGACCGCTGGCCACCACATCCTGCACGGCCTTGATGACCTCAGGATGGGAATGACCCACAATCATCGGCCCCCAGGAGCCCACATAGTCCACATAGCGTTTGTCGTCTTCATCGGTGATGTAAGCCCCTTCGCTGGATTTGAAAAACACCGGATCGCCACCCACGCCACGAAAGGCGCGCACGGGAGAGTTAACACCGCCGGGAATGTGGGTTTGGGCTGCAACGAAGAGGTCGTGGGAACGTGTCATGGAATTACCTGTGTTGTTTTAGTCGATTTTACGGTGGCATATGTTCAAATGGGTCGATATTCTGGCTGGTTTCAGGGCTGCTGGCAATACGCACTTTCTCAGCCTGGAAATAGCTATCATGGTTGAGGGGAATGGATTCCGGGTTGATCGGATAGGTGTTCTTATGTTGGGTGATGAGCCCGGAGATTCTGACCGTTTCCGGCGAGTTCACTGCATTTGATATGAATATCCTTTGGATATTTCTTTCTTGTTATTTTTTATCTGTGATCTAAATTTTGATGTTTTTCAGGTACTCAATAAGTTCATGGTTTTTTGTGCTGGGGTTATCATTTCCACTTTTCTCAGATTCACGAAGAGCGTTTACGGCGTATGCTATTGCTTGCGGCTGGCTATCCAGAATTTGGTTGAAAATTGAATTATCACCTTTTTGATAGTCAGGCATATATTTTTTCAACTCATTAATTAATCGACTACAGGCACTTTTGCCGCCTGTGCCCAAAAATGGAGCTGTAGTATAATTAAAATGCAGCAGTAGCCAATATTCAAAACAGGGAACCGATGTTATTGCGATAAAAATATCTTCTGGTTCTGCGTTAACTGTTTCACCTGAAGCCTGGTGGTTTGCGTTCGCAATTTTATCTAAAGCCCGTTGGTACGTTTCGTGAGTGTCTTTGTCAAAAACACAGTATACTTTGTCAAAGTTATCCCCGGTATTTTCTTCTGACCTATATAGTTGTATAGCATAGTCAACGACTGAAACAGGGTTTGATCCGCATTCACCAGTTACCACTATGTTGGTGCTACTTAGCTCCAGGTGGTCTTTTAGGTCACTAAAATAGGTTGGTTCAGTTTTTTCGCCTTCGCAAACGATTAGAACTTTTGAGTATGGTTTGCGACTTGCTTTCTTACGCGCTAAATCTACTGTTTTTCTTGTTTTGCGCTTATGGTGTAAATTATCTGACCCCATGTGCTACGCGATTTTCAGTTTTCGCATATAAGGAACCGCACCGTATCGTCCCGCCAAATAAGATAACTCTAAATTTTCTCTTCCTTTGCGGGGACTGAAGTCTGTTAAGGAATAAACGGAAGTTGCCTTATCATTTCTTTTTTCACAAAACCAAATCTGATCCCGGCGAAATACTGCCTGATTTAAGATGGTTGTTTCATGAGTTGTAAAGACTAGCTGAGCATTGTTGGGGTTGGTTTCGCTGCTGTGAAACAGTTCTACCAGAAACCGGACTAACCTGGGGTGTAAATTATCGTGAAGTTCATCCACAAAAAGTACATATCCGTTCTTTAGTGTGTCTAACCAGGGGCCAGCAAAAGAAAATAGTTTTTGAGTGCCATCGGATTCCTCATCAAAATTAAATTTGACCAAATTACCTGTGGAGTCCTTATGCATCATATAAAGTTCATTAAGGATTTTTTTCCCTTTCATGTTTTTGATAATTTTTTCTTTGATTTCTTCGGGAATATCCTCTGAAAGGTCCTTTTCATCGAAAAGCTTTTGCTTAAGACTAATATCCTGAATATCGATACCAGCCGCTTTTAGGAGATTTAATACTTTCGCTTTATTTTCCGGGTCACTACACAATGTCGCAGTAAACCCTGGCCCCCAGCCACTGACGGTAGTTGTTCGTAAAGTGTCATTAAACCAATCGTACACAGGCTGTAGCTGCTGGCTATTTAGCTGTACGGCAGTCGATAGGAAAAGGGCATTGCTGCGTGTAGATTCCTGCCACAGTCGTTTTTTACCCAGTAAAAATTTCCCCATTTTCCACTGGTATTCATTGGCTTTTTCATCCCAAAAGCGTCCGTACCAATGCTGGGGGTTCCCCTTCGGAAATGCGATCAACCATTCTTCAATTACGCGCTCTTTGGTCGCGGCAAAGCCGTATTGGTAACGGATGCCTGAAGAAATAAAAACGACTTCAAACTCCGTTGCCATATTTTTTGTTTCTGGATCGAGCTTGAATGGTTCTACGGGTAATTCGTCACCGCGTTGAAAGCCGGATGCGGAGTCGGCAGCAATATGCGCCATTGTGCGCATTGCCTCGACAAAACTGGATTTTCCCGCCGCATTTGCACCATAGATAGCCGCAGACCGCAGTAAGCCAATACGATTCAATCCCGGGTGCTGAAAACTATTGCTTTCTTCAAGTTCATCGCCTTTAGCCTTGGTCATGCTGAAGGTTTGTCGTGACTTGATGGACTTAAAGTTTGTCACGCTGAATTCGATCAACACGACTTTTTCTCCTTATTTTTGACAAAAAGTGGTAATATCAAGATATATCGGTGAAGTATGGACCATATTTATATCTGTTTTTGACAAAAATAGCCAATAATGAGTGTTTGAATATTTGATTTTTTAGGTTTTTAGTGCTGTTGGTTGACAGAGCGCCAATAGATGTATGGGGTTTGACGGTACGATATGTGGTGGTTGCTCAACAGAAATATTGGTTTTAGATTGGGTGTTGACACAATATGTGGTGTTTTCAATATATCGGTTATTTTGGGGTAAAGTCTTTATTGTGTTGAAAGAGGAAGCAAGGAATACAAATTGGAAAATAATAAATCATTGCTTATTCTTACTCCTGTATTGAGTAATGGCTTCCTTTTTTGACTCAGCCGATTTTGTTATTACGCACTCCACTTCATCCACGCCATGCCTGCAAAAAATACCACAGTAGAACCGAGTGATAGCTGACTAAACCAATTATTACGGTATTGCCCCAATCGTGCGCGACTGCTGTTCATGAGTAATAATGCAATGGCTAATAACGGTAAAAATGCAGCGCCCACAATGCCGTAAAATTGCTGGATTTGCTTAAAATCCACCATTAGTCCCAACATGGGAACAATCGCTAGCGCAAACAAATAACCACGGTAGGGCCAGGCGCGTGTGTCGATGGCAGTGTCACCGGTTTGCCGGTCAATAAACAATCGATAAATATCAGCAAACAGGTAAGGCACAGCCTGCCATACACCAAACAGGCTGCTGAATACGGCACCAAAAGCCCCAATCAAAAATAACCAGCGTCCGGTTTCACCCAGTGACTGTTCCAGGGTATTGGCCAGGGTGACCATTAACCCGGCACCTTTGCCGCTTAAATCCAGTTGACTGCCAATGATCACCATGGCAATACCAAACACCGCAGTCAGTAAATAACCGGTTGCCAGATCAATGCGGCAGGTGCGGATATGCTCAACAGAGTCCCGGTTTTTTTCCCGTATCCAATAACCGTAACAAAGGATGGTCAGTGTACCGCCAACGCCACCGATCAGGGCAACAGTCCACGCAATACCCTTGCCATCCACATCAGGGATGCCGGGCACCAGAAGCCCTTGCATGACTCCGTTAATACCCGGCCAGAGCAGGGCGGCGGTCACCAGCACAACTGCAAACATCACTGCGATGCTGAATGCCATGATTTTTTCAAACAACTTAAATCCACCCAGTAAAACCAGACCCAACCCCACTAAGCTGCTGATAATGCCGAAGACGATTTTGGCGTGTGTACTATCGTCAAATACAGGAAACAAGGCATGTAAGGTCACACCACATGCGCTCATTAGTGCAGAACCAACAAAGAATGACCACAGCAATAAATAGGGCAGAAACAACCAGGCAAAAGCAGGTCCCAGACTTTGTGCCAGTCCTTCCAGCAGGGATTGTCCGGTGACGAGTTGCCAGCGTGCCAGGCCTTCGGTGAGCACAAGTTTGAAAACAGAGCCGATAACAATTGCCCATAAAATAGCCAGTCCCAGCTGACTTCCTGCAAAGCTGGCCGTTGCCAGATCACCGGCCCCGACTCCGGTGGCAGCAATGAGAATACCGGGGAGGAGGATGGCAAACAGGCTGGGCTGGTTATTTTTTATCGTGATTTTTGACATGTTTTTTCCAAAATCAAAACTGAATCCTAATCATTGCAGGTAATGATCTGTTATCATAACAGGAACAGGTATGTGTCATCCTTCTGTTTTGGCAGCCATTTTATTTCGTCATCATTAACCACAAATACCCAAGGCTGAACAATGTCATCACCGTTATTCCGAAACGGCTCCATAACGTCATCAAGGCATTGGGTCGGTCAGCTTTCTGAACAGTATTGCCCTGCATTACCCGGAAGTTGATATAGGCAATAATGGGTGCTGATATAAAAGACACAACGGTGGCAGTGGTAACGATCATCCCCATGGCACCGGGTACATTTTTGATGATCAGAAATACGGTAATAGTACCGACGACCGCTGCTAATAATATAGTGCGGTAAACCGTTTTTGAGGTGTCTGTCTGAAGCTCGGGATGACCTTTGCTTTTCCAGATGCAATAACTTTCCTGCAATGTGCGGGGATAGGCATCCAGGCAGGTCAGTGTGGTGCTGAACATCGTAGCCAGGGCGGCGATGCCGATCAGCGGATATGCCCAGCTACCCAGCGAGTCTGTATACAGAGTGATGAGCTGACCCGCAAAAACAGAACCGATGGCGGATGGTGATTCATCACTGCCAAACATGACCAATGCACCTAACGATAAAAAGGCCATGGCCAAAAGAGCCGTGCCAAGAAACCCCACCCGGAAATCCAGCATTGCTTTACGAAGTGATGCGCGAGTACCACTGTTTCGGTTGGCTTCTTCAGACCAGACGGAATGCCAGACGCTGACGTCCATCGGTGCTGGCATCCAGCCAAGAAAAGCCGCCAGGAAAATAATATCGGCGTATTCATAAAGGCTGAATAACGGTGTTGCCTCAGGGTGAATGCCACCGGGAGCCATTAACAATACGGTGGTCAGTGCTGTGATGGTGGTCAGCGTTAAAATAATAATCACCGCTTTCATTACCTTGTCCAGCAGACTGTATTGCCCAACATATAAAATAATCGCTGCGGCAAGGAGAACCATAATCGCAGGCAGGTGTGGCATATATTCTGCGGGTATTTGTAGGCCAAAGAAGTGAATGGCGATGGAACTGGTAACAATGGTCACCGCTGCCTGGATCAGGCACATGGACAATATTGTCATGACAACATAAACACCCAGTGCCCATTTTCCAAGAGCGTAATATCCATGCAAAATATTTCGTCCGGTCAAGGCGGTATATTGGGGGCCAAATTTGTAAAATGGATATTTGATAAAATGAATTAAAGGGATCAGCAGTAGAAAAATATACTGATAGCTTGCCCCCGCCTTGGTGGACATCACTAAATGTGACACACCGACCGCAGCACCGGCATAAAGTAGTCCTGGGCCTAGAGTGGATAAGGTTTTTGTCAGACGGGTAATCATATGCTTTTTCTCTTAAATAGAATTTTCGATTAAAAACTCAACCGGTTTACATCGAGATTACCCGGGAGAATGAATCAGCGCAGCCTCTATTTGGCAAGTGGTGATATGGTAGCGTGAGTGGTGGTTATTGGGTGATGACAGGGTCACCTACAACAAACAGAAGTTTTTCTGGTTCCCATGCTTCGCGTGGGAATCCATACGGCAATAAAATATTGGTATGAGTGCATCCCCGCGCAGGAATGTGGAGGCGAGAGCCGATAACTTAATGGCAGTGATGCTCCAGTATGGGAGAGCATAATTTAATAGGATTTTCTACGGATGGGTTGTGGGAGCCCGTGGCCGGTTTTTCAGGCAATAGAAGGAAAATTATCCATAAAATTTCGACTGACCGGTATGGTGTGATTTCCGTAGGTGTAAATTTGTCCCAAACCATTATCCAGTTTTTCGATATATTTTATATAGTCCGGGTTTATCATGTGCTGCCGGTGGCAACGCTTTAACGGGCTGTTGTCATCAAATACCTTTAACGGGAGATTGGTTTGATACTCTTCCTGTCCGCTATCACCCGTTACAAGATGCACACCGGTTATAGGGTTGGAGAATGCATGGATAATTTCTTTGATGTTGATCAAATAATACCGTTCCCCCTGGTAACAAGGAACGAATGTCAGGTTGGTGGGAAATGTTTCGGTGACAACAGGTTGCGGTTGATGGTTTTCCTTCAAGCGAGTCAGTGTTATATCCAGGCGCTCACTTTTTACGGGTTTAAGCAAAAAATCGATAGCATTTTTTTTAAACGCTTCAATCGCGTATTCGCCATGGGCTGTCACAAAAACAATACGCGGCATACTATCTTTATCTAGCATGCTAAGCATTTCTATGCCGGATATTTTCGGCATATCGATATCAAGAAAAACAACATCAGGTTGTTTGCTGTTGATATCGCGTATGGCTTCAAATGCATTTGCGCAGGTACCAATAATATCAAACTCCGGGTCTGCGCTTATTTTTTTCTCCAGATCTTCACGGGCATTAGGCTCATCATCAACAATCATTGTCCGGATCATGTTTGCTCCTTGTTGTTTTTTGGCAGGTGAATATTAACCCGCGTCCATTGTTCATGCTCGCACTGTATGTCAATGCCATACAGATTACCGTAACGTATTTTGATGCGTTCATCTATCTTCAGGCCGATACCGTTTGTTGTGCTCTTTTTGTACAGACCGGCGTTGTCTTCGACCGTCAGGGTAAAGCTGTCATGGTGCTCGACGCAGGTGATTTTAATAATGCCAGCGTCCAATAATTCACTGGTTCCATGCTTGATGGCGTTTTCAACAATGGGCTGTAATGTAAAGACCGGTACACTGTATGCCAACAGATGTTCGGGCACCTCGATGTGAACCTGCAACCGATCTTCAAAGCGGGCTTTTTCAATTTCCAGGTATGATTCTACATGCTCAAGCTCGTAGCCAAGAGTTGTCGTGTCGTCTGATGTTTTCAGGTTTTTTCTGAAATAGTCAGACAGGTAATGTAATAAATTACGGGCTCTATCGGGCTGTTTTCCGGTAATATGACCAATAGTAGTTAATGCATTGTAAAGGAAATGTGGATTAATTTGCGCCATCAGGATTTTGTATTGATCCTGAATACGCAGCTCCCGTTGTAATTCATAATGCCCTGCCAGTATTCTTCCGGATAACAAATGGGCGAGATTTTCCCCCAGTTTTCGATTGATTTTACGAAATAATTTATTTTTGGGCTCGTACAGTTTGATGGTGCCGACCACCTCATTATTGGCATCATCTCTTAACGGAATAATCAGCGCTGAGCCCAGCGTGCATGATTTTTTCAACCGGCACTGGTAGGTTTTGCGGATACCGTCAGCGAATATCACCTTGTTTTCCCGGATCACTTTCAGCGTGTCTTCAGAAGAAATAGGCGACCCGGGGCGGTGGTGGTCTACACCCAGTCCGGCAAAGGCGAGCAGCCTGTTCCGGTCGGTAATGGCAACAGCGCCCACACGGGTTTCCTGTTGAATAATCTCGGCGATTTTCCTGCTGGATTCCTGGTTAAAATGCCCATAAATAATGCTGGCGGTTTTATCTGCAATGCGCCATGCGGCCGCACCACTGCTGAGTTCGTCACAGGATTTTTTCTGTTCTCTGATCATATACATGATCAATGCAGCACCAACCGCATTAGCAATAAGCATGGGCAGGGCAATTTCTTTTTCCAGACTCCAGGCAACGGCCCATTCACCGGCAAGCATACCGAATAACAAAATAATGGCCACATGCCCTAATCCGACAACCAATGCGACCAGACCAACAAAACGGGGAGAAAACAGGGTTTCAATTTTACCTTTTCGGGACAGGTAATAATGTACGCACCCCGCAAAAAGCCCTTCAAAAGTTGTGGCTGCGGCACAGGCAAGGTCGATGAAATTAATGGGGTCATGGATGGAGGACATGCTGATAACGCGATGGATGCCGCCGGTAACTCCCACTAAAAAGCCAACGACGGGGCCGCCGAGTAATCCGCCCAGCACAGCCCCGATTGCCCGTGTATTGGCAATGGCATCATCGGTTAACATGGATGGCTCGCTAAAAATTGTTCCCAGAATGCAAAAGCCGGAAAAAACCAGATAGATGATTGCTTTGTCCGGGAATGTGAGTGAATTGTCTACCAGAGCGGTAAATACCGGTGTTTTGGTAAACAGATAGGCCAGCCCCAAAAATACCAGCATGTGCTGTAACAAAGGAATCATGTGCTCTAAAAATAAAATATCCTGCACTGAGAAGGCTCTCCTTAAATTACATCGATAGAAAATTCTCTATAGAGAATTTTCATCAGTATTATATCGGGAATGTTATGGGCTAAATACATGAAAGTTGGTCAGGTTTAAGGCTAATTCTTATTGTTGAAAATGTATAGACCGTTTAAAGGGTATAACAACCACTTAGCCGAAAATCGCAACCCCTCGGCAGATTATCCCTTTACGAAAATACTCAAACCATTATGATGCTTATTGTGGATGCTGTGATCCGCAATGCTGGATATTATTGAAACAAGTGTTTTATCAGGGGTGGGAGGATAATAATGATAAATTTTCGGGGGTTTTTACAAGTCTTAGTGGCTGGAATAATTATGCTATTGGTATCTGCTTGCGCAACAACACCAAAAGCAGATTTGGCTGCATCACGAGACATTTTTCATCATTCTGCTGATGTTGTTCAGCAGGCAGCAGTTAACGCACTTATCTTGACAGGGTTCCAGCTGACCAAAAAGGAGAAAAATTATTTACAGGGGAATCGACCGCTAAAGCCAGGGTTGATTATTGGCTCGGGAGGCGAAACCGTAGGTGTATGGTTGAGTCTTGTCTTACCTGATAAAACTCAGGTGAAAATTCATACGACTAAAACATTTATCGGGTATGTCGGCCAAAAAGACTGGGGAAACGAAATGTTATATAAAATAACAAAAGAGCTTTCCGGGTAACAATAAGGGATTGGCGCTTATGAAAACATGTTTAAAAAAATGTATGTTGCTGATGGTTGTTTCCCTTGTTACAGGGTGTGCGATGCAATCACAGTTTTATCATCTTGGTGAAAAATACCCCCCAACACCAGAGTCAGTGGTTATTGAGCTGTTTTGGGATGATATGCCGAGCCGGAAGTTTATAAAAATATCACGCCTTGATGTTCATATTGAAAATACACATTTTGTCAGTGCCTCTTTTGCCGGCGCATTGCCAGAGCTTAAGAGGCAGGCCAGGCTGTCAGGGGCTGATGCAATAACCAATATCAGGGAAAGCTCATCATCTATGGGGGAAACCAGAATATATCATGTAACGGCAACAGGATTTCGGTATATTCAATAAAATTTGTCACCAGAGCAACTTATTCAAGGAGAGTTAATATGGGTAAAATATTGTTTGGTACCGCTATTGTTATGTGGATTTTTGACCTGATTCATGGGGGATTATTATTTGTGATAATTGCAGGTTTTATACTCTATAGTTTTTTGACGAAGAAAAAAAAGGCAAACCAAAAAAACTTTTTGGAAAATTATCAATTTCCAGAAAGTTTGGATAAAAAAATATTATCGATATATCCTCATTTATCAAATGAGGATATATCTCTTGTAAAGAGAGAGCTAAAAAATTATTTTAAAATTAAAAACATCTATAAACCAAAAATTTTTGCAATGCCTTCCAGGGTTGTAGATGTTGCATGGCATGAATTTATTTTACATACCAGGGATTATGATTGGTTTTGTAAGAAAGCGTTTGGGCATTACTTCCATCATAACCCTTTTTCAAAAGAGATGAGCTCTAAGGATATGACTGAAAGTCTCCAGCGAACATGGGTCTATTCATGTAAAGCAGAACGTATCAGACCTAACGCTCCCTATTGCCTGCCTGTGTTGTTTTCCATTGATTCCGCATTGAATATTCCGGATGGAAATGTGTTCAGTGTGGAAAATATGAATGACTCAATGGATAATGATTTCCGGAGTTCTCATGACTCATTAAAATGTGTCAACGGTGCATTTGTCGGGCTGGGGGCGGTAACATTAGTTATTGGTGTGGATGTTGTAGGAAACCTGGATGTAGGGGCAGCGGTAAGTGGCGGTGGTGGTGGCAGCGGTGGAGGTGATGGTTGTGGTGGTTGTGGTTGATGAGGTCAAAAAAATAGATTGAGGAGCAAAGGAGGATGTTAGTTGGTTTTTTACAGTTTTATTAAATTAATAAAATGCTATCTATAGCTATAGAGGTAACAGGAAAATTGGAGAATGCTAAATTATCTTAGCCCCTTTGAGACAAGGGGTTTTTATTATTTATCTGGGAGAAGGTGAATTTACTTTATCCTGTCCTGCATCTGGGTTATTGAAGATGTCCATCGATATATTATTTTCACTGCGAGCAATAATCGTGGCAATGACTGTATCCCCTGTAACATTCACTGCTGTACGCAGCATATCCAATATACGGTCTACTCCCTGAATCAAAGCAATAGATTCCACCGGTAATCCAACCTGAATGAATATCATCGTCAACATTGCCAGGCCAAGTCCTGGTATCCCCGCAGTACCAATGGATGCTAATACTGTCATGCCAACGACAGCAAGATAATCCATGATGCCAAGGTCTATCCCATAAATATTTGCAATAAACACCGTCGCGACACCATGAGTAATGGCTGTTCCATCCATGTTTAATGTTGCCCCTAAAGGAATAACAAACGAAGTGGTTTTATTATCAATGCCAAGGCATTTTTCTGCGGTACGTTGCGTGACAGGAATGGTGGCATTTGAACTTGCAGTACTAAATGCACATATTTGCACTGCGCGAATTTTTTTCATCAAAATTATAGGGCTTAATTGACTGGCCACTTTTAGTAATATCATCAGTGTTCCCGTTGCATGAAGAATCAATATAATAGCAACAAGGGCAAAATAATTAATCATGGGTAAAATTAACCCCGGCCCCAATTCGGAAAATGTTTTTGCCATCAATGAAAATATGCCAACAGGTGCTATTTTCATTACTACAGCGACAACCTGCATCATGACTTCATTCATCGTTTCGGAATATTCAATGATAGGGTGCCCCTGTTTTCCGGTTATTAATATGCCAATGGAAAATAAAATAGTAAAAAATATTATTTGCAACATATTTCCTTCAGTATATGCGGCTATAGGATTGTCGGGTATTAAATCAATAAGAATCTGTGCCCAGGACGGTGTGGATGGAGCAGGTAATGTGTTTTGGGTTGTTTGAATCATGTCAAATCCCCGGCCTGGTTCGATAATAACAGCCAGAGTAATAGCCAGAGACGTTGCCAGGACGGTGGTCAGAATAAATAATAGAAATGATTTTCTACCTATACGCCCCAAAGTGCCAATATCGCCTATGCCGCAAACACCAGAAATAAGAGAAAATGTTAATAGTGGCACTACCAGCATTTTTAACACATTAATAAAAATACTGCCGACGATATGAAAAACCCCATTAACCAGGTATTCCTGGATAAATTCAATATCACTGGCAAATGCTTTAATCAAACTGCCGATGACTAAACCAAAGCCCATCCATATTACAATCCTGGTTGTCATGCTCATCTGGTAGTGTCTTCCTTGCTGAAATAATTACATTCTTTGAGATTAATGTTTTTTATTATTTTTTTTACAGGGTTATTATAAATAGCAACGCTGAAGTGTTATGTAATATACCCGTAGCGATTGAGGTTCATGCACTGACCCCAAATGAGCGCGAGCCTGCTCCTGTGAGTGTGCGGTGGAGCAAGATCCTCTATCGCCTTCCTGCTTTGCCCGATTATTTGGAAACGACCAACACCGCTCAACGCACAATTTGGACCTTGCTGTGGCGGCCGATGAGCATCACTCGCCAGCAGATGTCTGGCACTGGTTGAGATCATACGCAGAAGCCTGTCACTCAGGGAGTGCCTTACATGTATCCAGTCTCACTCGATAGGAAATGGTGCATTATCTGATTGAACAGGGCGTGGATTATACCGTGCGTGATGCGAGTCGCGGGGATATCGCGTGGAATATACACATGAAGGACTCTCTGAAAATCTGCTCAGCCCTGAGTTTTCCGCCTACGGCTGGACGTTAAAAATCAAACAGCAACTGACTGATCGCGGCGTTAAGTTCCCGCCGCTCTCTCCGAGCTCCGTGCGAGGTTCACTGGAAAGAGGGAAAACCCAATAAATATGACATCAAGGCACGAAGAAAAGAACTGGAAAGCGAGCTTGAAAAAGAGGCTGATCAAGAACTAAGGAAGGCGCTGGAAAAAGAACTTGAACGCTTAAACCTCCTGGAAAACAGATAGAGAGTTGTCACTCTGTCCATGAAACCCCCTAAATTTTTCGTACAAGGTCGCTACAGCAGCATCTATCGCATTTACTGCGGATACGAAGCCCCCGTTCCCGGACCGATCAAACCCCAAAACCTGTCAAACGAACACGACGCCCATGCCTTTATTATCCGGCTCAAACTGGACCATGCCTTCTGTTTAACCATCCTGCGAGCAGTGGATGGACTCACGGTTAACAGCGGTATATCGCTCGCGTACAGCCGACGCGACCTTGCCAGACTGTCGTGGGGATGGCACCGCCGGATCCGTTTTTATCCGCTCGACCCCTTCGCCTACGACTTCATTACTCCCCGCAACAATCACTACCCCGTCATCCGGCCCGCACAGGACACAGCCCCCCGGGGAATGGCCTGCCACTTCGTCCCCGCCACCATCCTGTTAATGAGCGACCCCAACCCCGCAGACGTGACATTCTTCGGGCTTGACGAAGGGACACAAGCCCGCGACTTTCTCCACAGCCTCGCCCTGACCGACGAACAACTGGCAATGATGATCGAAACACTCAAGCTCCGTGCCTGGCCCAACCGGACAGACCGGCTCAAAAGCCTGTTAATGGCACTGACAAGCGGCAATATTGTTATTGTGCGGATATATGACGACAACATCACCCCGCCCAAACGCAAAGGCCCGGAAGACCTGCCCGTTGAAGAATATACGCCCAAACCCTATACCCTGGGACCGCATGACGAACCCGGGTATGATCTACCCGCACGGGTGAGTAAAAGTGCAACCGAAAGGCGCAAGGAAAATTACCAGGAACGGAAGCAGGATCTTGTTGAGACAGAAAGCAGCCTATATAAAGAGCAAGATGCTGCCGCAATAGCGGCTCTTAAAAAGGCGAACCCTCAATCAATCAAGGATAACCTGGAATACGGAGGAGTAATATATCGAGATAAACAAACAGGAAAATTTGGATATACAGGCCCAATAAAAGGAACTGACCAAGGAGTAAATCCATTTAGCGACCCAATACCACAAGGTTCAGAGTTGGTGGGTGATTATCATACACATGCAGACTATTCAATCATGGATAGAAATACAGGTTCAGCAATTCGCACGAGTAACTCTCGTGACGATGATTTCAATAGCGACAATTTTTCATCTCAAGATATAAAAGGAATTATTGCAGATGGAAAAGATATAAAGGGATATAAAGGTTATTTAGGTACCCCAAGCGGACAGTTTAAAGTCTATGATCCTGCAACAGGAAAGAAGAGTTTATTGCAGTAATGAAAATATATATAAAATGTTTGACACAAATATTAATTTTGATAATCGGTGGTGTTCATATGAATGTGTACAGCAGTGAAAATAATAAATTTAGTGGAAATATAGCCAAGGCTATAGAAGTTGCATGTGCTGAATTTGAGGAAAAGTTAAATGTAAAATGGGAAAATTATACCGTGATAATTAACGAAAATAACGCTTATTACGTTGTAAATTTTAATTCTAAAATAACTTCGCCAGGACTCAGAGGGGCATCAAATGACGTTCCTGAGTTTGAGATTAAAATAAGAAAAATGACTTATGAAATTATTGAATCACAGTTTGCCAGGTAAAAGTACAAAAAGTGGAAGTCCGGTTACCCGCCATGGCATGGATCAAGTCATTGACGGCATCGAAGCACAAAAGAAAGCCGACATAAAAACGCTTTCCTCCGGTGCAGGATAACGTCAGAGTAGCCCAGATGTTCAACTTCAAAAAAACCTTGCCCTGACCGCCAGTCTGCTGCTCGGCGTATTGGTAAGCTGTGGACTCACAGGAAAACCCATGAAACTGACTGATTTTTTTGAACCCGAGATGGTCGAACTGATTCGTGCCATTGAAAAAGGTGATGAAAACCAAGCACGAACACTGATCGATAATGGCCTGTCATTGAACATGCATGGTGAAGAGGGAATCACCCCGTTATTTTGGTTAATGATGCAAAGAGATAAAAACGCGATGCGTCTGGCGATCAAACTGGGTGCTGACCCAAATTTTGCCAGGCCAAACGGAGATACTCCCGTCACGATGGTGGCCAGAGGTAATGATGACGAACTGCTATTGATCCTGCTGGAAGGGGGAGGGGATACCAATGCGGTAGATCGTAATGGCCACCCCGCCATGTTCGCTGCGGTAGCTGAAGAACGAAAAGAACAGATCAAGATGCTGATGCGTTTTGGGGCGGATATTAATTTGACAGACCGGTCAGGTGCCAATAGTGCCCTGCATGGGGCAGATATCAATCGATTCCAAATACCCCGCCTACGGCTGGGCCTTGAAAGTCAAACAGCAACTGATTGATCGCGGCGTTAAGTTCCCGCCGCTCTCGCCGCGCGAGGTGCGCTGGAAAGAGGGAAAACCCAATAAATATGACATCAAGGCACGAAGAAAAGAACTGGAAAGTGAACTTGAAAAAGCGACTGATCAAGGATTGAGGAAGGCACTGGAAAAAGAACTTGAAAGTTTAAAAATCCTGGAAAACAGATAGAGAGTCGTCACTCTGCTTTGCGCCGGGGAGGTAGCGATAGTTTCACCTCTGAAGAAGCGTGATGTGAGGGGCATTGGATGTCAGGCCATCTTCAATCACAACAAGCTTCATAGGGGGGGGCGTCGCATTGCGACGCGCGATGAAGAATTAACGCATCCCGGATATTCTGCGCATTTTGACCACCGATAACCGCCTGTCTCCCCCCTGAATCGTGGTAAACTCCCTCACTTTTCTGTGGCGGCCATCAATTCAAAATCCGCCCCGGAACCACGGTAAAAACGCAGTAAAACAGTACACAAGGACACCGTTATGACCACACACCGCCTGAGAATGCCCTTTAAACCCCTTTCGATGATAATTTTGGCGCTGTTTGCCCTGACTGTGCAGGGTTGCTTTCATCGCAGCGACAATGACAGTGACGATGGGCCGACGAATGCAGCCCCTGTTTTTACCAGTGGCACCGCCATTAGTGTGGGTGATGGCTCTACCGCTACAGGGTACACAGCCACTGCAACCGATGCCGATGGTGACACGGTTGTTTTCAGCCTGACGGGTGGTGAGGATCAGCTGGCATTCAGTATTGACAGTGACAGCGGGGTGTTGAGTTTTGACAGTGCGCCAGACTTTGACGCGCCTTCCGATAGTGACGTCAATAACGCCTACGAGATTGAAATCACTGCCACCGACGGTACGATCGCTGTAGTACAAAATGTCACCATCACTGTGATCGATGATGCCAACCCGGCGGGCTATTACATCAACACTGGCACCGCCAGTGTGAGTGATAGCGCGAGTGGGACGATGGTTATCAGTGATTTGCAGGCCATGGTGAACGGTAACCGGATCATGATGATGAGTGTGGCAAACCAGCTGCTTTATGATGGCACCATCACCAGCATCTCTGGTAATAAATTTACGGCGGATTTCACCATATATCGCCAGGACGATTTAGGTAATGATGGCTGGCCCCTTCCCCCCGTGAGTACCACAGCGAGTGGTATTATCACCGCAGGCTCCTCGATCACAGGCACACTCACCGGCAGCGGTGTCGGCAGCGGGACATTCAGCCTGATTTATGCCCTGTCAAATGATCAGGCAGCGGCTATCCCGAGAATTGAAAATGGCTTTGGTAATATAGCTTGGGCGGCGCTGATTGGCACTGCTGGTAGTGAGCAAGAGTTTGTTATCGATAAAATGGGAGTGATTGCACATGACCTTTCCAGTGCTCCTGGTATTTTTTCGAGCTGTGATTTTAACGGTAGCATCACGCCGGTTACCGGCAGCAGTTTGTACGAGGTTGCGGTCACGCTGACAAATTGCAATGCGGGTGGCGGGCTTGCCAATGGTACTTACACGGGGCTGGCCACCTCTCGTAGCGACTCCACTCAAGACGATACTCTGGTGTTTGCGGTCACCAACGGTAGGTACAGCCCGAATGCCGATTTTATTTGAGTGCTGACAGCGGCTGTAAGTGATCAGCGGGTATTGAAATGAAAAGCGGGGCAGACAGCATGATGACAGAAGTAACAGGCCGGGCTGGTTTCTTGAGTTGGCGGGGTTGTGCTCCGTTGTCTGTGGCATTGCTGGTCGGTATGGGTATGCCACTGGCATTTGCCGGGCCGAACGGAGGCCAGGTAGTGGGTGGCACAGGTTCCATTGCGGCTTCTGGTAATACCACCACTATTAACCAAACCACACAAAACATGGCCATTGACTGGCAGAGCTATAACGTCAATGCCAATGAGCGTGTGCAGTACCTCCAGCCCAATGCCTCTTCGATCTCTTTAAACCGTATCTTAAGTCAAAACGGTTCCACCATTGCCG
>Ga0316209_1000906_pt1 | contig 38990 bp, 54 predicted proteins | sample 6monopyrite_MG_FD_204945 | JGI IMG/M metagenome (GOLD analysis project Ga0316209, IMG submission 204945) | Microbial mat bacterial communities from mineral coupon in-situ incubated in ocean water Damariscotta River, Maine, United States -... | ecosystem: Environmental > Aquatic > Marine >...
TCTTGCCAATGAAGGTCTTTTTCATGAATATAAATATCCAGAAAATCTTTACCCACATCAACACCCACATTTATTCGCGTTTTACTCTTTTTTAGGTTTGTCATTTGGACGCTTCCTTGATAAGTTCGAGCTTGAAGCTCATTCGACTGTTCGAGTTTATAAAACGGATCGGCTCAGTGCTCACGCTTGTTAACGATCATTTAGATCGGGCACTCATCGAGCTACTGAACCGGTAACTTGCTGTAACAGGTTACGGGCTTCACCTTATATTAAACTGGGTATTGATAGGGATGATTGAACCATACAAGGCAATCAAGTCATTCGCTTCGCTCATTTGGACGCCGCAAAGCGGCGCCAGCTATCTAAACGTATATGTAAAAATAAGAGCAGGGTATATATGAAGGTGGATATATTAAGGAAAATATTATCAAATGGTTATATAGCAATAATTCCGATTATTGTTTGGAATATACTATTAACTTCAAAATTACCTCCAGCATACATCCCAGAAGCGTTTAATAGTAACATCCCGCTTACCATTATTATTGGAGAAAATTTATTCCGGTCTATCATTTTTATTCTACCACTTTTTTTCTTTCTTAATATTACATCATCTTTTGATAAAAAAGGTCTGTTCATATTTTTTTTTGGAATCGCACTATATTTCTCATCTTGGTTAATGCTTATATATGCACCAAATTCAAGTTGGAGCAATAGTATTTTGGGGTTTATTGCACCCGCATACACTCCACTTATATGGCTAGTAGGACTAAGCCTGTTAGTAGAGTCATATTATTTTAAATTAGCATACTCAAAATGGCACTACATACTACCTTCAATCGCCTTTTCTACCTTTCATGTCTCACACGCCATTTATGTATACAATAGAATAAATTGAAAATAAAATAGAAGAAAATAACACATAGCAAGCATCGCTCACTTTACCCAAATCGTTATGTGCTCAATTTAATCCATAGGACGGCCAAGAAATGAATAGGAGAACACTTTCCTTAATAATAGGAATTAGTTACTTGATTATTTTCTTTTTGGGAATATTCGCTAATTTTTTTGTTATCGAATCTTTACTAAATGACCCGCTAACTACTGCTCATCAGAATCACGTTTATGTGAGAATTGGTATCTTAGCATTTATGGCAACTGTTGTTTTTGATGTTATTGTCGCATGGGCTCTTTATGAATTATACAAAGAAAATTTCTTGTCCATGTTAAGCACCCTATTCAGAATGATGCATGCAGCCATCATGGGTGTTGCCATTTTTTCGCTTCCTGCAGTACTGACTTCTAATACCGAACAAGAAATACTAAAGCACGTTGATACCTTCAACACAATTTGGCTTATAGGCTTATTCTTTTTTGGAACTCATCTCATTCTTTTAGGAAAAATATTCGAAAAACCAAAAGTGATTGTATTCTTACTCACAATAGCAGGTACCATGTATATGGCAGACACGGCAGCACATTTTACACTTCCTAATTATGAGAATTATGCACCATTTTTCTTAGCTCTTGTTGCAATTCCAGGATTTTTAGCAGAAATGTCATTTACAATCTGGCTTCTTGTAAAAGGAGGAAAGTAATATTGAAAGAGAAGATATTTAGAGAAAGAATAAACAAAGCACAAAACAAGATGCTTGTTCGGACGCAAACTACGCTGCGCTTCGTTTGCACTGCACAGCTTAAACATTATGTGTAAAAAGAAAAAATATGTTTGATGAATCTATAATTAAAAAAACTAAACAGTGGTGGAAAGCCAGCCTCGCATTCTAGGGTATAATATTAAGCGGCACTATGATTTTCATTGGTCTTGAAAATATTAAGAATAAAGAGCATTTTATTAGCTTGGTGCTAACAGGAATATTCATCGGCATTTTAAGTTTTATTTTTGGTTGCACTGCTATTCGCTGTCCAAAATGCAATGCGCCATGGGTTTGGTTAGGCGTTAGTGGTAAAAGTTCAAATGAATGGCTACATTGGATGTTAAGTCGCTCTGAATTCCCCAAGTGCAATAATGAAAACACATAAAAAACAAGCCAAGAACGCTCGCTATCACTTGCCAGGACTTTTAAAAAGAGACACTCTGCTTCGCTGTTTAAAAATCTCTTACTTAAGTCGTTATACAAAGAACATCATAAGATACATCCTTCTATTTATGACGTTCATCTCATTTTCTGTATTTGCAGATAGTGGTGCTATACCCATTAATTTATCTGGTATATCAAGAAAGATCGCCTGTCTAATGATGTTGTTAATGAGTTCTATCCTGAAGATAGAATCAAAATTCAATCAGGATTTAATATAGTTCATTGGGGAGGTGAGCGCGGAATTAAATTTTACCCATTATTCCAAATTTACAACCTAACTGGAAAACCACATGAAATCTTATAGGCATGCAGTTACTTGATAAAAACATGTCAGTTTTAGTTGAGATATCATATAGCAAACTGTTTAAACCAGCAGCTAATGATAAGCCTTCCTATGATACATACCTATCACTTAATGCAAAAACCATAACAAAGAAAATAATTAGAAACTCAAAATATATAAAAATTACATATAAGGGCAGCAACGTTGACAAATAACTCAATCGGACCCAAAACCGTTGCTTGAGCTAACCATTTTGGGTACTCTATTAGAACTTAAAATTCAGCTAGCTGGCTGGGTTTCGGCCCACTTAGTAAGGCGTTATGCGCCTGAAAAGGATCACTCAACGCAACCAGGCTTATGATCGATTTCGCAGCAACATTTATTTTATTTTTTGCCGTTATTGACCCTATTGGTACAGTTCCTGTTTATATTGCTGTAACCAAAGGCTACGATACAAAATCAAAAAGAAAAATAGCGCTCATTGCGAGCGCCGTAGCAGCCCTGATTCTACTCTTTTTTGTAGTTGCTGGAGAGCTAATTCTGACTGCAATGTCAATCCCATTACCTGCATTTCAAATCGCTGGCGGTATCGTTTTATTCTTGTTCGCGCTTTCAATGATTTTTGGCGAGAGCAAACCGGAGGAAGAAACTCGACTAGCTGAAAAGCATCACGAGACGGCGATATTTCCTCTCGCTGTTCCTTCTATTGCGGGCCCGGGGGCTATGTTGGCTGCTGTATTGATGACCGAACATGTACGAGTTGATGTTTGGCAACGGATCCAGATTTCGGGTGTCATGCTTTCGGTAGTATTTGTTACATTACTGCTAATGCTGATGGCAAGTGGAATACATCGTTTAATCGGCAATGCAGGTGCCAGCGTGGTTAGTAGAATTATGGGACTCATTCTTGCAGCGGTGGCAACAACGAATACGCTCGCCGGAATTAGTAGTTATTTCAAACTATAAAACTCGTGAGAGTTCATGGGTATTTTCACAACACTGCATCAGCTGCAAGGTGGTGTTAAGTGTGCCTATACACAAATGGAGGGATATAAAGTGGCATGGATTTACTTAATTATTGCTGCCTTGTTTGAATGTGGGTGGGCAATAGGATTGAAATACACGGATGGTTTTACAAAAATTTGGCCTTCAGTATTTACAATAGTAGCAATGATTGTGAGTTTTCAGTTTCTAGCCTTGGCCATGAAAACAATACCTGTTGGTACGGCTTACGCAATATGGACAGGTATTGGGACAGTCGGGGTCGCTGTTCTAGGTATGGTATTGTTCGGAGAATCTAAAGACATTGCTAGAATATTGTGCATAGCTTTAATTATTGCCGGTGTAATTGGCCTTAAAATATTTTCAGGGCAACATACCTCATAACAAACCAATCGTACCGACGCCGGAGACAGTATTTTTTTAGGCCTCAGTATCGGTGCGACGCAAGCCCTCTTAACTATTTTATTAAGTTTACGTCCGGCGCGTGTGAATACAGGAAAAACATGTATAAAATTATATTTTTACACGGTTTACTTGGATCAAGAAATAATTTCCAGCATCTTGAAAAGGAATTCGCCGGCTATGAGACAACATCAATTGATTTAATCGGGTTTGGTAACGAACATAAACCAAAGCTTTTATACGACGTAAACGACTTTCTTACTTTTTTGGAAAATAAACTTAATTTGTCAGATGATTCGGGCACACAATTTTTCTTTATAGGTCATTCGTTAGGAGCCTTGCTGGCAAAAGAGCTAACAATTAAATATCAGAACAGGGTTATAAAATCATTTCTTATCTCTTATCCTTTTCTTGAAAAAAAAGATGCTTTACAAGCCTATAATTATTTTGATAGAAAATATGCGGAAGGGGTTTGGTGGACAAAAATACTTTGTCAGACTGAAATTTTATATCAATGGTTATTTTATCCTTTTATATTTTTATTTAAATATAAACATAGACAATCTTACGTAGATTTTTTCAAGCACACATATGATTCTGCATATGGAACAATTAAAAACACTATTTTCAAAGACAAGAAAGAAAATTTATATGCTGTTTCTGAAAAAATTATTTTAATTAATGGAGATCAGGATGAGTCCGTTGATTTTTCTTTTTCAAAACAATTTAATAATCATACCATTACAGGAATGGGCCACAATTTCTTTGGCTATGAAAGTGAGTTAGCAGAAATCATCAAATCAAATATTAATTAGGTTTAATACATTAATGAATTTAAACTATTATATTCATAATATAAATTCAGGCACACAAGAAGCAGTTCATATGCATAACCAGGCAATTCAACCCGGTTGGAGAAAAAAGCATATAACAACGCATTTAAACCCGTAGTGCAAAAAAACGTTTTGTTCGGACAGCGAAAAGCAGTGTCATTTAATTCTAATGTTGTATTTTTATTCATATATAAATGATGTGATCTGAATTAAATATTCTATACTAAATCTATATCTTTGAATAAGAGCGAATCGCGATGAAAGAGCATATGCATAACGATAGAGCAACAAATTACAAGAAAAACAGCATGTCACTTGTAGGGGCGATATCTATGGGGACCGGTGTCATGATCGGTGCGGGTATTCTGGCGTTAACAGGTCAAATAGCCGAACTTGCAGGTTCGTTGTTTCCACTGGCATTTCTGGCTGCTGCCGTCGTAACGGCTTTTAGCGCTTACTCATATGTAAAATTGTCTAATGCATATCCTTCGGCGGGCGGTATTGGTATGTTTCTTCAAAAGGCCTATGGGAAAGGTACCATCACAGCGGTGGGAGCATTATTAATGTACTTTTCAATGGTCATTAATGAAAGCCTTGTAGCGCGCACCTTTGGAACGTATAGCGTGCAACTTTTCAATATTGATCCAGGCAGCTGGATCGTCACTGCTTTGGGTATTTCCGTGCTGGTTTTTGCTTTTTTATTAAATATATCCGGCAACCGGATGATAGGTCTGTTTTCCCTCATCATGGCCTTTGTTAAAATTGGCGGTATTCTTATTTTTGCCATTGGCGGACTTTGGGTTTCAGGTGTATCGCTAGATAACATGCCGACAAATACATCGGATTCTTCGGTTACCGGTTTTATTGCGGCGATGGCATTAGCCATACTGGCTTATAAGGGCTTCACAACCATTACCAATAGTGGCTCAGAAATTGTCGAGCCACACCGCAATGTCGGGCGGGCGATAATTATATCTATTATGGTCTGCGTACTTATATATTTTCTGGTTGCGATTGCTGTTGCTAACAATTTAAGCATTTCTGAGATCATTGCTGCAAAAGATTATGCATTGGCGCAAGCTGCAAGGCCTGCCTTTGGTGATTATGGTTTATGGTTCACCGTTGCAATCGCCATCATCGCGACTATCTCTGGTGTTATAGCAAGTGTATTTGCCGTGTCTCGTATGCTTGCCATGCTGACTGAGATGAAACTTGTGCCGCACAGCCATTTTGGAATGCCTGGTGATATACAAAAACACACATTAGTATATACCGTTGTTATCGCGATATTTTTAACCATATTTTTTGATTTAAGTCGTATTGCTTCACTAGGTGCAATATTTTATATCATTATGGATATTGCCATTCATTGGGGTGTTTACCGCCATCTGCGTAAAGAAATCAGCGCCAGTGGGCCTGTTTTATTGACGGCAATTGCGTTTGACATCGTTATACTGGTCGTTTTCCTTATAGTTAAAGCTGAACAGGATATCACGGTTGTTTATTCTGCATTAGCAGGTATTCTTTTGATAGTTGCAGGTGAAAGAATATTTCTGAAAAATTTCATAAATGAGGAAGAATAATCTTATTCCAGTACAATAAAAAATATAACAATTGCTTTAAAATGGATGCACTACTTAAGCAAGACATCATATTTCAGGAACTGTTTTGAGACGATATCAGATGTTCAACTACGAGTTCTGAAGAAATTAATGACTAATGAGTAGTGGCAGAATTACGAACTATCATTACAATTTATAGAGAAAGATATTATTCACGATTTATTTATCTAAGTCTGAGGAAAAACCCATGGCTAATAACGAAGCACCACATGATGAACTCAAATATTATTCTGTATGGGATCGCACTACACGCTTGTTTCACTGGATCAATGTCATTTGTATAGTTGGCTTGATTGGTGTTGGAGTAACCATACTTAACAATAAAGCCCTGGGAGTGAGCAGTGATGGTAAAATTTTACTAAAAACTATTCATGCTTATATTGGTTATGTCTTTGTACTGAACCTCATTTGGCGATTGGTTTGGGGGTTTATTGGGAACAAATATTCCAGATGGAAAGCAACATTACCCATAGGTAAAGGATATTGGCGCTCTGTGAGTGAGTATGTTTCTGCTGCAAAAGCGGGTAATCCTCCTCAGTATTTAGGTCATAATCCCTTAGCTAAGCTCATGGTTGGTTTTTTATTCTTGCTTCTTGCAACACAAGCGACAACAGGGTTAGTTCTGGCTGGGACAGATTTATATCTGCCACCGTTTGGTCATGAAATCGCAGAATGGGTAACAGGTTCAGGCGAAGAACACGATAAAATTAAAAACCTTAAACCGGGCTCAAAAGATGATGTGGATTCAGAAGCGTATGCTGAAATGCGTGAATTCAGAAAACCCTTTATTACCACGCATGTTTATTCATTTTATCTGCTCCTTGTTGCAATTATTTTACATATAGCCGCTGTTGTTGTTGTGGAAGTAAGGGAAAAAAATGGGCTTATATCTGCAATGTTTACTGGAAATAAAATTGCCTCTAAAAAACCTGTAGATCTGAATTAAGGCAGAACAAAAAGACCTGTTGCGCATCAACTCAAACGTAATCGATATAAAAGGAATAAAAACATGAATGAACATGAGAAAATAAATTACGTAGAATTTCCTGCAAAAAATATAGAAGAAACAAAAAAGTTTTTTAGTTCTGCTTTTGGCTGGTCGTTTGTAGACTACGGGCCTGAATATACCGCTTTCTCGAACGAAGGGTTAGATGGTGGCTTCTTTAAAGCATCAATAAACTCCTCTACAAGCAACGGTGCGGCACTCATTGTTTTGTATAGTAATAATTTAAATGAAACTCAAGAAAAAATTGAACAATCAAACGGTATCATTATAAAACCCATTTTTTCGTTTCCTGGCGGTCACCGTTTCCATTTTACCGATCCAAATGGTAATGAATTTGCTGTATGGTCAGATAAATATGCATAACAACGCCCTCATTTTATTCTGAGCCTCCCCTGCTAAAGTAAACATATAATCGCACTAACAACAAAATTTTTAAGTAATCTGAGCCTGTCGTTTTTTTTGACCTGCCAGTAATTTAACAAAATTGCACTGAACGGTTACTTAAGATACCTGCATCAAACCCTTCAATCGGAAATTTAACCTTTTGCATATTGGCTGCACCGGCAATGATTAGTAAGGGACGGAAATGTTCGGGTGTTGGGTGATTCTGTTTGGCGTAAGGTGCTTGCGTTTCCCAATTTAGTAAACTTTCTTTTTTGCCACTTAACAATATATCCTTTGTCCAATCATCAAATGCTTTTGCCCATTCTGCAGGCTTATCATACTGTTGTAAGAACCATGCCTTTAGGTTGTGTGTAATAGTTCCACTGCCAACAATAAGTACACCTCGCTCTCTTAATGGTGCAAGTTTTTCACCGAGTTCGTATAGTTCAGCATTTGACATCATTTTAGGTATGCTCATTTGCACAATAGGGACATCTGCTTCGGGCCAGAGATGAAGAAACGGCACCCAAACACCGTGGTCTAATCCTCTTTTAGTAACCGGTAGTGCGACTTTGTTACCAAACAGGGTTTGTATATTGTTTACTAACCATTTTGAACCTGGTGCAGGATACTCCAGATTATAAAGTTGCTCAGGGAAGCCATGAAAATCATAAACAAGTTTATTATGTGCACCGGTTTCACCAAATGCCAACTGCTCACTTTCCCAATGTGCAGAAAATACGAGTATCGCTTTAGGTCTGGGTAGTCTACGACTCCATTGCCTGTAGTCGTGTCCTTTGTCAGCATCAAGCGCCAGAGTTGGGCTACCATGGTTAACAAATAGCGTTGGCATTTTTTGCTCTTGTTTAATCACCATGATCTTCTTCTTAATAGTGTTAATAATAACTGGATGAATCAGCAGTAAGCAGTAACCAGCTAATTGCAGCAGTCACACTCACAGCACTAAAAGCGGATGCATAACGTGTTGCCGGGATGAGTCCTGCAAGTGGTGCGACTAACAATAAAGCAGAGGGGCCAGCTGGAATCTCAGCAAAGATTCGAGCAATGACTAAAATGGCCAGGTATATTTGCATAACAGGTATCAGCTTCAATGTGCCAAGCGAAGACTGTTGTCGCTTTCGAATGACTTCAGAAATTGCAAATACAGCAAGCACAGACGCTAAGGAAGCGGCAAGTTGCCCAACCAATAAACTTCCTCCAAGGGCGATGACGATTCCCATTCCTGCACTACTGATCGCCATTGATAATGTGGGCGTTGTTATCAGGTTACTTACAGAAAACAGATACAACACAATTGCGACAGTAATAACGACGAGTAATTCGATAACTAACGTCATATCAAACTGATATTTCATTACTGGCCATGCAATTGCAATTACCGCTAAGAGCAAAAGAAAGGTATGCGATGCAAGTAGCACCCGCGGTTTTGATTTATACATAAAGTTAATTAAGGTTGCGATAATAACTAACCACATTAACCACTCATTTGCCTCAGCAGGTACTAACGATGGCCAGCCTATTAACCATATAAGTGAAGGCAACCAGATGAGTGGTAGTGCCCATAATGCAACTGAATAGTATCTGGAAATCCACCAAAGCAAAACGGATAGCAACAATGGTAAAACCACGCTGGGTAATATCATTTGAATGAGTGCTTCCATGTTTGACCCCTTAATTTAAAACGAAACAGGCGAGGTCCGGTTTAAAACCAGACCTTACCCAATTATGCTATTGTTTAATCGCCTCTATATTCAGGGTGATACTAATGTCATCACCAATGCCACCAGGCATAAAATTCATGCCAAAGGCTGAACGCTTAATGGTTGTTGTGGCATCATAACCAGCGCGATAACCACCCCATGGATCTTTACCAGCACCAACTGGTTTTACCGCGAGTGTAACGTCTTGTGTTACACCATGCAGGCTTAGTTTTCCTGTAACGCTAACAGGCTCACCCTTGTTGTTGTGACTCACCTTATTCGAAACAAATTTCATCACAGGGTATTGCCTGGCATTAAAAAAATCCGGACTACGCAAATGTTGATCGCGTTTCTGGTGATTAGAATCCACACTGTTAGTTTGAATCGTGACCTCAACCTTTGAGTCACCATTAGATTTAAGGCTAATATCACCTGCAACCTTATTAAAACGACCGACAAGATTACTGGTGCCAAGATGGCTTACAGAAAATTGCACGTTGGTATGTGCTGGATCAATTTTGTAGAAACCGACTTTCGCAACTTCCGCTGAAACAGACGTTGCGCCCAAGGCGATGACAATAGCAGCAGCACTGTAAGCCGTTTTAAAAATTGAGTTCTTCATATGATTCTCCTAATCAAGGTTAGTTGCATTTCATTTGTCTCCAGGTGGAGTATGAATATAGAATAGACTGTTTATATTAAATTGATAATCTACCAATATAAGAATAGACTGTTCTCACATATGAACAATGGACCAGCTTATGGACTTAAATCAACTCTTAGTATTCGCAAAAGTCGCAGAAAATCAAAGCTTTACCAAGGCTGCACAAGAACTGGGGATGGAAAAATCGACAGTAAGCACTAAAGTCTCACAGCTTGAAAAACGTCTGGGAACACGCCTATTAAATCGCACAACTCGCCTGGTTACCCTCACCGAAGCGGGGGAAGGTTATTATCAGTTTTGTCGGCAAATCGTGGAAAGTGCCAGTGAAGCAGATCACTTTGCGGAAACGTTTACCAAACAGCCACAAGGTGTGTTACGCATAAGTGTCTCAATGGATTTTGGCCAGTTACTGGTTCAGCAACTCATCAAACCCTTCATGCAAAGCTATCCCAATGTAAAAATCGATTTATCTGTCATTGACCGCGAAGTGAATCTCATCGCCGAACGTTTTGATCTTGCCTTACGTATCGGTTCTGGCACTTTAAAAGATTCAAACCTTGTTGCTAAGAAACTGTTTGACATTCAAATGGCCATGTTTGCTTCTCCAGATTTTTTAAGTGAACACGGTGAACCGTATGCCCTCTCTGATTTACAAAGCTATCCTTTTATCATTTTTTCTAAAGCACAAGAATCTGTATTCCAATTTGATCGTTTTCTAAACTCCGATAAATTTGAGCATATAAATGGGAACCTAAAAATAAACGATATTCTGGCGTGTAAGGAGGCCGCCCTGGCAGGACTCGGAATAAGTGTATTACCCGTTGAAATTGTGCAAAAAGAAGTTAAAGCGAATAAGCTTAAACAGGTATTACCTGAATGTAATTTACAATTAATGACATTGTTCGCTGTTTATCCCAGTCGTCAGTGGATTCCTTCTAAACTAAAAGTATTTTTAGAATTTTTAGAGAAGTGGAAGCGATAATGTATACTTTTTATAGGCGACAAAAATAGCTCAGGAAATGCCCCATAACTGTAGTTTATAAAACAGCTTAATTAATCATCTCTAAGACAAAAAAACAGACATCTAAAATAACAATGTTCACGTTATGCATTTCTCAATGAATGCCCCTAATTTTCTTTTATTGATAATACAACCCCACTGCGGTAAGTTGTTGATATGAAGTTATTTTATAGAATACTATTAGAATTATTTAATAATGATATACGGAGCCACAGTTCAGTATAATCATCTGTAATAGTTAAAATGAAAATACTCAAAGACATTACCAATGCCCCTAATACATTTCTAATTGAAATAATTCAAAAAAATTGTTTTGGTTTATTCTGCACTGGACTAATTACAGGTATAGCAATCGTACTAGCTGGCACGTCATCAAAAAACAATGATCCAGGAAGCTCATTATTACTGAGTGGCATAGCAATATTTTTTCTTTTTATTTCGGTTCTTTTATATACTTTTGTACGCAAAAAAATACTCCCAGAGTTAAAAAGAAGATTAGATAATGCATAAAAAAATATATAATTGTTTAGCTACACAGGTTTTTTAACAGCGAAACTCGTGCTTTTTTCAGGCTCACTAACTCAATGGTTAGATGTATAAAAATGAGTAACATGCCAAAACTAAAAAGTATTTTGAAAAATGACACAGGCGCATTCATGTGTGCTTTAGGCCCAGTTTTTTTGGCTATTGTGGCAACGGGATCATTTATATACTTTGAGTCAAATAGAGACAACTACACAACACTAGAAATAATATATATTTCCCCAATAATATTTATCGGGTTATCTATTTGTCTTTGGCCTTTTATACTCTGGTGGTGGTACTCAATAAATACCACGTTTAAAAAAGGAATAGTGTTAGAGGCAAATAACACACATAAAAAAATAAAATGTGCATTTGATTTAGGTGTTATTTATACATTTGAATATCAAGGAAAGGAATTTGAACATATTGCTTCCCTGATTCCTAATAGAACAACAAAAAAAATAGCAGTAATGCAGAGTTTGAATATTGTATTTAACCCTAAAAATAAATTATCTTTTATAAAAAATGCATACATCTAACAATCAAGTCAAGAACGCTCGTTTTCACTCGCTGGGACGACCAAAAGGCTATCGCCTTTTGGCGCCCCTTACTTAAATCGTTATGCACCCTAAAATATGAAGATAGTAAATACAGAAAATTCAGAACACTACAAGTGGGGTAATGACTCGGATGGTTGGCATTTACTTAAATCTGAAGCGCTAAGTCTTATCGAGGAAAATATGCCTCCAAATGAAAAAGAGGAAAGGCATTACCATAATGAATCTCAGCAATTTTTTTATGTTCTGGCAGGTGTCGCCCACCTGGGAATTTCGGGTAATGTATTCGAAATTCATGCTGGTAGTGGCATCCACGTTCCGGCTAAAGAACCACACCAGCTAATGAATAATGGTGCAGTAAATTTGCGCTTCCTGGTTGTCTCGCAGCCAAAGAGTCATGGGGACAGAATTAATGTATAACAAGGCGTTATAATAAAAGTCATTATAAATATTTGAATTCAATTTTTTGCAAGGAATAAAAAAAGCATATGGAAATACTATCAATATCAGGGAGCGTTAGAAAAGGTTCGTTTAATACAGCTTTGCTGAAAGCCGTATCAACGTTATCCCCTTCTCATGTTAATATAAAGCTATTCGAATCTATAAATGATATCCCAGTTTTTAATCCAGAAATATCCGAAGAAAATTTCCCTAAACCTGTTAACACGCTTATATCACAAATCAGAGAATCTGATGGTTTAGTTATTAGTTGTCCAGAGTATGCGCATGGAATATCTGGCGTTTTAAAAAATTTACTTGATTGGTTAGTGGTATCTGATGCAGTTGTATTAAAACCAATAATTATTACCACAGTTTCAACAAGTGGTTTAGGCGGCGTAAGATCATTTTCTTCTCTGGTACAAATATTGAGTGCGATGAATTCAAATGTAGTTATTGATGGATCATTATGCGTTCCATATGCATCGGCTAAATTTAATGATGCTCTTATATTGGAAGATCCGATAACAATTAAAGCCATTGAGGTTTCATTGCTGGCATTGGAAAGAGCTATAAGTTCGGGGTAATTCAGGCCTAACAATTAAAAAAACACCTAACAAGTGCACGAAGCCTCTCACGCACAACATTGAACAAATATACGCTACACAATTCTAAGTGGAACCGGATTCCTATTGGTTTACTTGATGATGTTATGCCTATTATTAAAGCGCATTTATTCGTGGGTTCTAAAGCATCGTGGGATGTAATTACTTCAGGTGGATATCAGTATGAGACGATGCCTAATTTATCTGTATTACTTAAAATTCTGAATGAACATAATCATGCCTGACAAGATATATCAGTTTGATTCAAAACACAGGCAAAACTGAGCTGAGCGCTATGAATAAAAAGGAGGTTGTATTGATTATAACGGCAACATATTGTTGGTAATGTCATGATAGTAAAAAATAGAAATTGAAGATTAAATGGTTATCTGAACTCCAGAACTTATCCGATGTCATATGGCTGATACTTTTACTCAATTTAAATAAAAAAGAAGGGAATCAGATTATGAAAAATATGACTATATCCATAGCATTGTTATTCATGACATATAGTAACGTATATGCAGGGCTATCAACTGAAGAAGCAAAGGCGAAACAAGTTGTTAGTAAATATTTTTCAGCGCTTAACAAAAGTGATGTTGAGAAAATTATTTCTCTATATCACAAAAATAGCGTGTTTTTACCAAATAATTCCCCTGCATCCAGGGGGGTCGAAAATATAAAAAGAACATATCAAACCGTATTGAGTGCCATTAAACTTGATACTACACATAAATATTTTCATGTATCAGTAACAGGAGATTTAGCAGTAGTCGAAAGTAAGGCCGCTGGCAATCTTACTATTTTAAAAAATAAACAAGAACTTCCTGCTAATGACAATGAGTTATTTGTGTTAAGAAAAATAAATGGAATTTGGAAGATTGATCGATATATGTTTAACAGTAGTGAGCCCCATTAAATATGGTTTAAGAGGTCGAGTCAGCGCCGGGGTTAATAGTTCGTATTGAAATAATTAGTATTTATTATTATGTTACAACGAATTCAAACGTGAATGAGGTGCCAAAAATGGAGTACACCTCATAATATAAAACATGAATCTATATCTCTTTATCTGGATCCAAATGAAGAACTTCTATGGGATGAAAATAAGGAGTATGGGAAACACTGGTATAAACCATGTAAATTTAAAAAATACCTAACAAGTGCACGAAGCCTCTCACGCACAATATTGAACAAATATACGCTACACAATTCTAAGTGGAATTGGTCGAATATTAATTTTTATTTGCCAGCGCCAACCAGCGCTGGCAAGCAATTAAAAGCTAAGCGGTTTGAGCTTGTCCGTTTTCCTGATCTATCATGACCAATAACTCCGCGTTGGGCTCGGGTTGGGTTAAATGATTAATATAGTTGGACAGTGTTTTAATCGAGACGACCAGCATCACTTCAAAAATTTGTTGCTTGCTAAATCCTGCATTGATGAAGGCATCAATGTCATCCTGATCTGGTCTGCCCCGATATTTTACGACTGATTGAGTGAAGGCGACCAGTTCAGCGTCCTGTGGATCATTGATGCTCTCTCCATTTGCCAATGCACTTAAAGTTTGAGTGCTTGCCTTATTCATTGTACCCATCGCGTGGTGAGCAACCGTACAGAATTCACAAGTGTTTTCCACACTTGCAGCTAATAAGGCGATCTGTTGTTGTGCAGGTGTAAGGCTGGTCTCACCAACTAATTTATTAAGTGCAAGGTAGGCCTTCAGGGTGGTGGGAGCCTCTGCCATGTAGGCAAATAAATTGGGGATGAAGCCGTAGCCTTTTTCAATCTCAGCCAGTATTGGCTTGGCCGTGTCAGAAGCTGTTTCCGGGGTATAAAAGGTAAAGTCTGTCATTGTCGTTTTCTCCATGCTGTATTGATGTGAGACTTTAGCTGCTATACTTCGAACGATGAATGACTTAAAGTACAACAATGATGCTAAATCGTTCGGATTTGACGCTTTTTCTGAAATCCTGACGCTGTTAAATCTGGATGTAGACATCTACCATAATGCCAAGGTATGCGGGGACTGGCGTATCGATGAGCATACGCTGGGCGCGACCTGCTTTCATATTGTGACTCAGGGCCATTGCCATATGTGTGTACCCAATCATCCGGATACCGAACTGGCCTGTGGCGATTTGGTAATCTTTCCGCGTGAACTTACCCACCATATGCTGCCGGCAGAATCCCTTGAGGGAGAACAGCAACACCTCGCATTTGATCAGGCTCAGGAGCTCGCTGGCACGGGACTGCTTTGTGGCGAGGTGCGTTTTCAACATCATGGTAGTCAATTTTTACTGGATGCTTTGCCGCCCTTTTTTATCATTCGCAATAAAGATGATCAGGGTTGGTTAGCTGCTCTGTTGAAAATGATCGTGTCTGAAAATCTCAACCCCAAGGCCGCTTCAAAATCGATTATTAATCGTTTATCAGAGTTACTTTTTACCTTTGCATTACGGCAATACCTGGAGGACCACCCTGAGCAGGCAGGTATGTTGGCCGTATTCGGCGATCATCGTCTGGCAAGGGCGATTCGTTGTATTCATGCATCGCCAGAGAGTGACTGGACTCTGGATAGTCTTGCAAAAGAAGCAGGCCTGTCACGAACCGTCTTTGCAGAAACCTTCAAGTCCGTAAGTGGCTGGACCGCCGGTTATTATCTTAGCTGGTGGAGAATGCAACTCGCATGGTCAATATTGGCAAAGGGAGGATTTGTATCAGAAGTAGCCGAAAGAGTAGGATATAAATCCGAGTCTGCTTTTTCGCGTGCGTTTAGTAAAATGTTTAATGTTAGCGCAGGAAAAGTCCGGCGCGGTATGTTTTGACGAACGAGTTTATGAATATCTGGATTTACGTAAGTATGGTTTAGACCTTGCCGTAAACGTCATGAACGTTAGGAAACTGATGGCAATTTATATGCACCACACCGGTTCTGGCCAAAAATGCTATTGAGATTTTTCTATATTATATGGAGTAATCCAAGCATCACAAATTATTCAGTCCGGTGCCGAAAAGCGGAGCTGTTTAATTCAATCGTTATACGCAAACATGATAGAAAATATTATTTTTTATGTTATATGCTTTTTCTTTTCTCTAATCGGAGTAGGCATAATTTTTATACCATACCGTTTTTACTTATCTGTGTTGTGCGGGCGTTACAACATTAAGCGATATTCCGAAAGGCATGGTAGGCAGAGTTATTCCTGGACAGTTGTATGCTGTCTTTACACTTAGAGGAGGCGTAACTAATATCGATAATACGCTACGTGATATATGGGGTGACTGGCTACCCGCCTCTGGCTACACTTATGCAAGTAGACCTGATTTTGAGCTTTATTCAAATCGGTACAGCCCTGAAAATAAAAAAAGCGAGATTGATCTGTATATACCGATAAAAACAGAATAAAAGACTGTGTTATTATAACAACAGTGACTCCACCCTGTGCTGCACTATGTTTGCTTCGCACAATTATGTTATCAGGCATACTAAATTATGAACCGAATCGAATACATAAAACTTAGCGACATAAATCCTGATGAGTTCATAGTACTATTAAACAAACAAAAAACTAGAGCGCATTTAATAGAACACCCCTTGTTTAATCAAGACTCCGTTAAGGAATGGCTAGAATCCAAAATTATTATAGATTCATCTTCTGGTTGTAAAGTACGGGCTATTATTAACGATAAACAGCTTGCAGGTTGGTGTGGCATACAACTTGGAGATAATAAATATGAATTAGCCCTTGTCATTGATGAAAGCTATTGGGGCTTAGGAAGGCAAATATTCGAAGAAATGATGACATGGGCTAAAGAGCTTGGCCATCAAACAGTTTTCATACATTTCCTTTCTACGCGGCCAGAATATAAATTTTTACGAAAAATTTCTAAAAAAGTCTATGAAAGTGAATTACTCGGTAGCACATTCACTACTTACGAATTAGACGTGAATACGGTTGCCTGACAAAACGTTAAAGCGTGTCCTTGAATCTTATAGATAATAAGGCATGGACTCGGCCAAATTTAGAGACCAAAAAATGAAGCAATACGAATAACTCAGGCTCTATGTTTCAGAACCTGCAATACTTTCTTTCAATTCACGGATGAGCGAATTTTTATCTTGCTCCAACCGCTTTATAAACTCTGCTGGTGTTCCGGTATTATTATCATACTTGGCAGACCAGGCGATTATTTCCAAAAGCATAGGCAGCAGATCAATACCTTTTTGCGTTAATGCATATATTTTTTTTGAGTTGTTTTCTTTATCTACAGCTTTGGTTATAAGCCCATCCCCTTCCAGTTTTTCTAAGCGGTCAGCCAGAATATTGGTCGATATTTTTTCATCAGAACTTAAGAACTCACCATAGTATTTTTTACCCATAAACATTAAGTCCCGAATAATCAGGAGGCTCCACTTATCGCCAAATGTTTCCTGGGCAAAGTTTATTGGGCAGTTTGATCTGTATTTTTTTGCATTTCGTTTCATTAGAACATTATACCACTTGCAATATACAAGTATACGTCCTAGAATCAAAAGCACTTGCATTACACAAGTTCATCGATTAAAACCTTAATAATATGAGGATGAAATAATGCCAAACTATATACTTGCTTACCACGGTGGAAAAATGCCAGAAAGCCCTGAGGAAGGGGCTGAACACATGGCCAAATGGGAAGCCTGGGCCGATAGCCTTGGTGATTCGTTAGTCAACCGGGGAACGCCTTTAGGAAAATCCAAATCCGTAAGTTCCGCTGGTGTCACAGAGGGTGGCGGTGAAAACCCTTTAATAGGATACTCAATTTTAAAAGCTCAAAACATCGATACTGCTGTTAAAATGGTTGAAGATAGCCCTCACATTAATTTTGGCGGGACCATGGTCGTTGCTGAAATGATGGAGATGTAACCCTCATGAATATACAAAAAATAATTTTAGCAACCATTTCCTATCTGGTATTAACGATGGCCATTGCATATCCCTGGCATATGATTTGGTTTCATGATCTATATGCAGAAATGGGTGTATATACGCGACCTGAACCCAGTATACCTTTGGGTATGCTTGCTATGTTTTCACAAGGTATAGTCATTGCCTATCTCTATCCATTTTTTTACAAAGGTGGAAGTCCGGTTCTGCAGGGAATCAAGTTTAGTATCATAATGGGAGTTGTAGTCTACTCTGTTATGGGATTTGCGATGGCCGCTAAAATAAATATTAATCCAATAACAACTTTTTTATATTATAGTCTTGTTTTTCAATTAATCCAGTTTGTCTTGACTGGTGCTGCCCTCGGATTAATCTATGGTAAAATTAATCAGGCAGATTAGTATTAAAAATTGAAGTACAACGCCAATATTTAAACAGGTTATAGTGAAACTAAAATGACACCTGCTATCAATACTGCAATAAATGCAAAAATTCACTATGTGGTGCATGAATACTCCCATGAATCATCGGAGGAATCTTATGGGATTGAAGCTGCAAATAAGCTAGGTGTGCCAGAAGGAAGAGTTTTTAAAACTTTAGTGGTGAATACCGGAGTAAAAGAATTTGCTGTTGGCATCGTTCCTGTTTCATCCATGCTTAATATGAAACTCATTGCAAAGGCCATAGGTTCTAAAAAGGCGAGGATGTCACTGGCATCTGATGTCGAACGTACAACAGGTTACATATTAGGTGGCGTCAGCCCATTAGGACAAAAAAAGAAACTGAAAACCATTATTGATTCTTCTGCTCTTGAATATCCAACTGTTTTTGTTAGTGCGGGTCGCAGAGGTCTGGAAATTGAGTTAAAGCCCAAAGATCTATTGTCCCTAACGCAGGCTAAATTTGCAGAAATATGTCAATAATAATTTTAAACAACAACCTAATCACTCATCAGGCCTGTTAAAAAGCATTACTACGCTTTATTATTTAGTAATCCTCCGACTTAAATCGTTATAGGTAAAAAATAATTACAAAATGACGTACCAGGAATTCAATAAGTTTTGCGCTTCTCTTCCGGCAACATCACACGTTATTCAGTGGGGAGATTCTCATGTGTGGAAAGTGGCGGATAAAGTATTTGCTATAGGGGGTTGGGAAAAGGATGATAAACCCGCGTACACGTTCAAAACATCCGAGAACAACTATCATTTTTTAAGTGACCAGGCCGGTTACAGGCCAGCCCCCTATTTTGCCACTCGCGGAATGAAGTGGATACAGCAATATGATGCACCGCCATCGGAAGATGACGAGCTCATTTACTACCTAAAAGAATCTCACCGTATTGTTTCTTTAGGTTTAACTAAAAAGAAACAAAAAGAACTTGGTCTCAATCAGAACTAACGATGATCATTTATTCAGGACACGCCTGTTGAGCACTAAAAGCGGCGCTTTGTTCTCCTTTTTAAAGACCCGTTATATAAGTCATTACGCGTATCAAGGAAGTAAAAATGGAATTGAAGAATGTTGTACCGTGGGGCAGATCTTTTGAAGAGTATCAGGCGATTTTCTCTCTAACAGAAACTGACCTGAAAAAATCTATTCTCGGTTGTGGCGATGGCCCGGCCTCCTTCAACGCAGAGCTGTCTGATCAGGGTGGAAAAGTGGTCTCTGTTGACCCAACCTATCACTTTAGTGCTGAACAATTACAAAATCGTATTTCAGAGGTATACAAGGAAATTATGCCGCAAATGTATCTTAATAAAGATAAGTATATCTGGGATAGTATTCCATCAGTAGAAGAGCTTGGTAATATCAGAATGGCAGCAATGAGTAAATTCGTAGCGGATTATGATGCCGGCAAAAAAGAAGGCCGATATATTGAAGCAGCATTACCCAACTTAAAATTTAAAGACAAGCAATTTGAGCTTGCTCTATGTTCGCACTTCTTATTTCTCTATAGTGAGCAAGTGAATCTGGATGAACATATTAAAGCTTTGAAAGAGCTTTGTCGGGTAGCAAAAGAAGTACGGGTCTATCCTTTGGTCGCATTAAATGGGGAAGTTTCACCCCACCTAGATGACGTGATCGCGGAACTAAATAAGAGTGATTATTCTGCTTCTTTCAATAATGTTAAATATCAGTTTCAAAAAGGTGCTACTCAAATGTTAGTAGTAAGACCGGTGTAATATTTTCTACATTACAGTTGTTATGCTGATGTGTGCGACTTAGCTACTGAAGCACTTTTGCTTTATGCCTCTTTAGCAATGAAAATTTTGATGCTTTTTTATGTACATCCATTGCAATAAAGGGTATGTTTTTAGCCATATTGACGACAGAAACGGAATTCGTTATGCCTGGTGCATATAAATTTAAGACTATAGGGATTTAGAACATGATCAAATTATTATTATCAGCCTGCATAGATGCTGAAAAAGATAACGTCTGGGAAGTTTTATCTCAAGTTGAAAAAATTAATGTATGGGTTGAACCTGTTGTTTCAGCTTATTGTGAAGGTGACTTAATTAAAGGCGTTGGCATGGTTAGAGTTTGCCGCCTTAAAAGAAATATTACAATTAAAGAAAAGTGGATTAGTTGGGATGAAGGTCATTCATTTACATATGTTGGTTACAACATACCCATGGTTAAAAGAGCTATAAACACCTGGTCAGTAGAATCAATTAAAGGAAAAACGCTTGTTACAAGCAAATCAGAAATAGAACTAAAAGGTGGCGTTATTGGGAAACTGTTAGAGCCTTTGATGAGACTTATGTCTAAAAAAATGGGTAACGAATCTCTGGCAGCCTTAAAATATTTAGTCGAAAATAAAGAACCATATGGCGGTAAATTATCCAGGCTGCCAGATTTACCAATTGCATGTTAATTTTGACTAACAAAAATATCAGATCGTTCATTTCTCTCACCGGGTCGCCCTCTTGTCGCGCGTTCCTTATGTGCTAAAAAATTTAGCGCTGAAGCTCTTTGCATTATGTCATCCTGAACGATGTGTTGAAGGCCTTATTACTTTCATAAACGATCTTTATTTCACTTTCACGGAGAATACCCATGCAAATTAACATGCACAGAGCAGACACCCGGGGCAAGGCAGACTTAGGCTGGCTTAATAGCCGCCATACATATAGCTTTTCCTCGTATCATGATCCAAGCCGGATGGGCTTTGGAAAGCTAAGAGTCATAAACGATGATATTGTGCAACCCTCAATGGGTTTTGGTACTCATCCTCACGAAGATATGGAGATCATTTCGATTCCTTTAGCAGGCTGTCTTCGTCATAAGGATAGCATGGGAAATGAGCACATCATTCAGTCCGGTGAGGTTCAAATCATGTCTGCAGGCACAGGAATACAGCATTCTGAGTACAACAATTCAGATAGCCATGATGTGAATTTTTTACAAATTTGGATCTTACCTAAATTACTGGGTATCACTCCTCGCTATGATCAGAAACGATTTGATCTGGAGGGTCGCCAGAATAAATTACAACTTGTTGTCTCCCCCTCCGGGGCAGAAAATTCAATTAAGATTAATCAGGATGCCTTTCTTTCTTTAGCCAATATTCATTCTGGTCAAACTCTGAATTATGATATGAAAAATGCAGGCAATGGCGTCTATATTTTTGTTGTATCGGGAGAAGTGAGCATAGATAAAACGAAATTAGCTGCCCGTGATGGTGCTGAACTTTCAAGTGCGTCCAATTTCAGCATTGTTGCAGAAAAACCAGCTGAACTTTTATTTATTGAAACACCGTCAAACAAAAGTGAATCATAACCATGCCATACAGGAGAAAAATTTTCGTTATAGCTTCTGCACTCACTACTGCAACGTTACCCTGTGTATTTCGATGAATAAAGAAGTGAAGCAGCCGCTTGAGTTGCAAATCAAACAATACGAAGAACGTTTGAAGCAAGCTATGTTGCGATCCGACGTTGCTGCACTGGATGAATTGCTTGCACCAGATCTTTCTTTTATCAATCATCTTGGTCAGCTCATGACTAAACAGAATGATCTGCAAGCACACAAATCAGGAATGCTGAAAATTAATCAAATTACACTTTCCGATCAAAAAATTAAAGTTTATGGTGACGTGGCAGTGGTCACTGTACTGACTCATATTATAGGGAGCTTTGCTGGAGCAGCATCAGAGGATAACTTTCGTTTCACTCGTGTTTGGGCAAAATCGACAAGCAATGCCTGGCAGGTTATTGCCGGGCATTCAAGCACTGTAGTTTGAAAGTCGCTGTCTGAATTTAAATAAAACTTGATTCAATACCTAACTATATTGAAACAAAATATCCTTCAGCCATTGGGGTGCAGGTTTATGAAAAGAGAAACCAGTTAACGATATACTGAACAGGAGTATTCATGCCCAGACTTAAAGGAAAAATTGCGTTAATTACCGGTGCGGCCAGAGGAATTGGACAAGCAATTGCTGAGCTATTCTACACTGAAGGCGCACAGGTTATTTTATCTGATATTAATGATGGGCCAGGGCAAGAAGTAGCGGATAAAATGGGAAGAGATTCTAAATACATTCATCTTGATGTATCACAGGAATCAGACTGGCAGAGCATGACAACGTTTATTGAAAATGAATATGGCCACTTAGATATTCTTGTTAATAATGCCGGCATAACAGGATTTCTTGAATCTCAAGGTCCGCATGATCCAGAGAACCTCGATCTGGCAAGCTGGCATAAAGTACACGAAACTAATTTAGATGGTGTTGCACTTGGGTGCAAATACGGTATTCAATTAATGAAAAAATCCAATCATGCGAGTATTGTAAATATTTCATCCCGCTCAGGCATTGTTGGCATTCCTGCAGCTGTCGCATATGCATCAAGCAAGGCAGCCGTTCGAAACCATACTAAATCAGTTGCCTTGTATTGTGCAGAGAAATCCTACCCCATTCGATGTAACTCAATCCATCCAGGCGCCATATTTACCCCAATATGGGATGCCATGCTTGGCGAAGGAGAACAAAGAGAAGCTATACTTAAAGAAATTTCTGCTGGTGTACCTCTTGGTGTTATGGGAGAGCCGGAGGATGTTGCATATGCAGCATTATATTTAGCTTCAAATGAATCGAAATATGTAACCGGTATTGAGCTCAATATTGATGGCGGTATTCTGGCAGGAAGTTCGGCAGCACCGTCAGGTAAATAAAAGAGAACAAGCAAACATAAACAAGGAAGCATAATGATGTTCGAAATTTCAATCAGTATAGATGTTTCAGATATGGAAAAATCGGTCTTATTTTATACTAAGGCATTAGGTTGCAGCGGACTCCGTGTAGAAGAAAGCACAACAAAATTAAAAGCAGAAAATGTGAATATTTTTTTATTAAAAAATGAGTCAGGAACAAACCCACTTATCAAAGGAACGTCTTCAAGAAATTATGAGCGCCATTGGACACCCATTCATTTAGATTTTAATGTTACTGAAATTGAAAAAACAGCATCCCTGGTGAAAGAATATGGCGGTGTAATTGAGGGCTCTGAGTCGGGCGACTGGGGGTCGGTTGAGTACTGCGCAGACCCGTTTGGAAATGGCTTTTGTTTATGCCAAATTAATAATTAAGTTAGTGTGACTATGAAAAATATTCAGGCAAATAACGATAACAAAGAGTTTAATAACGCCTTTCGCGATATACGAAATATTTCTACAAATTTTCTACAAATATCTTCTCAGGGGATCCAACTTCCCGTTACCTACAAAAAATCATGGGATGATGGATTTGGTGCCCGAGGGTGGAAACTCGACGCAACAATTGGTGATCCTGAAATCATAGCAAGCACACGTGAAACAGGTCAAAAAATTAATACATCCGTTTTTGTACATGATATTTTAGATCATTTCTTATCCGGATTTGGTGTAAGCGGCCATAGAAGTGAAGCAATGGCGCTTATTCAATTGTCAAAACGTACACATTCTGATCCAGGACCTGACTACGAGCAGATGGTCAGGGAAGATATTATAAACGGCAGAGTTAATGGAGAACCATTAATTACATTCCTTCCTGAAGAACTTAAAAAATTATTACCATTAACCACAGATATGAGTAATAAAGAAATAATATCTTTCCTTAAATTAAAAATCAGTGAAAAAACTCTGTGTGACATTCTTATCAAACATTTTTATACGCTAGGTAAAGCAGGTGAAAAACATGCCACAGCAAGCTGGTTATCACTTGATTTAGATTCAAAAAAACAAACAGAAATAGGTCTTGCCTTACAAAACCTTCTTAACGTTATTGACTTAAAGGTCGAAGAAACAGGAACAAAAAAACTTAAGGGGTTTATTGTTATTAATAATGAGAAAATTACTTTTACTATGGAAGAGAAAAGCAGTTTTGACGCAATTAACGGTCATCAAACATTTGTTGCCTAATAAATTTAGGCTTTATTTTCTCTTATGCACTACAGGTTAATGCTGGCATACTTTTACTTTAACAAATAAATAATAAACCGTTATACCAGGAAGGTAAAAATTTTATTACCACAGACTTGTCTCGTCGTAACAAATATAAAACAAGGAGAAAACATGAAATTATTAATAAAGTTAAAAGCGATAATAATACTGACACTAGTAATATTAACTCCTCATTCTGCCGTCGCATCAACATCAAAAATTGGCATACTTGTATTTGACGGTTTTTTAACAAGCGATGTGACTGCACCCGTTGAAGTTTTTGGTGCAGCAACTAAGAAAGCATGGTTTTCTTCTTATAATGTTATTGTCATATCAGCGACAAGGAATAAACAAGTCGTTTCAGAAGAAGGTTTAAAAATAATAGCGGATAAAACTATTTATGATGACATAATGCTGGATGTGTTATTAGTACCAAGCGCGTACGAGATGGATGAATTTTTAAACAATAAAGATCTTGTCAACTACATAAAAAAACAAAATGAATCTGCTTCGTGGTTAGCAAGTAATTGTTCAGGTGCATTTTTATTAGGAGAGGCAGGGGTGCTCGATGGAAAATATGCGACTACATGGGCAGGCGGCGAAAAAGGACTACTAAAATCTTACCCTAAAATTAAAGTCCAGTTTGATAAAAATGTGGTCGTTGATAAGAGAGTGATTACATCAAATGGAGGCCCTGTTAGTTATCAGGCTGCTTTTGAATTATTAAAGAGATTAAGCTCAGCAAAATTTGCCAAAGAAATATCAGAGTCTATCCAGTTTAATAGATTAGAGCGTGCATTCAGGCCATAACTATTAATAGAGATCTCTACTTTATTGACAGTTGACAATAAACTATTCCTCAATCAAGATATGCCAATGAATACACATTTTACACAACAAACAGCACAAATTACCTCTCCATAAGTGGCGGGATTTTGATGTGCTTATAGTTTGTCAAACCCGCCCAAAAGGCGGGTTTTTTATTTCTGCCTCACGGGTTTAATCTGCTAATGGAGGTAGTATGAAGAAAATTGTCGTGTTTGGTAAACCAGGTAGCGGTAAATCTACTTTAAGCAAAAGTATTGCCTCTGCTACAAAAATTCCATTATATGCATTAGATTCAATTGAATATAAAAAAAATGGAAACAGAGTAGATCGTAAAATCTATGACGAGAAGCATGAAAACATACTATCTTCCGACAGCTGGATCATTGACGGTTTTGGTCCGATAGACTCATTTAATAAGCGATTGGATGCGGCTGACACATTGATCTATATAGACCTGCCTTATATTATGAGCTACTGGCTGGTGACAAAACGATTATTAAAAGGGCTTCGTACCAAACCCGAAGGTTGGCCTGATGGTAGCTCAATTTTAAAGGGAACTTTAGAAAGCTATAGGGTGTTAAGGCTTTGTCCAAAATTTTGGAATGACCATTTCATGCAGGAATTAGAAAAAATATCAGCTGAAAAATCATTATATGTTATTCGGTCGATTTTTGAATTAAATAATTTTATAAAAAAAACGTGATATAAAAATTTATATAACATGGCCACAAGTTACTCCGATAAAAATATTGTTGACTCATGGTTACAAAATGCGAAACCGTGGGTTTCCGCAATTCGACACAACGAAATAGAAAGCAGATTGCTTATTACTAATAAAGCAATAATCAATACTATCTTACAAAAATCACCTGAAACTGTACTTGATATAGGTTGTGGTGAAGGCTGGCTGGCCAGAGAACTTAATAAATCAGAAATTAATACTCTCGGCATAGATATTGTACCCGAATTAGTAGAAGTGGCTAATAAACTCGGTGGAGGTAGGTTTAGGTTACTTTCATATGAAGATCTGGCTCAGGGAGCAATTAAAGAAAAATTCGATGTTATTGTTTGTAATTTTTCATTATTAGGCCGCGAGTCCGTCACAAATATATTTCAGCATGTACCCTACATACTAAATGATAATGGACATTTTATTGTGCAGACTGTTCATCCAATTACAGGGTGTGGTGATGTTAAATATGAAGATGGTTGGAGAAAAGGCTCATGGTCAGGTTTCAATAATGACTTTACAAATCCACCTCCATGGTATTTCAGAACACTGGAATCATGGAAACAATTATTTCAACAGAATAATTTTAAATTAAATGAAACACATGAACCTTTAAATCCAAAAACTAAAAACGCGGCTTCTGTTATCTTTGTTGCTGAGTTGGCGTAATGTTCTACCAGTGCACTGATATAGCCTTGTTTATATTTTCCTGATACTTACTCATTATTGATATAAAAAAATAATATAAACCATACAACCAGATTAAAATTTTATAAACGAAAAAAATCGCACGGCTGACTAATCACTTACACGAAGAACAGGACAAACATGTATAAATTACTAATTACCTTTCTTTTTACTATTTTTGCAACAACTGTAATTGCCGAAGATCGGGAACTTGCAAAACTCTTTGCAACATACCATGTTGACGGAACAATGGTCATTTCATCACTGAATGGCGAACAGCGTTTTGTTCACAATGATGACCGGGCAAATTATAGATTCACCACAGCATCAACATTTAAAGTGCTTAATTCTTTGATATCCCTCGAAGAAAAAGTAATATCCGGAAAATCTGGTATCCTGAAATGGAATGGTCACATTTACGATTATGCGCCCTGGAACAGCGATCAAACGCTGACAAGTGCATTCAAAGTTTCATGCGTTTGGTGCTTTCAGGAGCTGGCACGCCGGGTAGGGTCAGAAAAATATCGCAACTATATACATAATTTATCTTACGGAAAGTTAAACGAACCTTTTAACGAAACTACATTTTGGCTTGATGGATCGCTGAAAATAAGCGCTATCGAACAAATAGATTTTCTTAAAAAAGTTCATCTTCGCTCTCTTCCGTTCAAGGCACACTCATTCAATACATTACAGGAAATAATGACTGTAGAAAATGCGGCGAATTTTACCATTCGAGCCAAAACTGGCTGGGCAGTACAAGCAAAACCACAGGTTGGTTGGTATATTGGTTACATTGAAACAAAAGAAGACGTATGGTTCTTTGCCACCAATATTAAAATCAACAGCAAAAAAGACCTGCCGTTACGTCAAAAATTAACGCGAGAAGCGTTAGTGATAAAAGGTATTATTAAAGCTGGTCATAAATCAATAAAATAATTTTCACTCATGCCCCTGTGTGGTTTCTAATACTATTTAATTGTATTCACCAGGAATATCATTTTTTATAACTGTAACCTTGCCAACTTTCTTTCCCGACATTCTTAGCAGCTCGTCGCCTGAAAACTCAAAACCAAGCTTATATGCTATTCGTGCAACATCATCTGCCGTAGAAGAAGCAGTTACCTCATTTTTAAGTGCTGGTTCAGATTGCATTTTTTTTAAAAATGCCTTGAGCTGATCTAAAGCCATATTTGAAATTCCTATTCTTGCGAGTTGTTGAAATACAAACAAACCATTGCCGTTACTGGCTACAATTTTACTCTTCTTTCAAGATATGGGCAATGAGCGGAATACTTGGATAAGCCTATATTTTATATAAAAAAATAAAAAATGGGTTACTAATAAAGAATTCCCCCCCTATGTTACCGGCAAAAATTATACTAAAACCAAACCATTTACATTTAATCTTACCTTTTGTGACCTTAATCACTGGACTTGTAAAAACGGTACTTTGCTTCTCTTTTAAAAGTCACTTATGCTAGTCGATAGATTTAATAATTGTATTTCAATAAGTAGGGAAAATATTATGAAAAAAATAATGTACGTTTTCACCCTTTTTTTAGCATTAGTTTCTTTTAACGTGAATGCTGATAAACCAAAATGGGCAGGTGAAAGAACGCAACCTTCAGCAGAAGAACGGGCAAGTCATAAAGACAGAATGACAAGTAAAAACGACGAAAAATCAAAAAAACATAAGAAAGACAAGAAAAGCAAAAAACATAAGAAAGATAAGAAAGACCGGGATGATGACGACGACGATGATGACAAGAAATACAAGAAAGACCGGGATGATGACGACGATGATGACAGGAAATACAAGAAAGACCGGGATGATGACGACGACGATGATGACAGGAAATACAAGAAAGACCGGGATGACGACGACGACGATGATGACAAGAAATACAAGAAAGACCGGGATGATGACGACGACGATGATGATAGAAAATACAAGAAAGACCGGGATGATGATGACGACGATGATAGAAAATACAAGAAAAACCGGTATGATGACGATGATAAGAAGAAAAGAAAAAAATAATCTTCTCGAATCTTAAGCATCTATTCTTTCTGGCCAAAAAAGTATGTTTTACAACTTATTTCGGCCAGAAAGAACTTAAAATCAATAAAATTTCAAAATTAATGATCCCCTCCCCTACCCCGAAATAATAGTAAGTCGTGCTGGTATACACATAAAATAGAGCACTACCCGTGAGATCCCTCGTCTAAAATACTATAAAAGCTCCCGCGGATTTAACTCAAAATGAAATTAAGGCATATCTGGCATCAAATCATGCTAAAAGAAATTTTATTATTCAGCCATCAGAATATTGGGTAACTAAACAAAAGAGACTGTAGATAAGGCATTCCTTACAATTCCAACATTGTAATTAAAAAGACAAATTGTAATAACAAAGCCGGCATCGATGAGTGCTATCATTGCTGATAATTATGATAAAAAATATAAGCATATGAAAATGAATATAAAAATAGACAAGATTGACTACCTCAATAAAAATCATGCACGTGATTTAACTTTTTTATTAAATAAATATGCCTGCGATAAAATGGGAGGTGCTACTCCATTAGGACAAAATGTATTGGATAATCTTGCCGCTGAATTGTCTAAACTGCCACATGCGATTAGCATTATTTGTTATGTTGACAATAAGCCGGCTGGTTTAATCAATTGTTTTGAAGCCTTTTCAACATTTTATTGTAAACCATTAATCAATATACATGATGTAATGGTTTTGGAAGAATTCAGAGGTCTGGGGTTAAGTCATAAAATGTTGACCGAAGTAGAAAAAATAGCACTATCAAAAGGCTGCTGTAAGCTGACATTAGAAGTGCTTAGTCAAAATAAAGTGGCAAAGTCTTCATATAAAAAATATGGTTTTGATGACTACAGCCTGAATGCTGAAACCGGCCACGCCTTATTTTGGCAAAAAATTCTGAACTAAAATGTTAACTACAGCGTCCCAAAAATAATCATATGCCTGTCGCTGGCTTGTTCAACCTGTAATTGCTTTAACCCGGACTCATTGAGTTGTTGTTGCACTTCTTCTATTGTAAATGCGGCACGTAACGAATTTTCGAAATCATCCTTTAAAATATCCGGTTCATCTTTTGCGTATTCATCTGAAAAATATCGTACGGTGACTTCATCTGTTGGTCTGATAAGATCCATAATAAAAATCGAAGCATAGGGTTTCGCGTGTTGTCGTATGGTTCGCCATAATGAAAAGGGATTATGTAAATGGTGTAATAGACTATTACTAATGATGAGATGATAAAGCGACTGAGGCAACTTAACATCAGGTAAACAGGTTTTAATGAGTTTTATACGATCCGTCAAACCAGATTCTTCATTCAAAGCTTTAGCGTGCATTAACATTCTGCTTGCGCCATCGACAGCATGAAAGCTGGCATCCGGATAGGATAGAGAAAATCTTCGCGTGATATCACATGGGCCACAACCCAAATCAAGTACGACATCATTAAAACTAAAGTTGGGAAATTTTTCCTTAAACTTATCAACAAACAAATCATGCGGCTCAGAAAAATTAGCCAAAGCGTAAGCTTTCGCCTGCGCCTCTTCATTCATTAATTCAGGCTCCGGGATCCGTTGCATACTTTATTTATAGCAAAACATGCTCATTGGCAAAAAGTGATTTAACTGTTTCACGCTCACGGGCAACATGTGTTTTATTACCGTCCACCATAATTTCAGCCACTCTTGGTCGCGTATTATAATTTGAACTCATCGTAAAACCATAAGCGCCTGATGAACGCACTGCTAGCAAGTCACCCGCTTCAATTACCAGTTCGCGATCTTTTCCCAGGAAGTCGCCCGTTTCACAAATTGGACCCACAATGTCATAACACGCACCGGTGCCGTCCTTTTTATTTACCGGAATAATCTCTTGCCATGCACTGTATAAAGCCGGTCGCATTAAATCATTCATAGCCGCATCAACAATAGCAAAATGCTTTTCATCATTATTTTTAAGAAACTCAACGCGGGTTACCAGGATGCCGGCATTACCGGCTATGGCACGACCGGGTTCAACTAAAATCTCTAAATTCCGGCCGATTAATTTTTCTGATAAAGCTTTGGCATACTCTGCCGGTTCTGGCGGTGTTTCATTATTATATTGAATCCCTAGTCCACCACCTAAATCAAGGTGATGTATCGTAATTCCCAAATCCGCAAGTTGATCAATTAACCCTAAAACAAGATCGAGCGCATCCAGAAAAGGACGTGTTTCTGTGAGTTGCGATCCAATATGACAATCTACGCCTTCAATTTTTAAATGGGGCATTTTGTTAGCGCGCGCATATATTTCTGGCGCTAAACTAATATCGATACCAAATTTATTTTCCTTTAAGCCTGTAGAAATATAAGGATGTGTTTTTGCATCAACATTTGGATTAACACGAATTGAAACCGGCGCTTTTACACCTTGCTCGCCGGCAATCTGATTCAGCAATATAAGCTCTGCTTCAGACTCGACATTAAAACAGCGAATACCCACTTCAAGTGCGCGACGCATTTCGCTGGCTGTTTTACCGACACCGGAGAAAACAATTTTACTGGAATCGCCACCGGCTGCCAGTACGCGCTCAAGCTCTCCGCCTGAAACAATATCAAAGCCCGAACCTAATCGCGCCAGCACATTTAATACTGCTAAATTCGAATTCGCTTTGACCGCAAAACAAACCAAATGATCGTGTGGCGCAAGCGCATCATCAAAGGCACGCCAATGACGTTCAAGTGTGGCGCGTGAATAGACATAACAAGGCGAACCGTGCTCTTTACAAATATCGGTTACAGCGACATCTTCAGCGAAAAGCTGGTTATCTCGATAATTAAAATAGTCCATAGAAATTCCAAAATCACAACATCGGGCGGGATGCTTTTAAATTATTTTTGTTGCTGTTTATGCATGTCATTAGGCATATGCAAAGGACCTTTTTGGCCACAACCGCTTAACATGCTGCTAACACCTAAAATGACCACAACTAAAATCATGACCGACTGCGAGATACAAAATGATCTTAAAAGCTTCATAATTTTCACCTGTTTTCAAATTTAAACAAAATTATACGCGCTCCCCTGCTGCTTGACTATTTTGTTAACCAATATTTGTCATTACATTTTTGTCCCTGCGCCTAATATGATCGCGTTAACATAATATTAAACCCTGTATCGGGCGCACTATTCGTATACCCCCTCAATATTGACAAAGTAGTAGACCAGTGCAATGAATTCTTCCAACTGGCAAACAGACTCCCTTGCTTAACATCACTAAGACCTGTTAATGATGACTGACGGTAGTCGTAAGCAATACCAAAACCCGATGTTTTACTAACTTTATACATGGCACCGAGCGTAGCATAAGGAACATCTTTGTATTTTATACTCGTCGTATCGCCTGTAATTAAATAACCAAGGGTAAAAAAGGGTAAAAAGGCGCCTCTGCCAATGACACCATCAAGTTGAAAATAAATATCATTTTCGCCTGTACCCAGATTTTTACTACTATCTGCGGTTGCAAATTTAACCTTAGAAGAAATTTCAAAAAACGCATTTGCCGGGAAAAAACCATAACCAATTCTGGCTGTTATATCACCCAAACCAGAGTTGGTGACCCTTGCCGTTGAAGATACCGCTGAACTAAAATGGCGTGACCTCATACCATTAGTTCCGGGAACAACCGTTCCATCACCACTTACCCTAACGTAAGGAATGGTTAATTTATAACTCCATGCATTATCTATGTAACCGATGATGACCGGAAAAGTTTCTATTTTGGTATTTGTACTTTGATCATAACTACCTGATGTTACATCATAACCGGCAGAAATTTTTAAAACACTCCCAGCAAAAGATGAAACACTTGTGAGACTGACTACAATTGTAAAAACGACATATATAGTACGAAAAATATAAAATCTCATTACTTAATTTCTCCTGCTATCACCAAAATAAGTACCTTTGTATTTAAAGTTGGGGACATCAACAAGCATAAGCTAAATGACGTCCCCTTGTGTGACACTTAAGTTTATTCATCTTAACGAAAATTTGGGCGCCCTGAGCCGGCCATATTTGGGCGGGCCATTGTTGTTGGACGATTCATTGTTTCTGGGCGAGAAAGATTTAGGCTTTGCATTTTTTCTCTTACTTTTGCACCGTATTCTGATCTCAGCCCGGATTCTTCTCTAGTTAAGCTGTTTTCTTTCATTTTTTCTACACGAAGGCGTGCTTTTTCTTGTGCTTGAAGCCCAGGCTCTCCTTCGCTTAGCGCCTGATTTACTCTTTCCTGAATCTGCTCTTGTGTCATCAACATATGTTCGCCACTTTGTTCATCTGCCATAACAACTGCCGATCCTGCCAGGCTAAATAAAGCCATATTAAAAATTACTGATTTAATTATAGTATGCATTGTAATTACTCCTGTTTAGTAAATATAACCTACATTTATATTATGTGGGAATATTTCCCACAAATTAATAATATGTGGTAATATTTCCCACGTCAAGCTAATATTCTCTTGTCGACAATAAAAACCTAAAATAAATACCCAATCCACAGTACTGAATAGCTGAATCAAAAAAATAATGGCCATAGAAGAATACAGTCAAGCCTCAAATATATTGCTACAAGCCGTTAAGCAGCTATGTCGACCACTGATAAAACTGTTGATCTCAAAAGGGATTAGTTATCCGCAGCTGCGTGAAATGCTAAAAGCACTCTACGTTGAAATTGCAGAACAAAATTTTGCTATTAATAACAAGGTAATAACGGATAGTCGTCTTTTTGTTTTAACCGGCGTACATCGAAAAGACATCAAACGCTTACGCCAGGAAAATAAACGAGGCGGGCAAAAAAATGAACCGATCATTACTTTAAGTGCTGCAATTATCGGGTACTGGCTTGGCTCGGCAGAATATCAGGATAAGCTTGGTAAGCCTCGTTGCTTGCCACGTAATGATAAAAACGGGAAACCTGGCTTTGATCATATGATCACCCTGGTTAGTAAAGACGTTAGACCACGCGCCATACTTGATGAATTGTTGCACCTGGGCACCGTCTCAATAAATGAAGACGCTGAAATTTGTTTAAACCATGGGGCTTTTGTACCCGAGGACGATAACAAACAAGCCTATTATCTTGCTCATAATGTGCATGATCATCTGGCGGCATGTGCCCACAATATGCAAAAACTGGATGAACCCATGCTGGAGCGTAGTGTTTACTACACATCGCTCAAGCAAAGTTCAATAGATCAACTTAACGAACTCGCGCTCCATGAAGGCATGTTAGTACTTCACAAAGTAAACCAGCGCGCTCTGCAGTTACAACAACAAGATAAAGGTCTGCCAGATGCCTCACACCGGATGCGCTTCGGTTGCTACTGGTTTGATGAAGACACTAAAAAAGATGAAGGTGCGGCCTCATGAAATTAACCACAACCTTTATTTTTGTTTTATTTCTCGGTTTTCTGCTTGCCTGCAGTCCTTCTCCGTCGTATCAAAGCTCAACTCATTCAGCCGTAGTTTATCCTGGAGATGACAGCGGTATTGGTGGTACAGGAAAAATGGCCGGCGACTCTGATTCAGGCATCGGTGGCACGGGTATTGTTGGTGAAATAACCGGTTTCGGCAGCATCTTTGTTAATGGCGAAGAAATAGAGATCGATGACAACACAAAACTCGTACTGGATGGGAAAAAAGTTATAAGCCATCCTTTTGCAAAAGGTGAAATCGTAGCAATCCACTCCATACCTTATGATAGCCAACATTTTGCACGCGAAATCCATATCAGGCATGAAGTAATTGGTCAGGTGCAAAATGTTTACCCTGATGATCAACGTTTCACCGTACTCGGGCAAACCATTGCTATCACGTCAAAACCTGTTCCAAAAATAGGCCAGGCTGTCGCAATTAGTGGTTTCAGAGATAATCAAGGCCTCATTCATGCAACGCAGATTAAGCGATTAATGGCTGCTCAACCGATGGTGATCGGTCAATTACGGCACCATTCTGGTGACTGGTATATTGGTCAGCAACAATTGCTATTGCCCGACATAGCGCTTCCTCAAGAGGGGCAAACTTTACGTGTCCGTGGCGATGTCATAAACAATTCACTGCAAGTAAAAGAATTTCAAAAGCTGGACAGCCCTGTCTTAAAGTTGCCTGTTTCACGCTTGCTTCTGCAAGGTTATGTAAAACAAGTTGCTGGTAATCAATATCGTATTGCAAATCATACTTTTTCAGACAGGTCACAGGTTCTACAGCAACAATTCCTGAACCAGAAAGAGCAACCTGTGCGGCTGGAGTTACGAAGAAGCAATGAACATTGGATTTTGTCGCGCCACATATTTGATCGACAAATAACGAAAGGGAAACCTCAGCTTTTACCAGACAGAAGATCTAATCATTCTCGCCCGATCATGCCAATGCCGGGAGCCCCTATGCGCCCTCCTTTGATGCAGCGTAGATTTTAAGGACGGCGATTGGTATATTTCCTGCTGTTAAAAATTTCCCGACAAAATAAGTGGCACTTAAATTCTCAATATCAGATTATTATTACCAAGATACCATTTTAACTATAGGATTTTAGATTGCGTATTCGTAGCCACATTTTCATTTCTGTCTTTCTTGCCACAGTTTTACCTCTGGTCACACTGGCATTAGCCGCGAGCTACTATAGCGAATACAGCTATCAACGCGAAGTCAAACGCGAGATCATCACCAGTCTCGATAGTATTAGCACTGAAATTTCGCATGAATTACACAATTCACGAAACCTGGTACTGGGCATTTCCCGTGCAACAGCAGTTCAGTCTTTTATTCCCGTACTTGAGTCGGTTGCCAAAGGTCAGCAGCATCCACAAATGTCTTTATTGCGAGAAAAAGTAAATCGCTATTTTGAAGGGTTTCAAACAATACTTCCGGGTGAATTTACCTTGCGTTTGCTTGATAACCATGGCGATACTTTAGTTAAGGTAACCCAAAATAAAACCAGCCAACCGCAGTATGAAAATTTACTCGGCATTCGCCATGTTGAGCCACAAATAAACTCGGGCACATTTATTCAAAACTTAAAAAAACTCCCCGCCGATGAGGCTGGTTTTTTGAATCTGCCACATCATTCTTTTTTAAATGACAGCGAGCTCGAACCACCTTTACTGGATTATGCTGTCCCCCTTTACAGAGATAATAAGTTATTAGGGAGTATTGCCGTAACATTAAGCGGCAACCAGCTTGATCGTATTGTTAACAATGCAACACGCCTGTATAAAGGTAAATTATTCATCGCAGAAAACAATCCCGAAAACAGTAATCGCCATGGCTTATTAATTTATGATGAAAAAAATAATTTACATGTTTCCGACTTTCGTTATGCGTTTTTCTCCATACAAAAACGTTTAACAACCGCCCTGTTTTCAGACGCTATTGATAACCCGGACGGAATCGTAAAACAAAACGATTCTCTTATTTATTTCTCAGAATTTTTTCCTTACCCTAACCAACTTATTGGCTGGATTATTGCAATTCAAATAGATGATAAAATAATATCAGCGCCTTTTGCTAACTCGCGTTTAGCAATCTGGCTATTTGCGGCAACCGCCTTGCTATTTACATTAATTTTTACAGGTTTTGCTGTCAGAAAGATATCAAAACCTATTTGCAGCCTGGCAAGTCAACTCAAAGAATTTGCAGATGGTAAGTTTGAACAACGCGCAAATAAGCAACAAAACATTGCCGAAATTCAGGTACTTTCATCATCATTTAATTATATGGCGGACACACTGGTTAACGCGCAAAACGAAAGAGACAAAGCACAAAATATGGTGTTACAAAGTAATAAGCTCGCCAGCATAGGACAAATGGCGGCAGGTATTGGTCATGAAATCAATAATCCACTAAATAACATTCTATCTTACAGCACATTAATTAGCCGTAATATTGCAAAAAACTCAACCATACTTGAAACCAAAAGTCTTATTAACCTGCAAAAAGATATTGATGCTTTACGCAGTGAAACGTTACGTGCCTCAGAAATTATTAAAGGTATATTAAACTTTGCCCGACAAATGCCACCTCAACTTCAGACGTTTATGATTAAAGACTGGTTGCAAAAGTCTATTTTATTAGTACAACAAACAGCAAAATCACGCCACATAAACATAAACTTACACTATGATGGTGATGACTGTTACGAAGGTGATCAATCTCAACTGCAACAAGTCATTATTAATTTATTGTTAAATGCCATTCAGGCAAGCGATAATAACGCCAGCATAGATGTTGCCGTTAATATGAATGATGAATACCTGAATGTCACCATAACCGACTCCGGCTCAGGAATAGAAGAAGAAGATCTTAATAAAATTTTTGACCCCTTTTTCTCCACAAAAGAAGAAGGTGAAGGGAGCGGTTTAGGCTTATCAATATGTTTAGGTATAATAGAGTCTCATCATGGCGAATTGGTGATACAAAAAAATTCAACAACGGATAAGAAAAAAGGCACCACCGCCATATTATTTTTGCCGATTAATTAACGTTATTTTTTAGGAACAAATTTTGGAAAAACAACAACCCCGCATACTTTTTGTTGATGATGATCCAAATGCAGGAGAACTCATGTTGCGTTTTAGTGAAGAAGCGCGTTATTCCTGTACTGTTTTTCGCCTACCTGAACAAGCCCTGGAACATTTCAAAAATGAAGGCGCTGATTTAATTGTGAGTGATTTACGCATGCCTAAAATGACAGGCATTGAATTATTACATGCCGTGCGTGAATACAAGCCTGATGTCCCTTTTATTATTATTACTGGCTACGCTAACATTGATGATGCTATTGAAGCATTACGATTAGGTGCTTCTGATTTTATTAAAAAACCCTTTGATATGGATGAGTTACAAATTCTTATCGAAAAAACGCTGGGGCACCAGGCGTTACTTGCAGAAAACCAATCCTTAAAACGCCAGCTTAACAGCGGACAAAATACTATTGGTATGATTGGTTCTTCTAAAGTCATGCAGGAGGTCTATCAACTTGTTCATAAAATTTCTGATATTCGTTGTAACGTCATAATTCAAGGAGAATCAGGTACAGGAAAAGAACTTGCTGCACGAGCCGTACATTTTGAAAGTCAATTTTCAGAAACGCCTTTTGTCGTTATTGATTGTGGTTCATTAACCGACACCTTGCTTGAAAGCGAATTATTTGGTCATGAGAAAGGGGCTTTTACCGGCGCACAAAAAACCAAGCAGGGTTTGCTCGAAGTGGCGTCTGGCGGTACTGTTTTCCTTGATGAAATTGGTAATATTTCTGATGCAATGCAAACCAAACTCATGCGCGTTATTCAGGAAAAACAAATCACGCGCGTTGGTGGCGTTCAACCTATTGATATTGATGTGCGTTTTATTGTTGCCAGTAACAAAGATCTCGAGCGGCTGGCGATTGCGAATGAATTTCGTCATGACTTATTCCATCGCCTTAATGTGGTAAAGCTAACCATGCCTGCTTTGCGCGATCATCGCGATGATATTCCATTACTCATTAGTCATTTTGTGCAGCACTATGCAGAAAGTTTTCAGCGCAATGTCAGTGGCTTTGATGCTGACGCCATGAAAAAACTCATTGCTCATGACTGGCCGGGCAATGTTCGTGAATTGCAGAATCTTATCGAGCGCTCCGTTGCCCTTGCCGACTCAACCACCATGAAACTCGAAGAAATTAGCAGCCTGCGTTCTACCGATACCATCGACAGTGATTTGCCCAGTTTAGATGAACTTGAACGGCGCTATATTTTAAAATTATTAGATCGTTTTAATGACAGTCGAGATAAAACCGCCGAAACTCTGGGTATTAATAAATCGACCCTATGGCGAAAGCTACAACAATATAAAAAATAACCTCCTGCAAATAAGCCCCTCCAAGATCAAGCCGCTTATTCAACGATCAATTGTGCAATATCTGCAATGCAATTTGCACGATTAAATATCCGTTTACAGCCCACAATATACTCTAACTGCTTGAATTTAATATATTATTTTAACTGGCCTGATCCTTGCTTTGTATCAATTAACGTTTATTTGGAGGAATCAATATGCAACGTAGAACATTCATGAAAGGCACACTTGCAGTCAGCAGTGTTGCAGTTGCTGTCAGCGCGGGTTTATTAAGCCCGAGCGCAGTCTTAG
>Ga0316209_1000908_pt1 | contig 38931 bp, 41 predicted proteins | sample 6monopyrite_MG_FD_204945 | JGI IMG/M metagenome (GOLD analysis project Ga0316209, IMG submission 204945) | Microbial mat bacterial communities from mineral coupon in-situ incubated in ocean water Damariscotta River, Maine, United States -... | ecosystem: Environmental > Aquatic > Marine >...
CGGATTGGACTTCCTCCAGCCAATACCTCACGGTACTAACCTTGCCCTTCTCCTAGCCTTCGGCTCTGCGAATACCTGGCAAGAGGACTTTCACCTCTCTAGTTTTGTGCCATGCCCGGCACACACGATCAAGCTCACCGGCTGCCCTAAGTGGCGCGGTTTTTTGCGTATAGCAAAAACCACGCCACTTAGGGCAGTCCGGTGAAGCGCCTTGTTATGGCATCTTTAACTTCCAGGGTATACCAGTCCTACAATCACAATAGTAAGAAATGTCAATATCCATAAACATACAACGTATAAAGGAACAAAGTAAAAAATATTATCTTTTGAGATGAATTGTTTGACACACTTTGCTGTATAAATTGCTTCTATACTGATCGCTAAGTGGAATAAAACAAGCTCTAGCATTTCAACCCCAAAATAATTCGGGCTACTTATTATAAACTGCTCGTTTATGGCGAGAATTGAGACTAGAATCGGCGTACAAAATAGAAAAATTGCATAGTGTAATCGTTTCTTATGTGAATCGTGTATACGCTCGATATAATATAGCCAAATGCCTGATGCGATACTAATGGAAAGTATTTGAACCCAAACCATTATCGTATACCTAACGCTTTTTTAAATTCATCTCTCTGAAAATACACTCGGCAGCCCTCCCCTGGAGTGATTCCTTTTCTTCTTTCATGGGCAGGTTTTGAACGGAAACGCGCTAAATATGATGGGCCTTGTTTATAATAAGTTACGAATATCGCTTCTTTTAATTCATCTGGATAATTTTTTACATATGGTGCAAAAATGAATTGTGCTCTTTTTATAACCAGTGCTGCTATATGTATAGTTCCTTTATCGGTTCTAATATAGTCAACAAGTTCCTCCCAATTGTTGATTTTTTTACCAAATCTAGTTTTGTATCGCTTATAAATTCTCATGCCAGTTTCAAGCTTAATATTTCCGACGCCGATGTCATGTTTTGTGGCATTTAGCCACTTCGAGTTAATACCAATTTTGGCGTCTAATGATATAAATGAGTTAGGCATCCAGTTAATCAATATTTCGTCCTGGACCCAATCAAATACACCTTTAAAACCGAAGCGTGTGTTGTACTCGTCTGCGATAGCTCCGGCTACAGCAATGGGTGGTACATTGTACAGCCTGCTATATAGATTGATAGTGAACGATAATCTCTTAATTAAATGAAAGGTCTCAGCCCTATAAGGAAAATTATCGATAGGGTTTGGGCAATTTCTCATTATATCTTCTCCTTTGTTGGTTCTTATCCATAACGTCGCGCTTAACCGGCAGGCTGGAGCGTTGATTGGCTTGTGCGATAATGGAGCGAAGCGAAATGACCGCACAAGCCAAGCAGCGCGGAAGACTGTCCGAGTTGAAGCGCCTTGTTATACGCTTTTTACCACCAGCATTTTGGTAGCACCCTTTTGAAATTCATAATTCACCGGAAGCAATGATGCATTGACCCCATCTCTTTCCAACTCTTCGATGACCGGGTTTAGGTGCGGGGATTCTTCATTGTTGCTTACAGACAGCAGTGGGTACACTCGAACTTCCCTCGCTACCCGGCAAAGCTCTTTAATTGACTCTATGTGCTCATGCAAACTTACATGCTCACTGTATAGAAACAGATAGTGAGAGCACAAAGCCAATTCAAAATCTCCATCTTTAAACGGCAGCGTTGGCAAGGATGTATTTACATATCTTACTGATTTTTGATTATTTTCGTAATCTTTGAGAAAAGTCATCATTGCTTCCATTCGGACTTTTCCAAGCTCTTCAACACCTTTTATATCATCCCAAACATAGTCTGCCTGATTTTTTGAAACTTGCTCCAGGATTTGAGGGCAAACCTGTTCAATTCGTGATCGTATTTGGTCAGGAGAAAATCGATAAATCGGATCTATAGATATGACATTACCACCCTTGGCGGTTAGCTCAGCGTTGAAGGACGCTGGACCATCTCCACAGCCCAGTATCTTTTTGGCTAAGTCATTACTCGTAAGCGAGAACATTTCTCGATACTCGCTCAACGTTCTGCCCCAAGGCACTACTTCAGATAATTCCACGAAACTTCCTTTTGCTTATAACGTTTCGCGTAACCGGCGGCATAAAGCGGTGTGAGCGCAAGCGAACGCCGCTTTATGCCGTCCGAGTTTACGCGTTTGTTAGCTGCTTTTTGCGCCATTCTCTGACAACCAATTTTCAATTTCGAGCAGCCATATAGGTGATTCACCTGTTCCACCTACAATTGAATATATGCTCTTTATTACGAGAACGGCAGATGCAACTGCCATTATGGCTACATGGTAATCCAGCTCATAAAGTTTTTTTAACTTCTGGTATCCACCAAATTTCTCGGGCGCAGAAAAAGGTGAAGGGTGTACCAGCGAATCCCTGAATGGTTTGATTATATCTAAGAATTCTGTTGCACCATCGACTGATATACCTTCACGACCAACAATTATCGCAGGATACTTCAGAAGTTTATCCCTAATTGAAGCAGTCGATGAATCTGTTAACAGTTTTGCTTTTCGGTTTGACAACAAACTCAAATCATTTGACTGACAGTAATCCCACGCCAATCCGTTGAGATAAGATTCCACCAAATTGAAACATGACAAGACAATTGCTCGCTGAGCAAACTCAATTCGCCTAATATGTGGAAGAAACTCTTCTGTCTTATTTTTTACAGAACTATGTTGCTCTGATTGATACGCCTTTGCTATACCTTTTGACTCTATTAGAATTCCTAATGCTGCCTGAATGTCTTTTGAAAGGATGTCCTCCGGAAACAAAAACTTTAAACCCCACAAGGTAATACTAACTGTCAAATGCGTGGGATTTCCTTTTAATACCGATCGCTTTATCTTGCTGTAGCGTTTCTCAAACTCGGTTAATGGCAATTCAAGACCGCGTGAAGAATAAACATCATCATAGAGCGTCAAGATCGCTTCGTTGCTTAAGCCTACAAAGTTATGAGAATAAAAGGCATCTATCTCCTTCTTTAATCTTTTCCTAACATCAGCATTGCCTGCCTTTAATTGCCTTCGCGGTAAACTGGCATAATCTGTAGTGGCTGGCTTCAGGTACACTTCCCAGTTATCGATCTCTCCCAGCATGAGGCGACCGACAACAGATGCCTTGTCAGCAATTTGTATTGCTAAGGCTTCTTTATCTCTACCTGTCAGTCTGGAATGTGCTGGTGTCATTTATATGCAGCTAACGTCATGCTCAGCGGCAGGCCAAAGTGGCGGTTTTTTGTGTAAAATGGAGCTTGCGACATACACAAAAAAACGACGCTTTGGCCTGTCCGCTGGAGCATTTTGTTAGGCTTTTTAAATCACGATCATGTTACTTAGACGTTAGTGTTATTTCGGTTACGCGGGAAATAAAATAATGCAAAAACAACTATCCAGAATAAAGCTCCAATAACAATATCTAAAGAAAAAGGATCTATTGCCAATGCTGAAGGATTAAACAATGCAGTAAGCCAAGTAAGAGGTAAGGCTACTGGTGATACTAATACAGAAAGTGGCATGTGAGCATGTTGAGGCAGATAACCTACAAATCCTATACTAAATACGATCCAAACTAGAGTCCATATCCCTACCCTTAATAATTTTTTTTTCATTAGTTGGCTCGTGCAGATAAATTTAGCCATCTATTTTCAAACATACTCCATCCTATCGGAAACATTGACTTCATTGAAACTGATAACGCACATATTCTCAGTAAATCTGCTGATGCATATACAGCAGAGCGCGCATGAAGGGAGTTAATTAAACCCGAATCAAAGTCGTGCTGACTATGGTTATGCTTATCCTGATCTTTGTATATATAGATATCTTCAATTGCGCCAGGATATTGAGGGTTTTCATAGTGGGTTCTTTTTGTATGTCCGGGAGAAAAAGAATCTTGAAGAGAGTGTAAAGCAATGGCTAAATGAGAAGCGGCGCGTTTTCTTAGAAAAACTGTAGAACCACCCGATCTGCCGTGTCGGCGATAGGAATGCAAAACGTTCATCATTGAACTGATCCAGTTCATTGTTTCTTTTTTTATTAAATCAATAGCTTCTCTATGTGCATCTTTGACAGTTTCCCCCGATGCTCGTCGCATAAAGTGATATTTTTGCCCCCAATTAAATAAATGGCCTAATACTAGCGGAGGCTCCAAGTCTACCCCTACAACTTCCCTTGTCAGGTAGCCTCTTCCAATTTTATGAGAAGATTCCCCAAAAACCGATAGCTCCTGTGCAATGATATATTTTATTAAAAAATTGTTATCCTTTTTATTCGAGCTAACATCACTCCAATTGATATTCCATACGCTAAATTGCGGTAGATGACACATTTTTTCTCTGAAAAACACATTGGTTGATTTTGAGCAACGTGTCTTAAAAGCTCTTATTGCACTATTTGTTAACTTAGCATGACCATCTAATTTCATTGCATTCCTCCAACTATAAAATTTTTAATTTTTTTAAATACTGACAAAATATTAAACTAAACTCACATTGATAGCCACTCCGAATACGTGGCGACTCAAGCCTAACGTCGCCAATAAGCGGAAATTTACAGCGTTGTTTGAGTTGTGCTAGGCTTTTCTAGCACAACTCAAACAACGCTGTAAATTGTCCGTTTAATTGGCCTTGTTAGACATTCACTTAAATTTCTCTGTCGATCCATCTTTGTAAATAACCGACTTTACTTCATAGCTTATTTTTATATCCTTAATATCTGTTTGCCTAACCCATTTATGAGAGTCTCGAAACTGATTATACTCAAACCCCATACCATTTTCAGCGAAATTTTGCCCCGGGATTAATTCGTTATTTATTGTCCACCCAATCCTAAATTTTTCTTCGTCAAATAAATCCGATAAAACGACAACACCTTTTATAGCTCTAATTGGCTTCACTAACTTGCTGGTGTCCCACTCGATATCAAACCAAATAGAGCTATCACTTATACCTGCGGAAAAATCCCTAGCTTGATACCTTTTATCTACTAACATAGGAACTAGAAATTTATTGGAGGTACTAATGTTTTTTGACTTATTCTTAGCTCTTGACGTTACTTTTTTACTTTTTGGCTGATCGACATTCGAGCTAGAAACCTTTGCTTGTGGCATCCAGTAAATACCATATTTTGATTTGTAATACTCTGCTTGTAACATAGCGAGGCTGGTTTCTGATGTTGCTATAGCGCTTTCTAACATTGCTTTTATTAAACCTCCTCGATACCCATCACTTTCTTTTTTCTTATCATCAATTTCTTTTTTTAGGGAAACTAGATCCTCAAATATTTCATTTGCTTTTTTATTATCTGGTTTAGTGGTGAAATTTCTATTTTGTGATATTTTTTTTCCTTCCAAAATACTTTTATTTATCTGTAATAGTTCAATTCTCAGGTCAACCAATGATTTTATTAGTCCACCTGTGTATTGATTACTTTTTTCCGTAGCCTCTTTTATTTGCTGCTTTATATTCAGCAAATCTTGTTTTACGCTAGATCTTGAAGAAGATAAAGCATCGAAGGATAATATTGCTAATGTAAAAATCAGCACTCCTACTAATATATTTTTTTTCATGTACTACCTCTCCTGAATGTCTAACGCCAAGCATCAGCGGCGCGTTTTTTGCGTCCGCTGGATGCATTTGTTAGCCGCTGACGGGTGAACATAGCTCGATAATTGAACCATCAACTGCCCTGACATAACCAACCAGCTGACCCCATGGTTTTTTCTCCGGCTCCTTGAGTGGAAATGCGCCTGATTCAACTGCTTTATTATAGGCGGACAGAACATCATCTGTTACAAAGGCCAACTCAATACCAAAAGGATCACTGTTGATATTTGCCTTTGAATATTTTCCTCCGAGATTCATATCTCCCATTTCGTGAGAGGCAAACGCTAATGTTGTCTCCCCCGTATCCAGTTCGCCATAGGCTTTGGACTCATGGATGAACTTGATATTAAATCCAAAGGCGCTTTTGTAGAACTCTAATGTCTCTTCTACCGATGAAACATAAATGATCGTATATCCGTATTTCATTTTCTTTGTCCAATATTGCTCTGAGTAATGTGCTTTTTCCGGTCATCGGTGAATGACCACCAAGGCAGAGGCTCCCCGCCTTCCATAAAATGGATAACCGACATAAACACATCTATAACACAGGGATCATGCTTCTTACCTGATATCGAGCAAAGCTCTTCGTATAAATCAAATGCCTCTTTTCCAATCAGCTCCCTCGGACTATCAATGCCAATCAATCGGAGATCATTCGACATTGCTTTTCCAATGTTCGGCAATTCTTCTAATTTCGATATTGTTTCTCTGTCTGGGTTTTTCATTTTATTTTACGGCTAACGCTTTGCTCACCGGCAATTTGAAGTGGCACGTTTTTGCTGTTTTTTTAGCAAAACAAGTGCCGCTTTGAATTGTCCGGTGGAGCTACTTGTTAGCCATTTTTATTTACGTCAAAGTCTATAATTATTAACACACCTTTTGCCGTATCATAAAGAACAAATAATGCATATGAGAAAACGGAAACAATAGTGGCATCAATTAACATTTTTAAATTAGTGTAGTCAGTTATTACTGATGAACTTACAATCGTGAGAAATATAACTGCAAATATTATTAGCGCTATCTGCTCTTTAATTGAAAGAATCATGTGTTGTTTTGTGGTATTGAAGCATTCTGCATTGCCATGCTTTTCTACAAGATCACGTATTTTAGTTAATACTATACCTAATGTTGCTGAATTGATTGCCAAAAGTGCTATTAGAATAGTAATCAGATTTTGAGATAAGAAATTATTTAAATAATTTGTACTTAATGAAGATTGTAGTACTTGTGCAAGAAAACCTATACCAATAGACATTATAGATGTTTTTAATATTTGAGAAATCATCTCATTATCTCTTTTAAAATATCAGCCACTTCTTCTGCTGTACCTTGAAGTTCCATTTCAGATATTTCTATATGTTTTACGGTTTTTGATGTATTGATTTTTTTAGATAGCCCGCTGACTTTTATTGCGATATTCCCGCCGCCATCACTGGTATAGTCAGATAATGCGCTAATTGTACTATTGTTTTTTTCTATATGCAGGTTAGATTCTGAGTCAGATTCTATATCTATTTTGTTTTTAACCGAATTTGTTGCTTTGGCAAATTCCTTCAGATTTTCTGGAAGATTCCCTGAAATGTTTGCCATATTTGGCGTAATAAATTCAAACTCCAGTTTTTTAATTTTACCTTCATATTTTTCTACTATGTCCCAGAATACTTTTCTTTCAACTATAGGTTCATGTATTGCTCGTAAATGAAAATTAGACAAAGGCGATCGAAGTGTTTCTAATATCAATTTTACCACTGCCTCGGTGCTACTAAACGCTGTAGTTCTTCTTTGAATGGCAAACATTTGTATTTCTGGATTGTTCCATATTGCCACCAATACAGATGGCCAGTTATCAATATACTCTTCTTTAAATTCTTTTGTTTCTCTATGAAGTGATCTGTTGGCTGCGATACGAAAAAGGAAAAAGTCATTTTTAGAGTAGAGGCATTTAGTAGCAGTTTCAATTTTTGAATTAGCGAAATGGTCAACCTCTGAAAGGGCTGAACTAAACAACTCATTCTTTTTACTAATCAGTTCTTCAATGGAGCTTATGCCGCTCCATAGATCGCCCTGCAAAAACCTATCAATTGGTAACAATTGATATCTATACAGTTCAAACTGAGATGCTGTAGTTTTCATGATTCCCTATTCTTTATTATGGCTAACGCCTTGCTCAGCGGCAGTTTAAAGTGGCACGTTTTTGCGTATGCAAAAAAAGTGACGCATTAAACTGTCCGCTGTAGCTAATTGTTAGGCTTTTACAATTAGATAGCTACCGGCTCCAACCATGAAGCCACCAGCCACCTTTTTAGCTTTACTCTCCAGATCAAATCCTTTTGACATTGAAGCAAGTTTATTTGCAGAGATAGCGTAAAATATTTTAACCCCACCGACGGTAACTATTGTAACTAACATTATCATTACTACATCAGTTAGATTAAGTGTTTCAAGGTTTACGAAAGTTGGAAACAGGCTAACATAAAAGAAAATAGCTTTTATATCACCAAGTGTTAAGAATAAGCCAGCAAGGAAACTTGCTACTAAACTTCCTTTCTTTTGTTTATTTTCAACGGAAATCGTTGTCGTGGATTTAGACGTTAGTAGAGTGTAACCAAGCCATATAAGATAGGTGGCTCCAATGTATTTTATTATTAAAAATAACCACCCCATTGTTTCCGCAATTACTGATAAACCAAGGATTGCCAAAAGTATGAATATTAAGTCACCTATGACGATGCCTAGTGAAACGGAGATACCGTTAGGCACGCCATGAGTTACTGATCGAGTAACAACAAGTGCTACACTCGAACTAGGAATAAGCGCTAGTGTTAGCATTACAAAAAACAATGAAGTAGCCTCTAAAATACCCATCATTTCACCTTAGTAGGGATCACCATTTTTATGGGCGAAAGCCCATTTATCATCAATAAGTTTCGCCTGAATATCATCATCTGGGTATACAGCTTCATCACCTGGTGTTCGATCTCCGATTTCGAGATAAAGAACATCTTCTGATGTTTCATTGATTAAATTATTTGCATTGTCTTTTCCCGCAGGGAAACCAACACACATACCGGGAGACAATTGCATTCGTCCTTCATTAGTTTGTAGTGTCGGGTTTCCCTCCAAGATATACATGAATTCATCCTGCTTAGAGTGTGCGTGACGAAGCGCAGAGATTGCTTTTGGTTTTAATCGAGTTAAGTTAATACCAAAATTTGTTAAACCGAAGAAATCACCTAATTGCCGCTTTTCCCGACCCTCCATACGCGATGCGAAAGGCTCAGGATAAAGAGAAGGCTTCGTGCGTAACGGCACTTCAAGCGCCAAAATTGGAGATTTATTTTCCATGATTTTCCTCTGTATTATGAAGCCTAACGCCTGCAATAACCGGAATTTTGTAGCGGTGTTTAAGCTGTGCTAGGTTCTTTTAGCACAGCTTAAACACCGCGGAAAAATGTCCGAGTTAATTGCTTTTGTTAGCTTCATTATTTACAACAAACTTATTTATATCCTCCATACCAAAAGACATTCTGTCATTAATCTCATTTGCTAAGGTGTCTACTCCAGGCATGATGTCCATTTCGGTAGTACCAAAAAGCCTTAGGTCTCGATGAATTTTTGGCTTACATGAATAAGGTATTCTAATTTTTATAAGTGAACAATGCTTATGATTTTTCGCCATTAACCTAACAAAATGACTTTCCAGACCTCCCGTCTCGGTATGCAATGTGAAACGCGAATGCTGAGCGGTAACCCTTAGATCAATAGGCGAAGGTATTACAGGTAATGGAATTTTAAGCTGATCATTATTACTTGTTTTCTCATCAAATTCTAAATATTGGTTAACAGACTCCTTCTCTAAAGAATCTATTGCATCGACTATTCTTGCATTCTTTACCAGGTTTCTAGGGTTAAGAATCCAGACAGAACAATCGCCTTTTCTATTTTCATTTTTCACAGAAAAGTATAGGGCTGTGTATGCGTTCTTGGACCAATCAAGCAATCTTGTTGGCAGTCCATAGTGCTGCATCATTATTAGCAAGTCCATTCCTTCTATAGAATTAATATCGAAGCCATCAAGTATCCCCCGAAAGGGTCTTACACCACTTTTAAATCTCGTCATCATATAGCGCTCGACCTTAGACAAACTTATATCTATGGAATCGACTTTCCTAACAAATTTTTTTCGTTCTTTTTCTCTAAGTAAACGCGGCTCCAAAGGGTATGAATGACACTTAACCCCTCTAAACCAAGGAGCTCTTTCGCCGGGAAAAGTGTCTCTATTCTCGCTTAGTGGAAAATCACGCCATCGCTCTGTTACAGAGCAAACCAAATCTACATACTCAGATAAGCTCTTAACAATTACTTCCGGTGGTCTTCCCCCTTCCTCAATATTTTTAACTAATTTTAATTCAACATCCCCTTCTACAAAATTACTATATTCCATTACTCCCCCATAATTTGTTTGAAGCTAACGTGTACGCTCAGCGGCGCAGTTTCACTGCGTCCGCTGTAGCGACTTGTTATGCATTCGACCTCTCCGCGTTAGCCGTGGGTTGAAATACTGCTATCTTTTGAGTTACCAGGAAAGAACCGAGAGAGTAGGTTTCCATGCCACTGTACTTGGAGAATCGGCACGGTCTTCGTCATACCATGACCTCGGGTACAGATGGTTTTCTCTCCTTTCCCAGTAACCCCGCACCTAGACTCATCAAACTTGATGCCAGAATTACACTTCTCATTCGATCTTCTTCTTTGTGACCTTCCCAGCGACCACAATCCTTGACACCTCAAACATGGGCTCAGAATGACACTTTCGTTCGTTCCATCATGATGCATAACGTGTACGCTCAGCGGCGCAGTTTTACTGCGTCCGCTGTAGCGACTTGTTATGCATTTGACCTCTCTGCGTTAGCTGTGGGTTGATAACACAGCTGCCCTCTGGGTTACCTGGAAAGGACAGAAAGAGCGGGTAATTATGCCACCGGCCTTGGGGAATCAGTACTGTCTCTGTCACACCATGGCCTCTGAGAACAGATGGTTCTCTCTCCTTTCCCAGTAGCCTCATACCTCGCCGCATCAAACTTGATGCCAGAACTCCACTTCTCATTCGAACTTCTTCTTTGTAACCTTCCCAGCGACCACAATCCTTGACACCTTAAACATGGGCTCAGAATGACACTTTCGTTCGTTCCATCATGAGGCATAACGCCTTCATCAGCGGCAGGCGAAAGGGGCGCGACTTTTTGCGGTAGCAAAAATCGTGACGCTTTTGACTGTCCGCTGGATGAACTTGTTAGCCGATAGTTTAAAAAGTGGTTTGCTCATTGTGCACCCCGCACTACACCAAGAATAGCTTATTCGTTTGTGGCGCGCTTAAAAAGAGACCCATTCCGCTCTAAAAGGTCGTATGCCCTGCTCATAGTTTGAGCTTCCCCGAAAATAGCGACGCGCACCGACAACACTCGGACTTGATGCCTGTTTGCCGTTTTTTAGTGGCGTGGCCTTTACTGGCTATCGGTGGAACGCGGAGCCAGAATTTCAGAACAAACCAAAAAGGCTTTGGCATTTGAACTACCTGGAACATCCTCGGTAGTTACGATGCGCACTCTCTTTGCATGAATCTGAATTCTCTCTCCCGCTCCATCACTATGGCACGCTCCTACTCTTGTTATTTTGCACTGCGTATTCCTGAAGTTTCATACGGCTAACGACGCAAATCAGCGGCGGTGCTTTTTGCCGTCCGCTGAATTTGCTTTGTTATGCGCTTTTTCTGCCTGAGCTCGGCTTATGCACCACACCCAATAGACCGTCTATTGAGATGTCTTCATCTAGCAACGGCCAGTGAATACCATACCCAGAGGGTGAAACCTCAAATTCCTTGAGTTCTTCTTCTTTTGCAGCCGCCAGCAGGGGCGATATATCCTTCAACTCTCGTTTAATACTCTTGCCATCAACGACAAGGTGAATTGAACCCTTCTCAAATCGTACATTTTCTACTTGATGATATTTTTTCATCGTTACCGCCTCGCTTGAAACTCTTTCCATTGCTCTACAATATAGTCGAAGTGCTCAAATATGATTTTCCGTATTTGCTTCTTATCTCGTGGTGACAAGCCATAAGAGTATGCTTCTTCTATATCGAAATTGTCTTCGTCTATCCAATATTTGCATTCCATATCACCTTTACGACAATGCACGTGAACGGGCTCATTTCCTTCATTTGCATAGAAGAAAAGTCGCCAGCCCAATAGAACAAGTATAGTCGGCACATTGTCCTCCTCTGTTTATTGTTGCGCATAACGCCTAGCATCACCGGCTGCCAAAAGTGGGGTGGCTGTAGCGTAGCGGAAGCCGCGCCGCTTTTGGCAGTCCGCGTGTATGCTTTTGTTAGGGCTATTCACCTCTGAACTCTCCGACACCGTTTAAGACCATGCCGACTCCTGTGATTGAAGATACGATAGCTCCCCAGCCTGCCGTTTGAGCAGCGACCGGAATAGTAATTGCGCCCATAGCCAAACCAACATTTGCAATCGAAAGAGCACTACCTTGTGCAATTTTCCCCAGCCCTTTAAACCAACGCCTAGACTTTTGGGGTTGCTTTTCTGAGTTTTCTTTTAGCTCCTTTAATTCTTGCGTCTGTTGCTCTAGCTGTTTCTCCAGATTTTCTAATTGACGACTGACTTTTAACTCATTGCATGAATATTTGGAATTGCTTTTTGATTTTACAATGTAGATTAATGCAGAAAGCTCGGCTTCTGGTTCTCCACTGCCCAACTGCCTCATGACTTCAATTTCTTGAGGTGGCATGTGGTCCATTTTCATGCCACCTACTATCTCATCGTAATAGTCATCAATTGCCTCCATAAAACCCGACTCTTCAAGCATACGGCGGTTCGCTCTTGCCCCTTCCCTGATTTCATCTGGTAATCGCGCAATTCTTTCTTTTTGAATTGTGCGATATATTTCGTCTTTATCACTGCAATGGTGGTTTATGTAGCGCAGTAGGTTTGAGGCTTTGACAAGGCGCTCCCATTCCCAGCCCCAATGCCCAAATTCCATTGGGTGAAAGTGCTTGTTGAATCTTCTTTTGCTTTGAGACTGAACGTACTCGTTATACAAGTAGGTCATAAATTTTTCGTATTCTTTTTCGTCCACAGAGGTTCCTCCTTTATTGCCCTAACGTCCGCGATAACCGGAAATTTGGAGTGGTGCGAGGCTTGTGCCATTCGGCACAAACGAGCACCGCGGAAAATTGTCCGTGTTAATTGCGCTTGTTATATGCATGATTCATTAAATTATTTTAGGTAATAACGCTTCAAATATACCACTGAAATGGTTTCTGAATTAAAGCTTTTCGCTTTTAATGCGGTTACATTTTGAAGCTGAACCCTCCGCACAGAATAGCCACTTTATTTAACACGCTTAAAGGCTAAACCACCCTTTTCAAAAAGAACGTATTCCCACGACTACTGAACCTCGGAAGTCTGTTTTTACCCCATTTTGCGTTCCAGTGATTCACAGCTCATGCTGGCCACAGAACCACCTGCATCATAAATATTTGCTTCGAGTGATGCACCCCACTTTTCACTCAATTTATGCATGCTTATTTTGAGTGCCGAAGCATATAACAGTTAATGGACCCCAAAGTGGGGATATCACCACCTCAAAATCCGGTTGTTTGTTAATCAACAATTCCCGGCCCCGTTAGATATTCCAATAAATACAGCAAATAATCAACGACTTATTACCGGAGTTATTTTCACCGTGAACACATGATGCATTATGCCTGCGGGATATTGAGATGGGCAAATAAGACATTTTGGGGATATCACACGGAATATTTTTAGTGAAAATTTGCTGGTTTTTTATACATTTTGTTTCCCCGGTTTTTCGGAAGTCTATTGTATTCAAAAAGATAGAGGTATTTCCGAAAAATTCCGCCCTGCGGAATATTGGGGTGTAGCCGGGATATTGACCGTAGAAATACCCCAAATCGGGAAAATATTTCACTTGTATTTGCGAATCATAAAAATAGCTGTATATAATATCAGTTTTTCAATGGATCATTGTCATGGACTCGACGAGTTATTCTTCACCTTTCCTGTGTTCGGTTTCGGATGCGATTCGTGTGCGACATTATAGCCGGAAAACCGAGAAGGCTTATATTGGCTGGGTGAAGCGATTTATTTATTTTCACAACAAGCGACATCCCCGTGAGATGGGCGCGCGGGAAGTGACGGCGTTCTTGACGTATTTAGCCGTGGATCGGAATGTTGCGCCCAGTACACAAAATCAGGCTTTTAATGCGTTGATGTTTCTTTATCGAGTGGTGCTGGGGCAGCCCATTGAGGGTTTGAAGGGGGTGGCACGCGCCAAGACACGGCAAAAAATTCCGGTGGTGTTGACTCGTGAAGAGGTGCAGGCGGTTTTGCAAGGGCTGGAGGGCATTTATTGGCTTGCTGCCTGTTTGATGTATGGCTCCGGTTTGCGTTTGATGGAATGTTTACGCTTACGGGTGATGAATCTTGATTTTTTGCATCGTGCAATTTATGTGCATAATGGTAAAGGTGGGAAAGACCGGGTAGTGACGTTGTCAGATGAGTTGATTGTGCCTTTGCAGCGACATCTGGAAAATCGACGACAAACACACGATAAGGATGTGGCGGATGGTTTTGGCAGTGTTTATCTTCCACATGCTCTGGAGCGAAAGTATCCCAATGCACCAACGGAGTGGGCGTGGCAGTACGTTTTTCCGTCCAGTCGGCGCAGTATTGATCCTCGTTCCGGGGTGGAGCGGCGGCATCATTTTGATGAGAAGGCTATTCAGCGTGCGGTGAAGCTGGCAATTCGGAAAGCTGGGATTCACAAGCCTGCCAGTTGCCATACGTTGCGTCATTCTTTCGCCACGCATTTGCTGGAACGGGGTATGGATATTCGCACGGTGCAGGAACAATTGGGGCATAAGGATGTGCGTACTACACAGATTTACACGCATGTGCTGAACCGGGGCGGCAGTGCGGTGGTGAGTCCACTGGGGTCTGTGTTGGCGGTTGGCTGATCGTTTTTGTTGTGCGATGTTAGTCTGATATTCACCGTAGAGGATGTGAACATTATCAGTTTTTTCCTGACCTTTCTTTGCCGTTAATCCGTCTTGATTTCCATTTAACCTAAAATCCACAGTTGAACGGCCTGTAGAGTGCGTTGGATTTTGTGGCTGGCAAGGCGCGATTAAGTTAACCGTTCCTTTTATTCCGCAAAGAAAAAATGAAGCCAAACCTGCACATCTGCATTTGCAACATTCCGAGACGGGAACTGCTGCCATAGTCCATAGCCAAAAATTCATCGGATATTGCTTTACCACACAAAACACCACATATTACAGGCAAGACGCACCAATTTGTTTTGGTGCCTCACTAAAAACCACGACTCCACAGGCCTACTATGACCCACCATTTACGTCGGCTTATTGTCATTGGCACCCTGCTCGGTGTGGGTCTGGCGTTGGGCTGGTATTGGTCACAACCCAAGCCGATACCGGTGCGTGTGGAGGTTGTGGAACGTGGCCCTATTGAATCCACGGTGGCCAATACCCGGGCTGGTTCTGTTGAGGCTTGCCAGCGTGCCAGGCTTTCGCCTTCTGTAGGTGGCCTTATCGCACAGTTACCCATTAAACAGGGGGATCACGTCAAGGCCGGGCAGTTGTTGTTGTCATTGTGGAATAAAGACTTCGATGCCCAGCTAAAACTTGCCGAACGGGAAGCGGTGGCCACGGCAGCTCGCGCTACAGAGGTGTGCGTCATTGCCGATGTGGCGCGCAGCGAGGCTGACCGTCTGATGCAGTTGCGCGCACAAAAACTGGCTTCGGATGATGATACCGAGCGCGCGGTGGGTGATGCCAAGGCCCGTGCGGCTGCCTGTCTGGCGGCTAAAGAATCGCGGCGAGTGTCGCTGGCAAAAATCAATGTCAGCAAGGTTAATCTGGAGCGTACCCGGCTTGTCGCTCCTTTCGATGGTGTTATCGCCAAAATCAACGGTGAGCTGGGTGAGTTTGTGACTCCCTCCCCGCCCGGCATTCCTACACCACCTGCGGTGGATCTTATTGATAATCGTTGTTTGTATGTTTCCGCGCCCATCGATGAGGTGGATGCTGCCAGAGTGGAGATCGGCCAACCGGTGCGCATTTCGCTGGATGCTTTCCCGGATAAAACCTTTGCGGGAAAAATTCGCCGCATCGCGCCCTTTGTGCTAGCACTTGAAAAACAGGCCCGCACGGTGGATGTGGAAGCGGAATTCACCCGGCCCGAAGATTACGCCCGGCTTTTGGGGGGGTACAGTGCAGACGTGGACATTATTCTGGCGACCCGCCTGGATGTGTTGCGTATTCCCACCGAGGCTTTGCTGGAAGACAGTCGTGTGCTGGTCTATGCCGCTGATGAGGGGCGGTTATATGTCCGCAAGGTTGAGGTCGGCCTGTCTAACTGGAAGTTGACGGAAGTTATTTCCGGCTTGAAGGCAGGTGAACAGGTGGTGACCAGTATTGACCGTGAAGGTGTGGAAGATGGTGCGCTGGTAAAACTGGAATGAAAAAATACTGAATCATTTTCTCTTTGCCCTTTTGTATATGCCGGTTCTTTACTCACTAAAGTTATTCATCAACGTTATTCACCAAAAAATATGATTCGACTCACTGACATTCAACGTGATTTCCAGGTGGGCGACCAGCAGGTACATGCTCTGCGCGATATCAATTTGCAGGTTGCTGCCGGAGAGTATATTTCCATCATGGGGCCGTCCGGTTCCGGGAAGTCTACTTTGCTGAATATGATCGGGTTGCTCGATCAGCCCACCGCCGGACATTACCAGTTAGACAGGCAGGATGTGACGACGCTGTCCGATGAACAACAGGCGCGTACCCGCCGCGAAAAAATCGGTTTTGTCTTTCAGTTTTTTCATTTGGTACCCCGCCTCACCGCTGCACAAAATATTGCTTTGCCATTGATGTTGTCCGGCATGAATGAAAAAGAACGTAATAAAAGAGTGGCACAGGCGCTGGCACAAATGGGCATCACTGACCGTGCAGCACATCGACCGGACCAGTTGTCCGGCGGCCAGCGGCAGCGTGTGGCCATTGCCCGCGCCACGGTTATCGGCCCTGCGGTGTTACTGGCAGACGAGCCCACGGGTAATCTGGACAGTGCTTCCGGTATCGAGGTGGTGAGAATTCTTGAACAGCTCAATGCCAACGGGCTGACGCTGTTGGTCGTGACTCACGACGAGGCACTGGGCAAACGTGCCAAACGACGTATTCACATGATTGATGGGGCTATCGAGCGCGATACGTTACCAACCGCAATGGCGACCGACGCATGAAAACCCGCGATGCCACCCGCTTTGCTTTTGATGCTTTGCGCGGCTATCGCACCCGCACCCTGCTGATGTTGCTGGCCATGAGTATTGGTGTTGCGTCGGTACTGGTGCTTACTTCTCTGGGAGAAGCAGCACGGCGTTATGTCACTGAAGAATTTTCGTCTCTGGGCACTAATCTGATTATTGTGCTGCCCGGTAAATCAGAAACCACTGGCGGCTCGCCTAATTTATTGGGTGGTACTACCCGCGATCTGACGCTGAACGATGCGCTGGCTGTGTCACGTTCGGCGCTGATCAATCACATGGCCCCGCTTGTTATCGGCTCGGCACCCGTGTCGGTGAAAAATCTGCAACGTGATGTGATGGTGGTGGGCACCACGTCGTCATTACTGGATGTGCGGCAATGGCACCTGGGCGCGGGGCATTTTTTGCCGGAAGCCGACATCGACCGTGCCCGCTTTGTCGCCGTGCTGGGCAGTGTGCTCAAACAGGAATTGTTCGGTACACAAAATGCGCTGGGTGAATGGGTGCGCATTGGCGACCGGCGTTTCCGGGTGATTGGTATCATGGCGGCACAGGGGCGCTCTTTTGATATTGATGTGGAAAATGTCGCTTTTGTACCCGTCGCGGCGGCACAGATGTTATTCAACACACAGTCACTGTTTCGCATTTTGCTGGATACCCGCAGCCGGGAAGGTATCCCCCGTGCTATCGAGCATATCCGGCGTACTCTGCGTGAACGGCATCAAGGCGAGGAGGATGTCACCATTATTACCCAGGATGCGGTGCTCGCGACCTTTGACAAAATTTTCAGGGCGCTGACGCTCACCGTTGCCGGTATCGCCGCCATCAGCCTGGCGGTGGCCGGGATTCTGATTATGAATGTGATGCTGGTGGCGGTATCACAACGCACCACAGAAATTGGTTTGCTGAAAGCACTGGGTGCGCCACGGCGACAAATCATCCGCCTGATCATGACTGAGGCCGCCTTGCTTTCCAGTATGGGAGCCGGGCTGGGATTACTGGTTGGCCAGATTGGCAATGGTTTACTCGGCTATTTTTATCCAGCCCTGCCGCTGGGGGCTCCGTGGTGGGCCTTTGTGGCTGCTATCGGTGTCGCGTTGGGAACGGGGTTGTTGTTTTCATTGTTACCCGCACGACGGGCGGCACAGCTGGACCCGGTGCAGGCGTTGGCACGACGATAATGCATACCTGAACATGAAAAATCGAACGCAGAGATGCTAAGGCGCGAAAAATGCGGAGAACCATTGTTTACAACCGAAAATTCATCTCGTTCCCGCGTGGAAGTGCCTACAGTGGTAAACGAATAACCAACCGTATGGATTCCCACGGAGACCGTGGGAACCAGGGTACGAACCATTTTGCTGCCGTCGGGTGGGTACAGTGAGAAGCTCATACCATTGGAGTATAAATACAACCCACCATGCTCGGTAAAGACTTCATCCAACTGACCACCTCCTCCATCGTCGCTCATCGTATGCGCAGCGGGCTGACCATTCTCGGCATCGCCGTGGGCATCGGTGCTGTGGTGTTGCTCACCTCCATCGGCGAAGGCATCCATCGTTTTGTACTCAGTGAATTCACCCAGTTCGGCACTACGCTCATCGGCATTAACCCCGGCAAGGCCACCACCATGGGCACCCCTGTCGGCATTATGGGCACTGTGCGGCCACTGAGCATCGACGATGCCGAGGCACTGCGACGTGTGCCGCACACCCGCGCCGTGGTCGCCGTCACCCAGGGCAATGCGGAAGTCAAAGTGGGCAACAAACACCGGCGTGCCACTGTGTTTGGCATGGGCGCTGACATGCCCGTGGCTTTTTCCATGCGCGTGCAACTGGGCCGGTTTTTGCCTCACGATGACCCACGCGCTCCCCGTGCCTTCGCCGTGCTGGGCAGCACTCTGCGCAGTGAGTTGTTTGGCGTGAATAATCCGCTGGGTGAACACATTCGTGTGGGGGGCGAGCGTTATCGCGTTATCGGTGTGATGGAAAGCAAGGGTCAGGTACTGGGCATGGACCTGGACGACACGGTTTATATTCCGGCGGCACGCGCGCTGTCGCTCTTCAACCGTGACAGCTTGATGGAAATTGATTTGCTTTACGAAGAAAATGCCAATGTGGATGAGGTTGTGGCGGGCATTAAACGCATTCTGATCAACCGGCATGGCCGTGAAGATTTCACCATTACCACCCAGCAACAGATGATGGATGTGCTGGGCAATGTACTCAATGTGCTGACCTTCGCCGTGGCGGCGCTGGGCAGTATTTCACTGGTGGTGGGCGGCATTGGCATTTTCACCATCATGACCATCGCCATCTCGGAACGCACTGGCGAAATCGGCCTGCTGCGCGCACTGGGCGCGGAGAAAGGACAGGTACAGGCACTGTTTCTGGGAGAAGCCGTGGTATTGGCTGGTCTTGGCGGACTGGCCGGGTTGCTGTTGGGCGTTGGCGGTGCGCAATTGCTGACAGTCATCCTGCCCGGGCTACCGGTACATACCCCCTGGGAGTATGTGCTCATCGCAGAGGCGCTGGCACTGCTTATCGGCATTATTGCCGGTGTAGTACCCGCCCGGCGGGCGGCACAGCTGGATCCGGTGGAAGCCTTGCGAGCTGAATAAAAATAGAGTCACTCTGCCGCGAGAATAACCACCTCATTCAGCTGTGTTTCAATGTTTTTTAATGTATCTCTGACAGCGGCAGAACGCATATGCTCGTTGGCATCAAAATCAAACGCAACACCGCAGCGGAAGTGATTTTCCATTCGTGTGATATAACGTACCACAGCCACCACATGAGACACACTGTGTTGATCTGTCACCAGATCCATCAACACCGGCTGCCCCGGGCTCAACGGGCGGGAATGACGGAATGCCAGACCCGTGGTATTAAAATCGATGGCACGTACATCTATCCGGTTGGAAAACAAACCCAGCAAACCCGTACGATGTAGACTCACCCCTAAACTACCCACACCGTAACGTGCAAATTTTCGCCGATTACGTTTCATTCCCATGAACAAATGACTCCTGTTATCCACCAACAGACAATATCGGCCAGTGAAAAAATATCTACAAAATATCCATGTGAAGCAGTACGCAACCGGCACTATTACCGGTACCATTAAACCAGTCAGCCAGGAAAACTCTGATAAACTCAACAGCATAAAAAAAGACCATGCTGCTCAGGTGGCAGTACAAAATTCAAAAAAGGCGGACAATACCCAGCCTGCTTGAATCAACCTGTATCGCGTCACCATTAGAAGGGGGAAATGATAATGAAAACAAATCAAAAAACAGCCGTTTTAATATTATTCAGCGCCATAATCATGATGGGGCTGTCTCTTTCAAGTTATGCCGGAAACGCACCGGAGTCGGAGTCCGGACAAAACACGGAACAGATTTCTCCATCCGGTGAAACGACAACATCCGATAATACCAGCACCGATGCACCGCCTGATAATGGCAAAGGTGCCCTCAAAGGTTGTGCCGCAGGTGCCGCCATCGGCACCGCCATTGCACCGCTGGCAGGCACCCTGGCAGGCTGCGTACTTGTGGGTATCTGGGGCTGGTTCTGGTAAACTCCGGCGCGTACAACACTCGTTAAAACCACTCAAAAACCGGCAACCCACAAATGAACTTCGGCGCACGCTTTTCTGAATTTGGCATGACGGGTGCGGTCTTCTGGATCTGTCAGATCCTGCTGTTCACCATTGGCACTGGCGAAGCCGCAGGTGAGCAGTTTTTGAGTCTGTTAGGCAGTTTCATCGGCACGGAAAATGGGTCTTCATCTGTCCTGAAAAGTGCAGCGGGCTCATTACTGACGGTTTTTGGGTTAATCGGTATTTTTGTCACCGGTCTGGTGCTGGACATGATCGGTTCGATATTTTTCATGCAGGAAATGCGCATTTTTGGTGGTCATATCTCACGCAATATTGACTGGCTGAGCAAGATGACAGAGAAATGCTCAACCGCCGTTGCCAAAGACTACCAGGTTTTCCAGAAAGAATTTGACGATAAAAATATGTCGAAAAAATGCACATACACCCACCTGCTGCACCCCCGCTTTCACTATCAGCGCTTCAGGTTACGCTCACGCTATCGACACCTGCAAACATTTTTGCTGTCGTATGTTCACGTTTACTCCGCCAATGGCACATCGGATCAGCTAACCGACCATATACATGTATGGCGCACTTCACGGGCCATTTCTACAGCATTATTCATTGTTGCTATTGAAGTCATTGCCTTTGAAAACTTCACACACGCCGCAGATGAAATACCACACGACAGCGGACCAACAACATTAATCATCTATGGCACACTGTTTGCCCTCTCCGCCATGCTCACGCTGAAATCCTACAATCGCATGTGCTTTTCCCTGTTTACACTTTCCTGCGCCACCAACAGTCATCAAATGTCAGCAAAATAGCCCGCTATGGCTGTACGTATCAAGATACAACCCAGCAACCACGAATTCCGCTTAGAAGGCAATGATACCATTCTCGATGCGGGTATACGTGCCGGACTGGCAGTCAATTATGGCTGCGCCAACGGTAACTGCGGGCTGTGCAAAGCACGCATTCTCAGCGGTAAAGTGAAAAAAACCCGACATCATGATTACCTGCTCAGCGAAGCCGAAAAAAACAGGAATTACGTGCTGATGTGTTCCTGCACAGCAGCAACGGACGTGGTACTGGAAGCACTGGAGGCCAGCAGTGAAAATGATATCCCTGCACAAAAAATCACCACCAAAATAAAACGCATGGAACAAACCACGGACAACATATTGACCCTGCATGTACAAACGCCCCGCATCCAGCGCTTACGTTTTCTTGCCGGGCAATCGGTTACTCTGTCCCTCGACAAAAAAATCCACACAGACTTCCCCATCGCCAGCTGCCCCTGTGACGACCGCAACCTGTTGTTCCATATTCCATGTAACTCAGACAAACCCTTTGTCCAGGCATTAATCCACAACAGTAAAAAGGGAGATGCCATCACGGTAACCGGCCCCCACGGTCACTTTCTGTTTAATGGAAGTTCCAGACCTACGCAGCTTTATCTTGCCTACGGCACCGGATTCGCTCCCATCAAAAGCCTGATTGAACACGCCATGGCTCTGGAAACACCTGCCACCATGAATTTGTTTTGGGTCGTGGATAAAAAAGAAGATTTATATATGAATAACCTGTGCCGCTCATGGGAGGATGCACTGGACAATTTCAATTATCACCCCGTGATCGACACAGATGCAGTGGAATATTTACTGGAAAAATACAGCCGCCTGGAAACGGTAGACGTATACATTGCCGGTCCGGAAACCCTTACCCGCTGTGCCAGTGAAAAACTGTTGGCCGCTGGTTTGCCTGACACACAGTTGACCGTCTCTACCGCCAATTAATCACACACGGAACAAACAAAGAACAAACCGGCCATGCTGAAAATTTCCCACAACGTCTCCATCCCCGATACTGAAATCGAATTATCGGCAATCCGCGCACAGGGAGCGGGCGGTCAAAATGTCAACAAAGTTTCTTCAGCCATTCACCTGCGCTTTGATATCAATGCATCCTCTCTGCCCGACTTTTACAAACAACGCTTGTTAAGTAAAAAAGATCATCGCATCAACAAAGAAGGCATTATTGTCATCAAAGCCCAGCAATTTCGCACGCAGGAAAAAAACCGCAATGCGGCCCTTGAGCGGTTACAAACCCTGATTAAAGCCGTGGCAACGACACCCAAAACCAGACGCCCGACCAAACCAGGCAACAATGCCCGGAAACGACGTATGGATAATAAAACACAGCGAGGTAAAACAAAGGTACTGCGAGGGAAAGTTACCAACTGAGGAAAATACCCACAAATAACTGTTTTTATGCTACTTTATCTTCCACTCACGCAACAAACCTCCCCACAAACGACGATGCCCTCCTCTTCTCAGAAAATCACTGACGCTTACGCCTATTGCCAGCAAATGGTGCGCAGCCACTATGAAAACTTTCCCGTGGCTTCATTCATTTTGCCCAAACGCCTGCGCCAGCCCATCAGTGTGATTTACGCCTTCGCACGCACTGCGGATGATTTTGCTGACGAAGGTGACTGGGATGCCGAAACCCGACTCACAAAACTCCGGGAATATGATGAATACCTGGATGCTATCGCCAATGATGAAGCTATTGATAACCCCATTTTTATCGCACTGGCCGATGTCATCAAAAAACACGATTTACCCTTACAGCTGTTTCACGATTTAATTACGGCCTTTCGATGGGATGTCAGCAAAAAACGTTTTACCGATATTGATGATGTGTGGAATTACTGCTGTTATTCTGCCAACCCGGTGGGCCGCCTGTTATTGCATTTAATGGATGCCGCCACTGCGGAAAATCTTGAACATTCTGATGCCGTTTGCAGTGCCTTGCAGTTAATCAATTTTTTGCAGGACATCGAACAGGACTTTGTGGAGAACCAACGTATTTATTTGCCGCAGACAGACTTACAGCGTTTCGGCATCAGCGAAGAACATTTCCGCACACAACGCAGCGATGATGCCTTTGCGCAGTTGCTGCAACAGCAAATCACCTACGCCCGCGAAAAAATGTTGTTCGGAAAACCTCTGGGCCGTGCTGTGGGCGGTCGTTTTGGTTTTCAATTACGTTTGATGATTAACGGCGGGCTGCGTGTTCTGGAATTACTGGAGCGTCAGCAGGGTAATCTGTTTTCGCGACCACGCTTAAACAAACGCGACTGGTTGTGGATGTTTTTACGCGCTTTGTAAATTTTCCAGCAACCGTTTAGGATCGTTCGAACAATAATTATCATTTTTGTTATGAAGAAAGTCACCCTGAAAATTGAAACCACCGGACACTGACCTTCGTCAGTGTGGCGTTAACACGCCAGCAACTTGCGGCAACGTTGTTTGTTTGAAAAAATCGGCGTATTGGGTGTCTGGTTTTTTTGTATTTATGATTTTTCCGCTGATACAAGGTGGAACAAGCGCAACGGTTCCACCATTAACTTGAAAGAAGCCAGTGATACTTGATTTTACCCCGTATCATTTCAATAATATCGATCAACCCTTGACTCACTGGTACATACCCGGTTGCGTCCGCTTTCTTTTGCGCGGTACAGAGCCGTGTCGGCACGTACAACAAATTGTTCGATTGTTTCATCGCTGCTGAACAGAGCCACACCCACGGACACGGTCACCCGTCCCACATCTTTTCCCACACGACCACTGTCCATTTTCTGGTTACGCACCTGATTACAGATGTTATCCGCAACATGTTCCGCACCTTCCATGGGCGTGTTAGGCAGTAACAATACAAATTCTTCACCCCCATAGCGGGCCAGCACATCACCGCCACGTACAACATCATTAATTGCATTTGCGACCTGTTTTAATACAGCGTCACCGACTACATGACCATAAGTGTCATTCACTTTTTTGAAATGGTCTATATCCACCAGCAATAAACACAAGGCTTCGTTACTGGCTTTGGCATGTTTACGCGCCTCTGCAAGCGAGGTATCAAATGCACGACGGTTCTGGATTCCCGTGAGCGGATCGACCATGGATTCTTGTCGAACGCGCTTGAATTCGGTGCGTAAACGGGATAAATCCTCATTGGTTTTTGCCAGTTCTTCCTGCAAGCTGCGGCTGGCAGCTTGCATACGCACTGTTTCGTCAATCAAGTGGGTGATAATATCAACCGCACCTGATGGTTCAGCATCGGTTAACTGTTTGGCAGACACACCGAGATTTTCCTGGTAAACCTGCGATGTCTGACTCACCTTATCCAATGAACTCCGGGCAGAGTCCACCATGCCGGCCAAAGCCTGACGCACCTCTTTCAGTGCCTGCTCATCGTTACCACTGATAAAACTGTGATACAACGCACTCAGTTGTACCTCAGTAAGGTCTTTGGCATTTTCACGCAATTGATCCAATGCATCACTCAACGGCGGATTTTGCCCTGCAACGTATTCATACAATACGGCATAATTAACTGGATTAGCAGGCAAGGAAAACTGATTAGCCAATGGCAAAGCAGCCCGTGCAATTTGTGTAGCCTCTTCCAGGCTCTCGGAATATTCAATACTCATTGTAGCTATCCCCTTGACAACAATATGCAAAACCACATTGAAAAATACGGCCACAAAATCTCACTGGTTTTACACCCTGTAGTATTTTGCCTACAGCACATAATCGGCAGAGATTTCGATATATTGAACCTTATTAGCACTAATCAATGACATGTTGTAAACGCAGAGACGCTCTAAAATATGAAATCTAAATCACCCGGTCATTACCCCCGTCAACGGGGATTTGCGCACCCGTGGTTTTGGCGAACAACGGGCCAGCCAACGCACAGGCCAGTGCTGCCACATCTTTTGAATGAATCTCTACTTTAAGCAGGTTTTTAGTTTTGTACTCCGGCACGCTCATTCCATAATGACGCGCACGATTTTCCAGCACATCCCCGGTCCAGATAGCCGTGTCGAACACGGCATCCGGATGCAGTACATTAACGCGAATGCCTTTGGGCCCCAGTTCCAGTGCGGCGACCCGCGCCAGTTGCGTCAGCCCTGCCTTTGCCACTGAGTAGGCCGCAGCCCCCGGTCCCGGTGCAGTGACATTTTTTGAGGCCATAAAGACCACTGCCGGATCGATACCGCGTTCCAGATAAGGGATGCAACACTGCAAAAGCTGTTCGTGGCTGCTGAGGTTGATTTGAAGACTGCGCGCCCATACGGTGCTGTCCATTTCATCAATACGGCTGTTGGACGGAAAGCTGCCCGCATTGCTGATCACGATATCCAGCCCGCCAAAACGTCGTACCGTTTCATCCACGGCAGCCTGCACGGCCTGCACATCTGTCACATCACACTGCCATCCCATCAGTTCTGCTGCCACAAACTGCGTTTCCACCACCGGATCAATATCCAATGCCAGCACGGCGGCCCCCTGTGCATGCAGCGCTTCGGCACAGGCGCGACCGATGCCGCTGGCTGCCCCGGTTACCAGGGCAATTTTTCCGGCAAAAGTGGGCGACGCGCCAGTCTTGCGCAGCTTGGCCTGTTCCAGATCCCAGTATTCCATGTCAAAAATGTCTTTTTCCGGCAATGCCTGCCAGCCACCCAAACATTCAGCGTGCTGGATGGCGCACAAGGTATGAGAGGCAATATCGCCAATAATACCGGCTTCCTTGACATTGCCACCAAAGGCCAACACGCCTTTCCCCGGCCATACAGCCCAACGCGGCGCAGGATCAAGACAAGTATGTTCACTGGCCGCATGACGGGCAAAATACGCACGATAATCATTGCCGTAGGCACTGACCGCTGCGTCCGGTTCTGCATCGAGAATCAGTGGCACACGTTTGGTACGAATTACATGGTCGGGGGTCAACGGGCCACGGGTGGCAATGTCCTTCACATTTGACAGATTGGCAAAACCCACCGCCTCCGGGGAAACATCCCAGCACACGGTTCCAGGCGCACCACGGACACGCGCTACGGCACGGCGGATGTCAGCTAGTTGTCGCAGCACGGCCGCATCATCCATCACCGAATATGGTACTGCACTCGCCACACTGGCCTTTTCTTTTATCAGACAATTCTCTGCCATCGTCACCAGTTCAATCATGCGCTCATAACTGGCACGCGCATCATCGGCAAAACTGAACACACCGTGATTCATCAGCACCATGCCATCGAGCTGCGACCAGTCCACATCGCGCGTCAAGTCCCGAATCACCTTCGCCAGTACAAAACCCGGCATGGTGTAGGGCACAATCAATACCCGATCCCCGTACAAATCACGAACACGCGCTTCACCATCCGGTGAATTGGTGAGCGTCACCACCGCATCGGCATGGGTATGGTCCACAAATACAAAAGGAATAATGGCATGCAGAATGGCCTCGACAGAAGGATTCGGTGCATAAGGGTCGCTCATTGCCGCACGCTGGGCACGCACCATGTCCGGATCAGACAGCGCGGGCAGTTCCGCCATGCGCTTGAGTGTTTCAAGACAGACTGGCGCAAACCCCGGCGCTTCAATAGTGGCCAGATCCCAGCCACTGCCTTTCACATACAGGATGGGTTTGCGCTCCCCAAACAGGTCTGCCACCTCCGCCTTCACCGAGGTATTTCCTCCCCCGTGCAATACCAGAGAAGGCTCGCAACCCAGTAATCGAGAACTGTACACACGCATTTCAAGCGGGTTTTCCGCCAATGAAGCGGCCATTTCTTCGTTCCACAGACTTTGCATTGTGGTTCCTTCTGACTATTGTCGTAATTTGAGTAGATGCAATCCGTTCTTTGCTGCGTATAATACGGCAAAATATGTTGCCGCCCACCACCTCAAGTATTTTCTTATGACCCCTGATGAATATTGCCAGGACAAAACGGCCAAAAGCGGCTCCAGCTTTTATTACAGCTTTCTGTTTTTGCCGGAGGCACAGCGCAAGGCCATTACCGCCCTGTATGCCTTTTGCCGTGAAGTGGATGACGTAGTGGACGAATGCAGTGATGCCGATCTCGCCCAGAGTAAACTCAACTGGTGGCGTGCCGAAATTTTCAGCACCTTTGATGGCAAACCCAGTCATCCCGTTTGCCAGGCATTGACCACCAGTATCGCCAACTTCAATTTACCCAGAGAACATTTCATCGAAATCATCGATGGCATGGAAATGGATCTACAGCAAACCCGTTACGACACCTTTGCAGAACTGAATCTGTACTGTTATCGCGTCGCCAGCGTGGTGGGACTGATGGCCGCAGAAATTTTCGGGTTCAAGGATCGCTCCACCCTGGATTACGCACATAACCTCGGACTTGCCTTCCAGCTCACCAATATTCTACGCGATGTCAAAGAAGACGCCGAACGCGGGCGTATCTATTTACCGTTAGAAGAACTGGAAAAATTTACTGTCAGTGAACAGGACATTCTCGAAAACCGCTGCACAGATAACATGAAAAAGTTACTCGATTTTCAGGCGCAACGGGCACAGGACTGTTACGACACGGCCTTTGCTCTGCTGCCGGAGGCTGACCGGTATGCGCAACGTACCGGTTTGATTATGGCCAGCATTTACCGGACCACGCTGAACACCATTCAGCAGGACAGTTGTCAGGTACTGACACAGCGCATTTCCAGCAGCCCGCTGAAAAAACTCTGGATTGCCTGGCGCACCGCACGCGCAGAAAAACGTCGCCACAAACGTTTTCAAAAAAAACCACCCGCACTGCCAAATGAAACCTGATCCTGAAACAAAACCAGTTGTTGTCATTGGTGGTGGCTGGGCAGGCATTGCTGCCGCCGTAGAACTGGCACACCATAACATCCCGGTGATTTTGCTGGAGTCCGCCAAACAACTGGGTGGCCGCGCACGCAGCGTGAACATGGACGATTTACATGTGGATAATGGCCAACATATGCTGTTAGGTGCCTACGAGTCCACGCTTGATTTATTACGCAGGATTGGCGTCAACAAAAACGACGTGCTACAACGAAAGCCGCTGTCTTTACAATGGCATCGTCCCGGTAAAAAACCGGTTTCGCTCAACACCCCCAATCTACCCGCACCGTTTCATCTTGCCTGGGCCTTGTTAACCCTGCAAGGCCTGTCGTTACGGGACAGACTGTCTGCCCTGCGCTTTGCCCGGCGACTGGAAAAAAGCAGTTTCACTCTCGATAATGATTGCAGCGTTGCGGATTTGTTAGTGCAACATCATCAATCTCCAGCTCTCATTCATGCCCTGTGGGAACCCTTATGCATCGGCGCATTGAACACACATCTGCACGAAGCCTCGGCACAAGTTTTTTTACGCACCCTGGGAGACAGCTTCAGCCATACCCGGAGTGATTCTGATTTATTGCTGACCCGTGTCAATCTCGGCTCGGTTTTACCAAAACCCGCTGCGGATTACATCGAGACACACAAAGGCAGCGTGCGCCTGGGGCAGCGCGCCAGCGCACTGTGTATCGAAAACGGGCGCATCACCGGCATCACCATCGACGACACCAGCATTGCCACCAATGAGGTTATTCTGGCGACGCCACACACCACCGCCCTGCGCTTGTTAAGCCCGCATGACTTATTACAGGAAACCTGTCAGCAAATTGCCCGATTACAAGACCGGCCCATTTGCACAGTCTACTTGCAGTTTGACAAAACGGTACGGCTCGGTCGCTGGCTGTGCGGATCACTGGGGACAATCAGCCAGTGGATTTTTGATCGCGGCCTTTATGGCCAGCATGGTTTGATGGCCATCGTCATCAGCGGTGATGGTGAGCATCTGCAATGGGATAACCAAACACTCTGCACACAAATCGCCGCAGAGATTGCAACACAATACCCGCAGTGGCCCGCACCTCAATCACAACAGGTGATTCGGGAAAAACGCGCCACCTTTGCCAGCACAATCAATGTCAATCAGCATCGCCCTAATGCTGAAACTGCCGTGCAGGGCTTATGGCTGGCAGGTGATTACACGAACACCCACTTGCCTGCCACCCTCGAAGGTGCGGTACGCAGCGGACGCTATAGCGCGCAACAGATTATTAGCGCCCATCGACGGCAACGACACCAGCAACAGGAAAAAACATGAGTGTTACCGAACAGGCATTTTTTACATCACGCGTGATTCTTGTTACCGGTGCTGGTGGTGCCATTGGCAGTGCCGTTGCCAAAGCCCTTGCTGCACAAGGGGCCAGTATTGTACTCATGGGCCGCAGCCTCGGCCCTTTGGAAAAAGTCTACGATGCCATTATCGCCGCTGGTCATGCGCAACCGGCCATTTGTCCGCTGGATTTTGCAGCCACAACATTCGAGGATTTCCAACAGGCCGTCGGTATGATCCAGCAGAAACTGGGCCGACTGGATGGCCTGCTTCACACCGCCGCCACGCTCGGCAGTCTTACCCCTGTGGAACATTTCGATGCCTATCTGTGGTCACGGGTGTTGCAGGTCAACCTTACCGCGCCCATGTTGCTAACCCGGGCTTGTCTTCCCCTGTTAAAAGCCGCACCCGATGCCGCCATTCTTTTCAGCACCAGTACCGTCGGTCAGCGGGGGCGTGCCTACTGGGGTGCCTACGGCGTTGCCCAGGCGGGTATTGAAAACCTGACCCAAACCCTGGCTGACGAACTGGAAGCCAATACCGCCCTGCGCGTCAACAGCATTGACCCCGGCCCGGTGCGCAGCCGGTTACGCGCCCTTGCCTACCCCGGTGAAGACCCCAATACCCTGCCCGGCGCGGAAACCGTGATTCCTGCCTATTTACACCTTATGAGCACATCTGATGTTTCCGGGCAGCGTGTCCGCGCGAGCGATTATCTGAACGATACCCTTCTTGTTTAACCTGAAATACACACGCACCTGGATGTCGATTTTTCTTGATACCGCCAAAAAGTCCGCTTTCGCGGCAAAATCCAGACTAACCCGGTCAAAAATGACTCTTCCACAGCGGCAATGATCTGCCGGTTTTTTGACGGTTTCCCGTCGTCTGAAAAAACAACGCGCTCCAACCCGCTGTTTCATAATGTTTTCATGATTTTTTACCAAAATTGGCACAGAAATCGCTAATCAGCGCTAACACACTGAAAACAAAATGTTTCAACAATAGACAGGGAAGGACTATGGCTAACCCACAATTGAATAACGTACGTACATTACCTTTACGCACCAACGCAGACCGCCTGATGCCGCTGTTCGATGATCAACACATGGATGCGCACAAATCAGATGGCGGACAATTACTGTACTTATCCAGTCAGTTGCAAACCAGCCTGGATCTCGATGAAGTTCTCAACCAGTTCAGCGACGAAGTTAAACCCTTTGTTGCACATGATTACCTGGGCTACAGCAATGATGAAAAGAGTTGTGTTTTCTCCACAGGAAAAAATGCGCGACATCGCCTCAATTACCAGCTCACCTTGCAAGACGGGCAACTGGGAAAGCTGGTACTGTCACGTAAATGTAAATTTACCGAAAAAGAAACCGGAGAAGTTGAACACCTGATCAGTGCATTATTGTACCCGCTGCGTAATGCATTAATGTATCGCGAGGCCATTCATGCAGCGCAAAAAGATGCACTGACCGGTGTCGGCAATCGTGCTGCGCTCAACGAAGCACTGGCGCGTGAAATTGAAGTGGCACAACGTCATAAGCGTACTCTGGGGATGATTATTCTTGATATCGATCATTTCAAAAAAATCAACGACACCTATGGACACAGCACGGGTGACTGTCTGTTGAAAGCACTGACGCGCACCGCAGAAAAAACCATTCGCATGTCAGACCAGGTGTTCCGCTACGGCGGAGAAGAATTTGTTGTATTGCTGCCTGAAACCGGTTTGAAAGGTGTCAAAAACCTTGCAGAACGTATTCGCCAAAATATTGAAGCATTGAACTGTGTCTGTAATGGCAACCATATTAAAATGACCGCCAGCTTTGGTATCGCCACCTTAAACGTTGATGAAAATGAAGAGTCATTTTTCATTCGCGCTGACAGGGCACTCTACAAAGCCAAAGACGGCGGCAGAAATTGCGCACGGGTTGCCGATTAAAAAATATCGTTGGGCGGTGTGGTTTTTTGTTTTCGTTGAAATACACTCCAGCTGAGTGAAGCTGCCCACAGATGACGAAAATTACGTTTCACTATTTTCCGCAGTGAGCTGCGCAGCGAGTCACCACGCAGCCGTTTGGCAATTTGTGCATAACTGAGCATTTCCTTAACACCCAGAATCCTCCGTCGGGACTTTTGGCTCAATGCCTTCACCGTTTGAATATCCACCCGTTGTTGTTTTTCAGCAGCCCTCCAATGTGCAAATGTTGTTGAACGCCAAAGCTTGTCAATGATCAACACATAATTCTTCCGTGCATTCCCCACACAAGCGGTAGCAGCCGTTTTTTCCACAATGGGGACATCCCGTAATTTTGACTGCCCGATATTGTCCATACGTGTGCGTAACACCGGAGCAACATTGAAAATGTTCTGCTCTTCCGCAATGGCTTCTTGCAAACATTTCCTGCGAAACTCTTTTGATTTAAGATGCCCCGAAATATGTTCCAGCTTTTCAAAAGGGCTCAATACGTCACTTTTAACATGGGAAGTTATCTGAGCATTTTTCCGTAACGACTGATACAGTTTTCGCCAAAAACATGTATCCAGAAAAACCTCGGCTATCGCACTGCTTTTCACCGTTTCAAAATAATCACGATCATTTAACCATTCCAGCACTGCAACGTCCGCAGCCAGCTCATCCCTGCGTGCAGCGGGCACAGTAAACCCCGCAAACAACGGTGCATAAAATGAAAAAAACCAACGTAACGGCAATTCACTGATGCGCTTGCGTTTTTGCAGTGCATCCTGATATCGGCACCACAACAAACGTGTACGATAAATCCAGTGTGTGGGACGAAACCGGCCACTGGCGCATTGACCAAGCCTGCGCATCACCTCACCACGGAACTGTGCTTCCGACAGCGTCTGCAACATGGGCATGCCAATCACCAACGTATTGGACATCAAAAAAGGAAAACCCAACCGTGGTGTTGCATCAATGTACAACTCATATTGGTCAGTCAATACAACATCTTTAATTGTCGGACGCCTCGTCAACTCGCGCACTCCGGCAATCAGGGAATACAAGGCAGGGGCCAGTTCTTTGGACATTCTTAAACCCTGTACACGCGGAAAACGTAACTGAAATATTTTCAGACTGAAAAAAAGACATAACACAATAACCAACAACCAGACTGCTGTGGTTAACCCTTGTCCCATCAACCCGTATTCTGCGGTGTTCATACTGGGCAGTTCTTCGACCAGCACACTGATGCCTTCAAAAGCAAACCAGGGAAACAAAAACAAAAAGAAATAACCCGGCAACATTAATACAAGCGCAGTACATAAATACCCGCGTGGATAACGCTCCGAAAAGGTATTTACCCGCATCATCATGCGTGTTTTTACTGAGTTTTTCGGTCGAATGGAATCCTTGTTTAACATCATCAGCCCCCACACCTGTTTACGATATGCCATTATTACGTACAGCGGATAAAAATAAAAACCGCTGTTATAACTGGACATAGTGTTTCCCGAAGTCCCGGAAAACTACCCCCAGCAGAATTGAAAGGGCGAAGGCCGACTGTACAGTAAACCGAAAGAAAAAACCGAGGAGCGGATCACCTTTCACACGATGGGCAGATGCAAGACAAACAACAGTCAATACAGTCAGGGCGTTTTTTACAGGCACCTTTCGCATGACATACGATCAAGGCATGGTATTCATTGAACACAGCGGCATCCGTTTGCAGGTCTGTTTCAAACTGATGGCGTAATGCCTCATAGCCTGCATCACCCGCAAGCAATTTCAAACGTGAAAAAATCCGCCGCGTGTAAGCGTCAATAACAAACACGGGACGTTCAAAAGCATATAATAAAATCGCATCTGCGGTTTCCGGGCCAATGCCGTTAACTGCCAATAATTGTTTGCGTAACGCATCCGTATCAATACATGACAAGCGGGAAAACTCACCTGCATCAATGTACCACTGACAATAATTGCGTAGCCGCTGTGCCTTGAGATTAAAATGCCCGGAGGGTTTCAGCCATTCGGCCAGTTCTGACAACGGCGCGTCAAGAATAGCCTGTGGCGTCAGGCATGCGCGGGACTCAAGCCGGACGATAGCGCGTTCAACATTGGTCCAGGCGGTATTCTGAGTGAGGATGGCACCCACCATCACTTCAAAAGGTGTTTTTGCCGGCCACCAGTGCTGGCGGCCATAATATTTTAACAGTTTGTTATAGACCTGAATAAAGGCCATCGCAAACACCTATCGGCGTCGGCTCTTTATTGCTTTGCCTGCGCCACCCGCATATTTTTTACCCGCAGAGCGTTTACCGGAAGAAGGTCTACCCGAAAACTGCTTGCGGGAAAAACCACCGCGTGTTTTATCTCCACGGGTCACCTTTGCCGCCAGTCCCACACTTTTCCGCAAGGCATTAACAGCATCATCGGGCAACTCTTCCCAGCGGCCAGGACGTTGCCCGCGGGGCAGTGAAACCGCACCATAACGGACACGCATCAACCGGCTGACCTGCACACCCTGGGATTCCCACAAACGGCGTACTTCCCGGTTGCGGCCTTCACGCAGGATGACGTGATACCATTGATTGGCACCGTCACCGCCCGCCCTGGCCACCACATCAAAATGTGCCGGGCCATCGTCCAGCTCGACACCTTCCTTCAAACATTTCAACATGTCAGCCGTCACCTCGCCTAACACACGTACCGCATATTCGCGCTCAACCTGATGCGAGGGGTGCATCATGCGATTCGCCAGATCACCGTCAGTGGTAATCAACAACAGACCACTGGTATTAAGATCGAGGCGACCGATAGTGATCCAGCGACCACTGGCCAGGCGTGGCAGGTGATTGAAGATAGTGTCGCGCCCTTCCGGGTCGGAACGGGTACACACCTCGCCAATGGGTTTATGGTAAATCAGCACGCGGCTGCGACGTTCTTTCAACCGTGCCTGTTGCACAGGCTTGCCGTCCACAGAAATGCGATCAGTTTCAGAAACGCGATCACCCAGCGTGGCAACCTGGTTGTTCACCTTGATGCGACCGGATTTTATCCACTCTTCCAGTTCACGACGCGAGCCGTAACCGGCTCGCGCCAAAACCTTTTGCAGCTTTTCGTTGGTCGGTGTTTCGCTCACGCTGAACCCGCAGTTGTGGCTGCACTTTTTTCTGCGTTTTGTTTTGTATCATCCAGTTCGGTCATTTTTTCAGCGTCAGGCGTTTCATCTGTCATTATATCGGTGTCGGCCAATGAAATTGGTTCACTGCTCTCTGTTTCACCATGCTCTGCTTCATCGGTGTCTTCTGTCTCCACCCTGCTCCCGGCATTATCTTCAGCGCTATCCTCAACACTGTTTTCACCCGTGTTGTTGGTATTCGTATCCGCATGTTCTGAACCGGGCTCGGTTAAATCCAATTCAGCATTAATGGAATCAATGTCACGAATTTCCGCCAGCGTCGGCAGGTCACTCAACCCCTTCAGGTTGAAATAATCCAGAAACTGTTTGGTGGATGCATACATGGCAGGTTTACCCGGCACATCACGATGCCCCACAACTTTCACCCAGTCACGCTCCATCAGGGTTTTTATAATACTGGTACTGACACTCACACCACGAATATCCTCAATTTCACCGCGCGTAATCGGCTGCCGGTAAGCGATCAATGCCAGGGTTTCCAATAATGCACGGGAGTAACGTGCGGGCTTCTCTTCCCACAGACGCGCAATCCACGGGGCATTTTCCTGTTTAGCCTGATAACGGAAACCACTGCCCACCTCCACCAGCTCAACACCGCGATTGGCACATTCTTCAGCCAGTGCTGTCAGTGCGTCACCCAGTTCTTCACGCGACGGCTGGTTTTCATCCAGGAACAGGTTCAACAGACGATCCACCGATAACGGCTGACCCGCGGCCAGCAACGCGGCCTCAACAATGTTTTTAACCTTCGCCGGATCCAGTACTACAGCACCCAGCGACACCGGACCGGACATTTCATCCGTTGATGCCGACTCAACATCTGTGGCATCCAGCATTTCTGTCGTTACAGTTTCAGAGTTTGATGACATAACATACATCCAATAAGTACATCGTGCGATTATCAGCTACTCGCCCGGGGTTTAATATGAATCGGTTCGTAAGGTTCGGTTTGAATCAGCTCGATCAGAGACTCCTTGATGAGTTCCAGAATCGCCAAAAAAGTCACCACCAGCCCCGGACGCCCTTCTTCCGGCGAAAACAGCGTGGAAAACTCGGTGAATTTTTCACTGTCCAGCTGAGCCAGCACATCCGACATGCGCTCGCGTACCGACAACAGCTCCATATTCACTTGATGATTGGTATTCAATTCTACACGCACCAGCACATCTTTAAACGCGCTGAGCAGTTCACGCATATCCACTTCAGGTTCGGGTTTGATCAGTTTGAAATCCGGTGTTTTTGCTGAAGCCTGAAATACCTCACGGTTCATGCGGGGCAAGCCATCAATATCTTCAGCAGCCTGTTTGAAACGCTCATATTCCTGCAACCGTCGCACCAGTTCAGCACGCGGGTCTTCTTCATTATCCTCTTCCACCGGACGCGGCAACAACATGCGGGACTTGATTTCTGCGAGCATCGCCGCCATCACCAGATAATCCGCCGCCAGCTCCAGGTTCAGCAACTTCATCATTTCCACATATTCCATGTACTGACGGGTGATTTCAGCAATGGGAATATTCAGTACATCCAGATTCTGGCGACGAATCAGATACAACAACAAATCCAGCGGCCCCTCAAAGGCCTCCAGAATCACCTCCAGCGCCTCCGGCGGAATGTACAGATCCTTGGGCAGCGCCGTCATTGCCTCGCCCTGCACCACTGCAAACGGCATTTCCGCCTGGGCGGCTTGCTGCCCCGGCTGGTCCTGGGTAGGTGGCGATTGTTCGTGAGACTCGGTCATGAAATTACTTTAGGTTTGTACAGCTATTGGTTTCCGGGGGGATAGTGTCCAAGGTCTAAAGCCGGGTGTCTAGGAAAATCGTCGATCTGCTTGCGCATTCCCACACTATCAGCCTGTCAATTGTCCGCCGCTCACCCGGAAAATCGTTGAAACCATTGGATTCCGGTCACCGTGGCCATTTGCAGGCAGGCCGGGATTAATCCAAGCCTCACCAGAGCAGCCCCCCTTGCTGACGACCGTCAGGCTTTTTAACCTGTCAGCATGCCTGGCGATATTGGCCGTCGCCGGAATACCACCTGCCCGGGCAATGCTCAAAAGAAACATCCCGGCCCCACGTCAGGCTAAGCTCTACCCGGAAAGAGGATGAAGTTGGAGTATTAGCGGTTTTTTTGTTCTGTGCTCTTCAATACAGAATAAAACGGTAGGGTGGAACAAGCGCAGCGGTTCCACCACTGGGCGATAAGAAACAATAAACAGCCCCTGTGCCCACCGCCACTGACAAAAAACCAACAACCTGAGCACCCGAAACAGGAGAAAAATTCTACATGCAATAACGGTTCACTGGCAAATGGCGACTCAAGGTGGACATCGATAACGGATCGAACCTTGATATCCCTTTCCCGCTTGGTGGAACCGCTGCGCTTGTTCCACCCTACCCGGCTTAGCCTGACGGCTATTCCCCAAGGGGCGGGACATTTAGAAGAATTCGCTCGCTTCGCATTACTTAACGCTTATTCGCCGCAAGCGGCGGGGAATATAACCCCAAGAGATTTATTATTGTTTCCATAACTCAAAACGTATAAACCCAATCACACCAAGCAATATCATCAACGCGATGAGGGGCAGAAAAAAAACAAGAAAATATTTTGACGCTTTGCAATACCACACGGGTGCCAGTTTATAAGCATTTTCTACCCCCCTTTCTTTCCACTGGCTGGAAAACCTAAAATTCTCATAAACATCGAAGTTCTCATATAGCCAAAAGGAAAACAGCGCAATATCGCCATTCTCCAGACAATCGGGTTGGGAACTAAAAACACGGTGATGACGGCACCGAAGTCAACTCCCCCTTGAGTAGCTTCAATTGTTGCTTGTACGTTTACCCTTATTTCCATAACTCAAAACGTATAAACCCAATCACACCCAGTAATATAAGTAATGAAAAACTGGGTATAAAAAAAATAAAAAAATATTTTGATACTTTGCAATACCAAACAGGTGCCAGTTTATAGGCATTGTCTATCCCCCGTTTTTTTCCTCTGGCAGGAAAGGCCAGTGCCATCATAAACATTGTCGTTCTCATATAACCAAAAGGAAAACCGGTAAACATGGCAATTTCCCCTGAGCCAAAATAGGGTTCTTTAAAATAGGTTTTCAGCACTTTTTTTGGCATTAAAATATGCATAATAAAAACCAGAACAAGGCTTAACATAAGACCCAGTAACAAAATTATAAAAACCTTACCAAGCATTTCATCGAATAAAGACATGTTAACTATTTACATATCCTGTCAACACCCGTTTATTCTAATGGGTATAGCAGTGAATATATATAAATAACTCCACCACTTAATATCAGCAAGGCAAAAGTCGGCACTAAAAAAATAATGAAATATTTTGACATTTTGCAGTACCACACAGGTGCAATTTTATACGCATGTTCCAATCCTCTTTTTTTTCCGCTGGCAGGAAACCCCAGAACCCTATTAAACATTGCAGTTCTCATGTAACCAAAAGGAAAACCAGTAAACATGGTGATTTCTCCTGGGCGAAAATAAGGTTCTTTAAAATAAGTTTTCAGCACATTTTTCGGCATTAAAATATGCATCACAACGATGAAAACAAGACTTAACATAAGACCAACCAATAAGATAAAAAAAACCTGAACCAATATCTCAATAAACAAAGGGGGCATGTCATTCATTTACATATCCTGTCAACACCCGTACCTGCGACAAAATCGGTCGTTCCATACACACCATAGCCAAAACGTGCATCTTTCCCTAGCCCATAACTCAGCACCGTACTACTTACGGCCAGAACAATTGCTGTTCCCCAGGCAACCGGGTTGGAAATTAAAAATAGACCAATAGTATAGCCAGCGATAGTGCCCACCGTCGTACTGGTAATAGTTTCAACAAATATCTCATTTTTTTCTTTAACATCCATTGTATTGGCTATTTGCAAACAGGCCGAGGTTAATCCAACGCCCATCAAGGCAATACCGCTTCCCTTGCTGACGGCCGCCAGACTTTTCAATCTGTCAGCATGCCTGGCGATATTGGCCGTCGCCGGAATACCACCCGCCCGGGCAATGCGTATGGTTTCGTGGGTGGTATTTTTTCCAAACATCCATT
>Ga0316209_1000909_pt1 | contig 38892 bp, 37 predicted proteins | sample 6monopyrite_MG_FD_204945 | JGI IMG/M metagenome (GOLD analysis project Ga0316209, IMG submission 204945) | Microbial mat bacterial communities from mineral coupon in-situ incubated in ocean water Damariscotta River, Maine, United States -... | ecosystem: Environmental > Aquatic > Marine >...
AATTAAAATCATCTTTAGTTTATGAAGTTTTGAATATTGCTTTTAATGAAAATGGATCAATTTGGCGTGAATAAAAATATACTTGAAATTACCGATACAAACGAAAATTTATATCGAATAATTGTGAAAGACTTTAATGAATGGTTTGGGTTATTAAAGAAATAACAGTCCATATTTATAATTAAGTAAAAGAGAATATTGTTTGTAAATCACCAATTTTACTGAATCAATTTGGTGGTTTTTTATGGAGCTAAAACTCAATTCCTAAATCTTCATAAAATAGTTCAACATATTCTTTTCCAAACATTTTTTTTGCGTCTTTATAATCAAATTTTGAAAAATAGACTTCAAGGTCAACATCATATTCAAATTCATCAACCTCATTTTTATCAACATAAAGTGCACTAAATTTTTGTTCATTAAACCATAAAGCAGTTTTTAGCAGTTTTTCGAACAGGGGTTTATTGTTGTTTTCAATAGCTGTTGTGACAGAAATATAGTCTTTTAAACCTGCATAATCATAACCATTTAAAATGTTGTATAAAATTTTAATTTTTTCTTCTGATTTGTTTGTTTTAAGTTCGCTTATCATTTGATCTAAAATCCAAAATGAAATTGTGTTATTGTTACTTAAAATGGCATTTTCAAGGGGATAAGTGGCTTCTTCATCAGTATAGTCCATATATTTATGATTTTGCCACAAGTTTGGATTAGGAATTTTTTTGATAAAATCGTTAAATATGATTGAGTTCCCTCCTATAGTAATATCAGAAAAAAAGTCATTGGTGTCTAAAATTTGTGATCCTTTTTTAAGTAATGTAAAATAAGTTGATTCTGAACTGTCTATAACTGCTAAATTAAGAGCCGTTTTATGAAATGAGTCTTTGGCATTTAAATTTATGTTTGGCATAGAAAGTACGTCATTAATAATGGCTGTATTTGAAGACAAAACGGCTAAATGAAGTAAGGTATAACCAACTTCATCTATTTGATTCAAATCGGCATTTGGTTTAATTTTAAAGTACCACTTATCTAGCCCATTAACGGCGGTAATCATAATAGCGTTTCTACTATAACAAGTACCACAAAATTCATTTACATTGGGATTTAAGTTAAATAAATATGAAATTAAATCATCATTTCCCGAATCTAAACTAGCAACAAATGCTTTGGACATGATGTTATGAAAATCTTCAATTTTGTCTTTATTTTTAACGCATAGTTTAACAATTTCAAACTGACCCAATTCAGCAGCATAAACCATTGGGTGAATTAACAAATCCTCATTATTATATGTGTGTTTGCCTCCTTCAAATAAAATATATTCGTCCAAACTTTCACCTTTATCAATATAAATTTTAAATTTTTCAGAATCTCCTTTATCAATAATCCTCATTAGACTTTGAGTAAAAGAAAAATTACTAAACAATACGATAAGTAAAAAAATAGACGCTTTTTTCATAAATTGATTTTTATCAAAAATACTAAATAGATGTTTGATTTCCAAAATTAACTTTTTTTTGAATCATTTATTGAGCTAAACACAAAACACTTCCCTTACATGAGAAGTGTTTTAAAATGTGCTACTAAAAATGGACTCTAATCATTATAATTTCGACACAAACTATTGTTTACTTTGAAACAACAGTGCAAATATTATATTTATTTATGCCATTTTCGTACAAAAAAAATTACGAACTGGAATTTTAAAAATCATTTTATTTAATCTTAATCGTTGTATATTAACGTGTAAAGTTCTTTTTTTTTACAATATCCAAATAAAAAATTTATCGTGTTTTTTTGATACTTATTGCAAAATCCTGTTTTAAATAATTAATTTAGCACATAATAATGAATGTTACATGCCTAAACAATTAACACATCAGCTATTTACTCTCATTAAATCTTTAACTAAGGCTGAAAAAAGGCATTTTTCGATTTATACAAAACGAAATTCGGTGGATAAGGAAATGAAATTTTTGGCTTTGTTTCAGGAATTGGAAGGGCAAAACGAATATGATGAAAATAAGTTATTAAAAAAATTACCACAAATAAATAAAAGCCAACTCTCTAATTTAAAAGCGCATTTATACGATCAAATATTGGTTAGTTTAAGATTACTTAACCGTAAAGATGATGATATTAAAATACATGAAATTATTGATTTTTCAAAAGTATTGTATAAAAAAGGACTTTACCGACAAAGTTTAGATCAATTAACCAAAGCAAAGGAAAAGGCTCAAAAATTAGAAAGAGAAATTGTTTTATTAGAAATAGTTGAATTTGAAAAATTGATTGAGTCTAGTCATATAACAAGAAGTCATGAAACCCGGTCTGAAGAATTGACAAAAATGGCTACGCAAACCAGAAATTCATTAGTAACGGAAAGTGAATGGTCAGATTTTTCGATTCAGCTGTATGGATTATATCTTAAAATTGGGCATGTTCGCAACGAAAGAGATTATGAACAAGTTAAATTCTTTTTTAAGAGTGGCCTACCCAAATACAATCAAAAAGATATTGGGTTTTATGGATGTTTATATAAATATCAGTCTTACGTTTGGTATAATTTCATTATTCAAGAATTTGACAAATGCTATTCTTATTCATTAAAATGGATTAATTTATTTGAAAATAACCCACAATTTAAGCTGATTGAACCTAGTTTATACATCAAAGGGTTACACAATGTAATTTCTGCTTTATTTTTTTGTTATGACCCAAATAGGTTTAATAAATACCAAACGATATTAAATGATTTTGTTGACGAAAATGAGTCTAAATTTTCACTAAAAACAAAAATACAGGCATTTTTATTTACTGAAACAGCCCAACTAAATTATTTCTTTTTAAATGCCGAATTTGAAAAAGGTGTGGCACATTTACCTTATTTAGAAAATCAAATTACACATTATTCTAATTATATTGATGAGCACCGAAAAATTGTATTCTTTTATAAAATGGCGTGTGTTAAATTTGGTGCGGCAGACTTTAAAGGGTGTATTAAATATTTAAATGAAATTATTAACAGTAAATCGACCAATTTAAAGGAAGATTTACACTGTTTTGCTCGTATTTTAAGTTTGATTTCACATTATGAATTAGGGGAAAATGACTTAATTGATTATCAAATTCGTTCTACCTATCGTTTTTTATTAAAAATGAAAGATGTGCAACAAGTTCAAAGCGCAATCCTTAATTTCTTAAAAAATTCTGTTACAATGAACCGTAAAGATTTAACAACTGAATTTACAAATCTTAAAAATAAGTTAGAAAAAATATTTGATAACAAATACGAGAGACGCCCATTTTTATACCTTGATTTACTGTCATGGCTCGAAAGTAAAATTGACAATTTACCTGTAGCTCATGTTGTGAGAAAAAGAATGGAAGATGGTAAGGGGTATAGGTTTTAGGAGGATTAAGTTTGTGTTTTACATCATTCATGTTTTTTACTTATCCATAAATATTCCTAAGCTTATTTTTAATACATTAGTAAATCAAATCTAAATTTATTAACAGGTCTTTACTTAAACACAACCTAACTTGTTAGGTGTGGTTTTAAGTTGGCTTTTTCAAACCTAAATAGTTTAAACGTATTTTTGTTTGGTCAAGTTTATCACTCAATGTTTTCTATCCCCATCTCCTGGTAATCTATGACAGTTTGTTAAAGTGTTGTGACAAAAGTTATACCAAGGTACCCAACAGTTAATTTTTTAATATGTATTCATTACAACCCATTTACCATTCTTATTTTTTATAAATTCAAATGTAGATCCATAAATACCAATACTTTCTCTGAGTAAAATAATTTTCTCTTTTTCTGAAACTGAAAAATGGGGATTATTAGTGTCAAATGGAGAAGTCCAATAAATTTGTGTGCCAGTTGTTGAATAACTATGTCTATCCATTGTAACTGAGTATGTAATTGGTGATATTAAACTTTTTGATAAAGCTTTTCTTAAAACTGGCTCAAGAACAAGGTTGTTTGTATCTGAATCAAAATGAAATAACTGCACTTGAAAATTATACCAATTTTCTGTACCAATTAAACCATCATATAAATACCCATATTCCACAATTAAACTAAGTAAATAATTTATATTTCCTCTTAATCTAGTTATTCTTTCATTATTTAGGGTTATTGCTTTGTAATGCTCTTGTGAAGTTAAGTCGCAAGTATCATTTATATTACATAATTTCAAATATGAGTATGCTTTTCTATATTCATTATTTCTCATGTATTTTTGATTCTATTCAAGTAGGCTGTCAACTTTTGCTAAAATAAATTTATTTTCATCAGGACATTTTTTTCTTAACTTCAATATTTTTTTATAATATCTAGCACGTTTAGAGTTAGATTTTTATCAATGTTTATTACTTTGTATAAAATCAAGATTATGTATTGTTTTTTCAAATAATACTAATGAACTATCAGTAAATCCTTTTTTAGCTATTAATTCAGCTTGATAAATGTTTGAATAGAGCTTTTGAACTTGCACTAAATTTTGTGATGCCGAATTAAATATAAAACAATATGTAAAAAATAGTATAATTAATTTCATTTTCAAAATATCACTAACTAAAAAAAGATTTATATTTTACTAATCCTTAACCAACTCAATTAAAGTATCGCCTTCTTCTAAGTCAGCTACTAGATTATTTTCTTTAGCCACAGTTCCAAATGCTAATCCGTTCGCTAAAACTTCATTACAAATGTAGTCTTGGTTGTTTTCAATAGCTGTTTTCACTTCATCATTGGCATCAATCGTTAATTTAATTTTATCCATTACTTCTAACCCACTTTCTTTTCGGTAGTTTTGAATACGGTTTACTAATTCTCTTGCAATTCCTTCAGATTTTAATTCTGGAGATAATGTAATATCCAAAGCCACTGTTAAAGCACCTTCAGTTGCTACTAACCAACCAGGAATGTCATCTGTTGAAATATCAAAATCAGCTAAGTCTAAATTAATCGCTTCTCCATTAATTTCACCTTGCCAACCGTTATTTTGTTCTACTGCCGAAATATCTGTTGCAGTCCATTTAGCAACCAATCCAGCAATACCTTTCATGTGTTTACCATATTTTGGTCCAATGGTTTTAAAATTTGGTTTAATCTTTTTAACTAAAACCCCTTCAGTATCTTCTAACAATTCAATTTGCTTTATGTTAACTTCCGACAAAATAATATCTTGCACATCTTTTAATCTACGAGCAAAATCTTTATCAAGCACGGGCACCATAATTTTTTGTAATGGCTGTCTTACTTTAATTTGTTCTTTTTTACGTAATCCTAAAACCATAGACGATACCTTTTGAGCAATATCCATTTTTTCTTCTAAATCAATATCAATTAATGATTCGTTTACCTTAGGATAATTAGCAATGTGTACCGACTCTACTTTGTTTTTACAAGTTGTTGCATTTAGGTCTAAAAACAATTGATCTAAAAAGAATGGCGCGATAGGCGACCCTAAAATAGATACTGTTTCTAAACAAGTATATAAAGTTTGGTAGGCCGAAATTTTATCTTCAGTGTAATCACCTTTCCAGAAACGCCTCCTACATAAACGCACATACCAATTAGACATTTCGTCTGTTACAAATGACTGAATTAAACGGCCTGCTTTCGTTGGTTCATAAGCTTCAAAAGCAGCATCTACATTTTTAACTAATGAATTTAATTTTGACAAAATCCAACGGTCTATTTCTGGTCTGTTTTCTACCTCAGCCTCAGCATAAGAGAACCCATCAATGTTTGCATATAATGTAAAGAATGAATACGTGTTATATAACGTTCCAAAGAATTTTCTTTGCACTTCTGTTATACCATCTAAATCAAATTTAAGATTATCCCAAGGTTGTGCATTTGTAATCATATACCAACGCGTAGCATCCGGTCCAAATTTATCTAAAGTTGTAAAGGGGTCAACGGCATTTCCTAGTCGTTTTGACATTTTAACGCCATTTTTATCCAATACTAATCCGTTTGAAATAACGTTTTTGTAAGACACTTTATCAAATACTAAACCTGCAATAGCGTGTTGTGTATAAAACCAACCTCTGGTTTGATCAACACCCTCAGCAATAAAATCTGATGGAAACAAACTACCATTGTCAATTAATGCTTTATTTTCGAACGGGTAATGGTGTTGTGCAAACGGTACCGAACCAGAATCAAACCAAACATCAATTAAGTCTGCTTCACGTGTTAACGCTTTTCCTGAGTCAGACACTAGAATAATTTCATCTACATAGTTTTTATGTAAATCAACTAAATCATAGTTTTCTTTACTCATGTCACCAACCACAAAGTCAGCTAATGGGTTTTTATCCATTACACCAGCAGCAACTGCTTTATCGGCCTCAGCTTTTAATTGTTCGATTGACGAAATGCAAATTTGTTCTGTTTTGTCTTCACTCGTCCAAATTGGAATTGGAATTCCCCAATAACGTGAACGAGATAAATTCCAGTCGTTTGCATTTTCTAACCACTTTCCAAAACGACCTTCTCCAGTTGATTTTGGTTGCCAGTTAATTTCTTTATTTAAGTCTACTAATTTCTGTCTGTTCTCTTCCACTTTAACAAACCAAGAATCCAATGGGTAATATAAAATTGGTTTGTCTGTACGCCAACAATGCGGATATGAGTGAACATATTTTTCAATTTTAAATGCTTTGTTCTCAATTTTCAACTTCAATGTTAACCTGTCGTCAACACTCATATATTTTTTAAGATCAGCAATAATTGATTTTAAATTCTCTTTTTGAATGGCTAATTCAATAACTTCTTCTCCGTCTTCTAAATATTCTGATTTTACGTATTCTCCTGCAAAACCAAACATATCATCAGCCATTTCTGGTCTAAAACGCCCTTGCAAATCAACTAAAGGTACTTGTTTACCATTATCGTCAAGCACTAATAGTCCAGGTACACCAGCTTGTTTAGCCACCAAGGCATCATCAGCACCAAATGTAGGTGCAGTGTGCACAATTCCAGTACCGTCTTCAGTCGTCACAAAATCTCCAGGAATCACCACAAAAGCTTTTTCTGGATTTTCACAAGGTTGCGCATACGGTAATAATTGTTCGTATTTTATTCCAACTAAATCAGTTCCTTTACATTCTCCACCAATAAAAAATGGAATTATTTTTCCTTTTCCGTCATTAGCTTTTACTTCATCTAAAGATTCTGTAGCAGCATATCCTTTTCCAAATTGTTTACCAACCAATCCTTTAGCTAAAACAACTTGAATTGCTTCTTTTGTATATTGGTTAAATGAATGAACTAAAACGTATTCAATTTTAGGTCCAACCGTTAAAGCTGTATTTGAAGGCAATGTCCAAGGTGTAGTTGTCCAAGCTAAAAAGTGAGCTTTATCAATGTTCACATTTTCAAACGGTAATGTTTGTCCATTAGCTACCTTAAACTGAGCCACACAAGTTGTATCTTTCACATCTTGATAACAACCCGGTTGGTTAATTTCGTGTGTACTTAACCCAGTACCTGCTTTTGGCGAATAGGGTTGAATGGTATAACCTTTGTACAATAAATCTTTATTCCACATTTGGCCTAAAATCCACCATACGGACTCCATATACTTACTTTCGTAAGTGACATACGGATTTTCCATGTCAACCCAATAACCGATTCTTTCAGTCATGTCGTTCCAAATGTCCGTAAATTCCATTACGGTTTTTTTACAGGCATTATTATAATCTTCAACCGAAATTTTTGTGCCGATATCTTCTTTAGAAATTCCTAATTCTTTTTCAACTTTCAATTCAACTGGTAAACCGTGCGTATCCCATCCTGCTTTACGTTTAACTTGAAAACCTTTTAATGTTTTATAACGACAAAAAATATCTTTAACCGAACGTGCCATAACGTGATGAATACCAGGTAATCCATTTGCTGAAGGAGGTCCCTCAGTAAAAATAAAAGGCGTATTTCCTTCTCTGGTTTCAACCGATTTTTGGAAAATATTTTCTTTTTTCCAACGGTCTAACACAACCTCTGCCACATTTGGAAGGTTTAAACCGGTGTATGTAGGATATTTTTTGCTCATTATTTGTAAGTAAATTGAAGGTGCAAAGGTAAAAAAATTAGTTGAGAGTTATGAGCTATTAGTTATTGGTTTTTAGCCTACCTTTAAATTATGTTTTATTTGTATTTTGGCCAGCTGAATCAGGCTATTCGCTATAGTTGTGTTTTAAATTGCATTTCACAATACCATTTTAAAGCGCTTCCGTTGGTCGCATTTAAAAGAGTTTGTTCAAAATCAATTATTCAACATAAGCTATCAGACCATTTACGAATTGAATTGCGCTATAAAAATAGTCGCCTAATTTTAAACCATAATATACCGATTATACTTTAAAGTGATTTTTGATTGATATGAAAAAAAGTGCATTTCAATGTTAATTCGGTATCACTCCTATCCTTGCTGGAAATTTGGTTGGTATTTAGTTTTTTCTCCTTAAATTAAATGATAAATCTGAGTAATATTTAATTAATACACCACTGATAATATTAATAATAAAACCTATAGTTTTACACTAACCTCTATCTTGACACAATTCTACTAAAACACCATTTGTTGATTTAGGATGTAGAAAAGCAATTTTTTTGTGGTCAGCACCAAATTTTGGAACATCATGAATTAATGTAAAGCCTTCTTTTTTTAAGCGGGCTATTTCTGCTTCAATATTATCAACTTCAAAGGCAATATGATGCATGCCTTCCCCTTTTTTGTCGATAAATTTAGCTATGGCACTATTTGGGTTTGTAGCTTGTAATAGTTCAATTTTAGATTCACCAACCTGAAAAAATGAAGTTTTAACACCTTCAGACTCTACCTCTTCCATTTTATAAGCTGGTTTATTAAATAAAACTGAGAATAATTCATTTGATTTTTCAATGTCTTTAACAGCTATTCCAATGTGTTCAATTTTCATAATTTTAGGTAAAAAAAATCCCGTCTCGATTAATATCGGACGGGATTAAGTATTTTCAAATATGGTTATGCTTTGATAAATTTTTCGTTTTTATTATCGTAGTTGATATAATATGCACCTTTTTTAAGATTAGAGCAATCAACTTGAGACCCAACACCTTTTTTTACAATGTTTCCATAAGCATCATAAATTTCGTATTTAGTTTCGATTGGCTTACCACTAGCCGAAAACTTAATAATTTTCTTTACTTTTTTAGGCGAAAATTCTGGTTCTTTAATTGTGGTATTCACAAAAGTAACAGCCTTTGATGGTCGTTTTTTACCCGTGTGATCTGTTTGAGCAACTCTAATTTTATTTTCGCCTGAGTGAGGAGAAATATTAAAATTATATTCATTTGCACCACTTTTACCTTTTCCGTCAACTTCACCAACAACAACCCATTTATTCCATCTATATTGCTCAATAACATAAGCTAATTTTCCAGATTCTCCTGTAGTTGACCAACTTAGTTTTCCATCAGGTGTACAACTAATATTTTGAATTTCGTATGTACTCTTAGGTAAAAGTACTTCCGGATTCAAAATTTTTGGTTTACAACCAATTCCGTGTTCCAATACAATAAATACTGGATCTCCAATTTTAATACTAAATTCTTCAAAGTTTATCTCAAATGCACTAGACTCAATACCATCTGATATTGATTCTCCATTTACAGTTGCCTTAGTTACGCAAAATCCAAAGCCGTCCTCATCCTCTGGATTTTGAATAAATAAATTTTTCCCCTGATAATGGCCTTCTAAAGACAAATCAGCATAAGAGGCAAAAGTACCTCCTACAAAAAGAATAAGTAATAAAACATTGTTTTTTGACAATAATTTCATAGTTTCAAGTGTTCAATCAAATGCAATATTAAGATATACATTTAATAATTACAAGTATTAATCAACATTTTTTTAACATTCGTCTTTATTTTTGTCTTTTTTAAAAGAAAAAAAATTATATTTGATAAAAATTAAACAATAACACAAATGAAAAACATTTTTTACTTAGTTGGGATTATAGCAATCTTGTTTTCTTGTAACTCTAATTCAACATCCGACTCAGACAATACCGAAATAGTTAATTCTAAATTAGGAGGAGAGATAACAATTCCTTTAGATAGTTATTTTGAAATTGAGAAACCAACAGAAGTATTAAAAGTAGAAGGTGCTCAAATTTATGGTCAAATGTTTGAGAGTTTAGTGAAATATGACAGCAAGACAATTGAAGTCATACCATCTTTAGCTGAAAAATGGGATTTATCAGAAGATGGATTGACTTACACCTTTTATCTTAGAAAAGGAGTTAAATTTCAAGACAACCCATGTTTTGAAGGTGGTAAAGGTCGTGAGGTAAACACTCAAGATGTTGTTGATATGTTTTATAGAGTATATGAGAATGTGCCTCAAAACACAGGATATTTTATTTTTCAAAATAGCGTTGCAGGTGGTGATGATTATTATAATGGTAAGACAACCGAAATTTCTGGAATCTCTAAAACAGATGAAACAGTTAATGTAACTTTGGTTGAAGTAAGTAATACATTTTTATCTAAGTTAGTGACAATATATGGTTCAATCATTCCAAAAGAAGCATACGATACTGAAGAATGGTCACCCATTGGAACAGGACCATTTGTGTATGATACTAAAGCGTCAAGTTCAGAAAAAGTTGTATTAACAAAAAACCCAAATTATTGGATGACTGATTCTGCAGGAACTCAATTGCCATATTTAGATCAGTTAACATATCAATATTATAATGATGATTCTGATAAAATGAATGGATTTTGGGATGGAAATGTAGCTTTGGTGAAAAATGTACCTATTACTAAAGTAAGTGTTGTACTTGAAGAAAGAATAGGGGACTTTAAAGGTAAAGGTGCAAAATATGTGTTGGAATCTGTACCGCAAATGTCCACTACTTATTTAGAGTTTAATATGGATTCTAAAATAATGAAAAACCAAAAAGTGAGAATGGCAATCAATTATGCTATTGATAGAAAAAGATTGGTAGAAAAAACCTTAAAAAATCAAGCTTTTGAAATTGGAAAATTTGGTATTACACCACCGTTACCAAAAGTATATAAAGGATATGCATTTGAAGATATAGAGGATTTTGGATATACTAGAAATTCTGAAAAAGCAAAACAATTATTGGCAGAAGCTGGTTATCCTGATGGAAAAGGTTTTCCAACATTATCGGCTCAATTTAAAATGGATAACAGTATGTATTTAATTATGTCTGAAATTCAAAATCAATTAAAGTCAGTTTTAAATATTAATGTAGATATTGAACAAGTTGAATTTAACCAATTACTTGAAAATAATGCAATGGGTACCGCAGATATTTTTGAAAATATTTGGATCGGAGATTTTCCAAGTCCAGAATCATTTTTGGTTAATTTTTATGGGGAATTAGTACCTAAAGACAAAAACAAACCTTCTATTGTTAATGGTTCAAGATATATTAATAAAGATTTTGATGAGTATTTCAAAAAAGGAATGCAATCTAAAAGTTTAGATGAAGCAAATGCTGCTTTTGTTGAAGCTGAAAAAATATTATTACAAGATGCGCCATTAGCAGTTCTTTTTTATGGAGAAAATCTTTGGCTTAAACAAGCTAGTATTAAAAATTTCTATACCAATGGAATGAATTACTTAGATTTTACTCAAGTATATATTGACAAATCAAAATTAGTAAACGCTAAAGAAGATGTGGTCGAAACAGAAGAACATTAAACTTTAATTAAATAATATTAAAATCTCACTAGTTTTGCTAGTGAGATTTTTTATTTTGTATGGCAGGTATTTATATTCATATTCCATTTTGTAAGGTTAAATGCAATTATTGTGATTTTCATTTTTCAACCAATCAAAAGTATTTATCAAATATGATTGATGCAATTTGTTTGGAATTGATTGAAAAGAAAAACTATTTGAATACAGAAATTATTAATACAATTTATTTTGGAGGGGGTACACCATCTATTTTATCTCCTGTCTATTTAAAACAAATTGTTGATACGGTTTATAAAAGTTACCAAATAAATACAGATGTTGAATTTACTTTTGAATGTAATCCAGATGATTTAACCGAACAAAAGTTATTAAACCTAAAAGAAATAGGAATTAATAGATTAAGTATAGGGATTCAATCTTTTGAAGATGAACAATTAGAATTTATGAATCGTGCGCATAATGCAAATGAAGCAAATCAATGTGTTGAGTTAGCTCAAAAAATGGGATTTAATAACATTACTATTGATTTAATTTATGGCCTTCCTAATACAGATATTACCTATTGGACAACACAAGTTCAAAAAGCACTAGATTTAAATGTGAATCATATTTCGGCCTATTGTTTGACGATTGAAGATAAAACCGTATTTGGGAATATGCATCAAAAAGGAAAATTAAACTCAATGAATGACGAGCAAAGTTTAAGTCAGTTTAAATTATTGCAAAGCAAACTAAAACATGCGGGTTTTGAGCACTATGAAATTTCAAATTTTTCAAAAAACGGATATATTTCTCAACATAATTCTGCCTATTGGTTAGGTGAAAATTATATAGGAATTGGACCGTCAGCCCATTCATACAATGGACAAACTAGACAATGGAATATAGCTAATAATATAAGTTATATTAAAGCATTAAATCATAAACAACCTTATTTTGAAAATGAAGAATTAACACCAAAAAACCAATTTAACGAATATATTTTAACCAGACTACGTACAAAGTGGGGGGTTAATTTAATAGACCTCTTTAAAATTTATGATAAAACTGAGGTAAAAACAAGCAATAGAATCAATTTATTCATAAAAAATGGTGATTTAAAACAATCAAATGATACACTTTTCTTAACTGAACAAGGTAAATTTATTGCCGACTTTATAAGTGCAGAATTGTTTGTTTAATTTAACTACTTTTGTGATCTATTATGGCAGAAGAATTAGATATAAAAACCGGAGAAAAAGCAGACGTTTATGAGAGTCTTTTACCTCAAATTAAAGCGTTAATTACAGGGGAAGATAATTTAATCGCGAATTTAGCCAATGTTTCTGCCGCTTTAAGGCAATCTTTCAATTTTTTTTGGGTAGGGTTTTATCTTGTTGATTCTGGTTCTGAGTTGATTTTAGGCCCATTTCAAGGTGACATTGCTTGTACGCGAATAATTAAAGGAAAAGGCGTTTGTGGAACATGTTGGGAACAACAAAAAAGCATCATAGTTCCAAATGTTGATGAATTTCCTGGTCATATTGCTTGTAGTTCAATGTCTAAATCAGAAATTGTAGTCCCCATACTAAAAAACAATAAAATTCGTTTAATATTAGACGTGGATAGTGATAGACTAGACGATTTTAACCAAACAGATCAAATGTACTTAGAACAATTAGCTCAAATTATTTCAGAATCTCTATGCGATTAATTCTTTTATTAATCATATCAGTTATAATTGTAAGTTGCGCCCAAATTTCGCCTTTAGTTGGTGGAGATAAAGATATTTATGCACCAACAATCGACTCGTCAAAAACTTTCCCCATAAATGGCGCATTGAATTTTAATGGAAACCAAATTCAAATTAAGTTTAATGAATACATAAAACTTAATAATCCTAACGATAATATCATCATAACACCGCAATTAGCCCAAAAACCTGATATTACATCAAAAAACAAAACGTTTAATCTTGTTTTTAATGAAACTTTGCAAGAAAACACAACCTATGTCATTAATTTTAATGGTGCAATTCAAGATATAACAGAAAAAAATGATTCTGTTTTTCAATATGTTTTTTCAACCGGGAGCTATATAGACTCTTTAAGTATTGAAGGTTTAGTTAAAGATAGTTACACCAATCAACCTATAAATAATTGCTTTATTGCTATTTATAAAGCCAATAGCGCAATTCAATTTGACTCAATCCCATATTTAGAAAAACCAACATACATAGGTCAAACAAATACATTAGGAGAATACAAAATTGATTATTTAAAAGGTGGCGTTTATTATGTTTTTGCTTTTACTGACCTTAATAAAAACATGAAATTTGACCGAGACAATGAAAAAGTCGGTTTTTTATCTGAAAAAGCACTTTTTATAAACGATAACATTAAAAATGTTGACTTTAGATTATTTCCAGTAAAATCTGATAAAACTATATTAACAAAATCTGAATTTACTTATCCTGGTAAGTTAGAAGTGGTGTTTAATAAAGCACCAAAATCTTTCAGTTTAAGGTCAAATGTTGAGGTGGTGGAACAAGGGACTTTGAAACAAGATTCATTAATTTACTGGGTCACACAAAAACCAAGTCAAAATATTTTGTTCTATACATCAATTAATAATGGAGAGGATGATACCTTAAAACCTTTTTTAAAAAACCGACCAAAAACCGACCCAGTTACTAATTTGACTTTTTTATCTAATTTAACTCCTGGTAATTTATTGTTGCCAAATCAAGATTTTGTACTCTCAATTAATGAACCTATTTTACACGTTAATATGGATAAAATTCATTTTTATGTGGCAGATTCTACTCAAATTGATGTAGATTATCAAGTTGACAACTTATTAAATGTTACTTTTTATACCTTTGATAAAAAAGTGGCCTATTTTCAAGTGGACTCGGCTGCGATTGAATCTTTTTATGGTAATATAAATAGCCAACCTAAAACATTTAGCTTTGAAAATTTAATTGCTGAAGATTATTATGGTACATTATATATAAATGCAGACTCATTGCATGATCAATATGTTTTTGAACTTTTAGATTCCAAACAAAATGTAATAAAAACATTAACCCTAAAAAAAGGAGAATCTAAATTGATTTTTAAAAACTTAGAGCCAGGCAAATATCAATTAAGAGCAATAAAAGATGATGATTTAGATGAAAAATGGAATTCTGGATCAATAAAAAAAGAAATTCAAGCCGAAAAAGTGTATTATTACACTGACGAAATTAAAATTCGTTCTAAATGGAATTTAGAAATTGAGTGGTTAATAAAAGATTAAAAAATGGGTTTTCTAAAAAATTATTTAAAAGACAAATTGTATATTTTAAAGGTTAGGGATCGGTTTTCAGCTGCTACTCAAATCAGCCAACGCCAATTGTTTAATCAATATCAGGTTTGGAAAAAAGAAGATAAATTACCCCAAATTTCAGATACCGGATTTCGTGTTTTTTCGCAATATGAAGAAGATGGTAAACTATTGTTTATTCTCTCAATTATTGGTATGCAAAATAAAACTTTTATTGAAATAGGATCAGATGATGGTATAAATTCAAACTGTGCCAATTTAGCTTTAAACTTTGGCTACACTGGGTTATTTTTAGATGGAAACCCCAAAGCGATTAAAAGAGGACGTAAATTTTATGCCAAATATCCTCACCCATGGATGGAAGCACCAAAATTTACTTGTGATTTAGTGAAAACAGAAAATATCAATCAATTAATCAAAGATGCAAACCTAAAAGGAGACATTGATGTATTGTCGATTGATATTGATGGGAATGATTATTGGATTTGGGATGCAATTTCAGAAGTAAGTCCTAATATTGTAATTATAGAAACACACATTGAATTAGGGATGCGTAATATCGTAGTACCTTATGATCCAGATTATTTTTTTCCAGGTAAACACCCTATTTATCATGGTGCCTCTCCAATAGCAATGGTTAATTTAGCTCAGAAAAAAGGCTATAGATTAGTCGGTGCAAATGATTTAGGGTTCAATTTTATTTTTGTAAAAAATGGGTTAGGAGATAAGGAATTACCTGAAGTTACAATAGAATCTGTTTTATGGCACCCATCAGTTGAAGACTGTTTCAAAAAATTTGAACCCATAAAAGATTGGGAATTTATTGAAGTATAAAAAAGCACCTCAAAATGAGATGCTTTTTAATAAAATTTAAGCTTAATTTATCTTTTTCCTGTTTTTTGAGGTTGTAAAACATTTGCTGTAATTTCTTTATGCATTTGTCTCATTTTATATACGTCACAGGCTAAAAAGTAGGCGTTTCTAAATGAACGTTCAGACGCGACTCCTTTACCGGCAATATCATAAGCGGTTCCATGGTCAGGAGAAGTGCGAACAATCGGTAAACCGGCTGTAAAATTAACACCTTCATCAAATGAGATTGACTTAAAACCAGTTAAACCTTGATCATGATACATTGATAAAATTCCATCAAAATTTTTCAAATTAGCTGACCCAAAAAAACCGTCTGACGAATATGAGCCATATACTAGTTCGCCCTCATCAAATAATTTTTTAACAACAGGATTAATAATATCTATTTCCTCACTTCCAAGCGTTCCTCTATCTCCCGCATGAGGATTTAGTCCCAATACTGCAATACGGGGCTTACGAATCGCAAAGTCTGTACGCAATGTTTTTAAAAACAATCTTAATTTAGACTCTACTGCTTCTTTAGTTATAAGATCTGCTACTTTTTTTAATGGTACGTGACCAGTTACCACAGCCACTCTTAATTCATTGGCTACCATTAGCATTAATACTTCATCAGCATTCGACAAATCTTGTAAATATTCTGTGTGACCAGGAAAATTAAAGCCTGCTGCCGCCACACAATCTTTATTTATTGGAGCTGTAACTAATACATCAATTTTATTGGCTGTTAAATCAGTAGTCGCGGCTTCCAAAGATTTTAAGGCATATTTTCCGCCATTGGCATTTTGTTCACCCAATTTAATCTCTACTTCTTCATCCCAGCAATTTATCAAATTAATTTTTTTTGGTCGGGCTTCTTCTGCTGTTTTTATTGGAAAAACATTAAAGTCTGTATTATTGATTGCTTTTTTGTGAAAAGATATTGCTTTTGATGACCCATAAATAATGGGAATAGAATTCGTATATAATTTATTCTCTTTTAAGGATTTTATGATGACTTCTAAGCCAATTCCATTAATGTCTCCAACGGTAATTCCAACTCTTATTGCTTTATTTTCCATAACTTATTTTGCTTTTTGAGCTAAAAATTCAATTAACAACCTCACACCTGCACCAGTTCCTCCTTGTCCACGATACCCTTCTTTTTTATGGGTAAAAGCCGGCCCTGCAATATCTATATGAATATAAGGGTAGTCTGTAAAATGTTCTAAAAATTTACCGGCTGTAATAGTTCCCGCATAAGGTCCTCCAAGGTTTTTTAAGTCAGCGATTGGTGATTTTAAAAGTTCTTTATAGTCATCCCAAAATGGGAATAATGCAACTCTATCCCAAGTATTAAATCCTGATTTTTCAAGTAATTTAATCTCTTTTTCTTTTGCATTACCCATAGCTATACTCGCATTTGTTCCAATTGCAGCTACTGCCGCACCTGTTAATGTTGCCGCATCTAATACCAATTCAGGATTATATTTTTTAGCATAGGCTAATGCATCTGCTAATACCATACGTCCTTCTGCATCTGTATTTAAAACTTCAACCGTTGTGCCGTCCATCATGGTAATAACATCACCTGGCGCATACGCATTTCCACTTGGTCGGTTGTCGGTGGCAGGAATTAGTGTAATAATGTGTAAGGGTAATTTTAATTTTGCTGCTCCATAAATTGTTCCGGCCATACAAGCTGCTCCACCCATATCACTTTTCATAAAGTCCATTGAATTGGCAGTTGGTTTTAAACTTAAACCACCTGTGTCATAAACAATACCTTTACCAACTAAAACAATAGGTTTTTTATTTTTTGCATTTTTTGGTTTCCATTCTAAAATAGTAAAGGTTGGCGGATCAATTGACCCCTTGTTTACGGCTAATAATCCACCCATTTTTAAAGCTGTAATTTTAGCTTTTTTAAGGATGTCAACCTTAATACCAACTTTTTCGCATTTAGCTTTTACATCAGCCGATAATTTTTCGGCAGTTAAATAGGACAACGGTTCGTTAACCAATTCTTTTGCCCAATTAGTGGCATCAGCAATGGTATTTATCTTAGTCACATCAACTGACTTATTTGTAGTAAAAGCCGAATTTAAAACAGCTGATTTTGTTGTTTTGTCTTTAAAATATTTTAAAAATTGATAAGATGACAAAGCCAATCCTTCCATCACTAAAAATACAGCTTCATCATTTGCCCCCTCAATTTGAATTGACTTACAATCTTTATTTAATAATTCAAAAATAGCATGTCCGTTTAATCGTAAGGCTTCTTTATTTTTTGGGTCTTTTAAATCTACTTGTTTACAAACAATTGTATAATTACCGTCTTTTATAATAAAACCATAAGCCGATTTTTCAATTTTTTCGCTTAAAAAAGTAAAATCTCCTTTACTTAAATTTAATTTTTTTAAATCTGCTTTTGATTTTACAACATAAACCACATCTTTGGCTTTAGTTGTTTTGTTATATTTTAATGTTATGCTCATGATTTTAGTTTTGTGGCTTTAAAGGTAATTATTTTTATAGATTTTTTATCCGATTACACACTATTTCAGTCATTTTAGATAATCAATATAAAATATCCACCAATTTTCTGTATTTTTGTTGATTGCACTAGTATATTTAGTCGTAAAGAATTTGAAAAACATATTACTCATATTATTTTTAGTTTTGGCTTGGTCATTTAATGCCAATGCTACGCATAATCGTTCGGGGTCAATTACCTACCGACATTTATATGGTAATACGTATGAATTTACAGTAAAAACCTGTACCAAGTCCTCTTCTGATGCCGACAGACCAGAACTCGAAATTAAATGGGGTGATGGCAGTAAAGATACAATAGACAGAAATGATGCTCTTACAATTTTTATTACTCAATATGATGTGCAACAAAATTTTTATACAGGTATTCATACTTATACCGGACCCGGAAATTTTATTGTAAGCGTTGAAGATCCAAATAGAAATGCTGGCGTTTTAAATATAATAAATTCTGTTAATGCCGTTTTTTGTATTCAATCAGAAATTGTTATTTCTCCCTTTTTAGGTTCGCCAAACAATTCTTTAATTATTGAAGATTGCCCTTGTCCTGAATTTGCGTGTTTAAATAAAACATATTGTTATAACTTGTCTGCTTATGACCCAGATGGAGACAGTTTAGCTTATTCTTTAGTACCGAGTAGGGGTGAAGATTGTTTGGAAATGTCAATTCCAGCAATTTATAATTACCCCCATGATATTGGAGGTGGGATTTTAACAATTGATTCTGTTACAGGGACAATGTGTTGGATAAACCCACAAATTCAAGGCGAATACAATTTAGCGATCAAAATATCTGAATATCGCTCTGGAATTTATATTGGATCGGTTTTACAAGATATGCAATTAACAGTCAAAGCTTGTGCGAATGACCAACCTGAAATTGTTGAAAAACCAGACACGTGTATTTTTATTAATGACTATACAAGTATTGATTTTATAGCAAATGATCCTTCAGACGTTGTTCATGTTTATGCTACGGGTGCTGTTTTTAATTTGAATGATAATCCTGCAAATTTTATTGATAGCACGGCAAATTTAACTGCAACCGGCAAATTTATTTGGACGCCTAATTGTGAACAAGCATCTTATGAACCTTATCCTATAATTATTCATGCTGAAGATTTTAATGCAACCCTGCAATTATCGGATTTAATGGATTATAGAATTACCGTTAAAATACCTCCCGTGCAATTAGCAAGTGTAACACCTTTAGGAAACAGTATGCAAATGAACTGGAATCCGCATAATTATGGCTGTGATATTGCTCAATATAACATTTATAGAAGTACATCTACCTCAACTTATTCAGATAATTGTTGTAGTAAGGGAACCCCTCAGTTAATGGGTTACGAATTAATTGGTTCAGTTTCTGATACTTTTTATTTAGACAACTCTGATTTAGAAATTGGAAATCAATATTGCTATATTATTACCATTACAAATTCAAATGGTATTGAAAGTTGTGTGTCAAACCAAATGTGTAATAGTTTAAACTTTGAAGTACCTGTTATGACAAATGTTTCGGTTTTTGAAACAGCAACATCAACCGGAAAAGACTCTATTTATTGGTCTTGGCCTAAGGAACTTAATTTAACGAATTTCCCAGGTCCTTTTTATTATGAATTATATCGGCATGATGATTATTTTGGTTCGTCAGAAAATTTAGTTTATACTTCTCCAACTCAAGCTGTAATTTCAAATGTAGATACTTTTTATTATGACCAAACCCTAAATACAATTGATATTCCATATACATATAGAGTTGAATTATATAGTAATGGTAGTTTAGTCGGGTCTTCAACCCCAGCTTCATCAATTTATTTAAACTTGACCGCAAATGATAATCAACTCGAGCTAAATTGGGAAGAACATGTGCCATGGACAAATAATTTGTATGAAATTTACAGAGAATCAAGCCCTGGAAGCGATATTTTTAACTTGATTGATACTTCATTTATAACAAGTTATATTGACGACAGCCTTATTAATCAAAAAGAATATTGTTATAAAATAAAATCAATAGGAGAATATACCCAAAATGGGATTAGAAGTCCATTAGAAAATTGGTCGCAAATTCAATGTGGAGAACCGTATGATTTTACGTCCCCATGTGCACCAACAATTAGTATTAAAGGGAATTGTGATTTAGAAATAAACGAACTAACTTGGACTAATCCAAACATTATTTGTGCTGATGATGTAGTGGCTTATAATTTATATTTTGCTCCATTTTCAGGTGATTCATTAGAATTTTTAGCGTCATTTAATTCTCAATTCGACACCACATTTACACATGGTGATAGAGGAAGTATTGCCGGATGTTATTATGTAACAGCACTTGATTCTATGCCATATAATAATGAAAGTTTACCATCAAATATGGTTTGTATAGATAATTGTGATGGATTTTATGAATTACCGAATGTATTTACGCCCTCAGGTGATGGAATTAACGACTTATATCATCCTATTTTACCCTATAAATTTGTGGAGAGTATTGACTTAAAAGTTTATAACCGTTGGGGTAATTTAGTGTTTGAAACAACCGACCCTATGATCAATTGGGACGGTACTTATTTGAATTCTGGAAATCCATTATCAGATGGCGTTTATTTTTATGTTTGTCAAATTAACGAAATTAAATTAGCTGGATTACAGTCCAGAAGTGTACAAGGAAATATTACTATATTTTATTCGGAATAAAAATGTTTACAGGAATAATTGAGGACTTAGGTAAAGTCGAAAAAATTGAAAAAGAAAATGGGAATGTAAACTTTACATTGTCGTGTCCATTTACAAATGAACTAAAAATTGATCAATCATTGGCACACAACGGAACGTGTTTAACTGTTGTTAAAATTGATGGAAATCAATATACAGTGACAGCAATTGATGAAACTTTGATTCGGACTAATTTGGGTGAATTAAAAACAGGTTCAATTGTAAATTTAGAACGTTGTATGATGATGGGAGCAAGACTTGATGGGCATGTCGTACAAGGCCATGTGGATACAACAGGTGTTTGTAAACAAATTATAAAACATAACGGCAGTACAGAATTTGTTTTTGAATATGACTATGATGATGTTACAGTGTCAAAAGGTTCAATTACCGTAAATGGTGTAAGTTTAACTGTAGTGCAGTCCGAAAACCGATTATTTTCAGTGCATATTATCCCATTTACAATTGAACACACTAATTTTAAAACTTTTGAAGTTGGTACTAAAGTTAATTTAGAATTTGATATTATTGGAAAGTACGTTAAAAGGTTAATGAATAATAAATAGAGTTACTAATATCTACCTTTACGGTTAAAAACAAGTAATAAATGAACAAAGATAACGCCATATTTTGGATTGAAAATGGAGAAATTCATCAAGGAGGCACTGTCGTTTTAAAAGACATAAACATTCAATTAAACAAAGGCGAATTTGTATATTTAATTGGGAGAACGGGTAGTGGAAAAAGTAGCTTACTGAAAGCATTATACGGCGAACTGCCTTTAGCTATTGGTAAAGGCAAAGTGTCAACTTTTGATTTAACAAACTTAAAAAGAAAAGACATTCCTTTTTTAAGACGAAAATTAGGAATAGTTTTTCAAGATTTTCAGCTATTAAGCGACCGTTCTGTTTTCAAAAATCTTGAATTTGTAATGAAGTCAACTGGTTGGAAAAAGAAAAAAGAAATGGAAAAACGCGCCAGAGATGTACTCAGTTTAGTTGGTTTAGATCATAAAGGTAATCAAATGCCTCATCAACTATCAGGAGGAGAACAACAACGTGTTGCCATAGCCAGGGCATTGGTAAACGAACCAGAATTTATTATTGCTGATGAACCTACTGGAAACTTAGACCCTGAAACATCAAAAGAAATTATGGCTGTTTTACATGCTATTGCAAAAGAAGGTACTTCCATTTTAATGGCCACTCATGATTTGTCAATCATGGAGGCTTTTCCGTCTAAAACTCTAAAAGTTGAAAATGGATCGGTCATTGAAGTAAACCCTATGAATGAATTTGACCCTTTTAAAACTATTGAGTTTAAATAAATGAAAGGTTTATTTTACATCTTATTTTTACCGATTATTCTCTTATCGTGCTCAAATGGAGGGGAAGAAATTGATGTTTTCCCTCCAGTAATTTCTGTGGACTCGTTACAAAACACTGATTTTGTTTCAACCTTAAATGAGAATTTAAAACCCAATCAAAATCAAATTTACTGCTCTACCATATCTTATGCTTGGTTTGAGTTAAAAGAAGGATTAAAAGGTAAAATCAAATCCAATTCTAAATCAATAATGCGACTAAATATGGCTGATGACTATCAAAATTCATTAGCACCACATGAAATATCTACATCTATAAAAATTGAGGGGAGCAATATTAACGCATCAGCTTATTTTAGAAAATCGCCTCCGTTTACATTTAAATTTATTCGGAATTTATATCCGTTAAAATTTAATAACGTTGAGGTTGAATCTTTTGGATTAAATGGATATAACGACTACGACATCAAAAAACAAATTGACATTATTTATTACAAGAATGATCATGACTTTGCTTTGAAACTCATTCCTAAAGACACAATGCATGAAATTTTTATTTACCTCCCCAAGAAAAACAATTTTAAAAGTATTAAAGGTGTATTAAAGTCACTCCAAAAAAAGATTGATAAATCAGAAAAAATAAAAATAACAGATAAGAATTCTTGGAAGTATAATTTTTTAAAAGAAGATAAATTTTCAATGCCAATTCTATCCTACCACCTTGAAAAAGATTATTTGGATATTGCAGGGCTAAACTTTACAGTTAATAATCAAGATTATTTTATTGAAAAATGTTACCAACGCATTGCTTTTATTTTGGATGAATCGGGTACCGAAATTGAAAGTGATGCTGAAATTATGTATTCAACTGAAGAGATTGATGAAGATTTACCCCAACCAAAAAACTTAATTTTAGATCAACCATTTTTCATCATGTTAAAACGAACAGATTCAGACAACCCTTATTTAGCAATGTGGATTGATAATAATGAATTAATGGAAAATAAATAGTCCTCTTTATTCATCTTCAACCCTTGTGCTATTCCAAAATATCTTTCAAGTATTGCTAATTTATTTCTCTACTCAACAAATCTTTTTTATAAAAATATATGTTTTCACATATAAAAACCTGCAATAGCCGGCAAAATAAGTTAAATATTAATCTTTTACTCATATTTATATGTAATAACATAAAAATATGTAAAAAAGATAGCTAAAAATTTTAAAAACCCAAAGAAAACTATATATTTGTATGCGATAACATAAAATTATTATGAAAAGCGTAAACGACATCATAAAATTTCACCGCGCCATTGCCGGCTTATCTCGTAGAGAACTAGCTGAATACGCTGGTGTAAGTACTACTTTTTTGTCCGATATTGAGGGAGGTAAAGAAACCGTAAGGTTTGACAAAGTAATGGATGTATTAAAGGTATTAAATGTTGAGGTGTTATTTGACAGCCCCACATTAAGACGTATGAGAAGTGAAGAAAGCTAAAGTTTACATACAAAATATTGAGGCAGGTTTGTTTATTGAACACTCAAAAAATAAATACACATTTGAGTATTTATCAAACTACAAAGGGGAACCGGTGTCTTTAACTATGCCAGTTAAATCAGAACCTTATTATTATGATAGCTTCCCGCCATTTTTTGAAGGCTTATTACCAGAGGGATTTAATTTAGTACAATTGTTAAGGTTACGCAAAATTGATGCAACCGATTATTTTTCACAACTCATATACATTGGGAGTGATGTAATTGGCGCAGTAAGTATTATTGAAATACATGAATAAATGTTTAATAACATATTACACGAGTGAACCATTGCTTAGTGGCACAAATTTTTCAGCTGAAGGATTAAACTATATTGACAAAAAGTTAATGAGCTTAACCTCCCTTGCTTTTAATCAAAATGAATTGCGAACTGAGGCTGTAGCTATTAGTGATAAAATATCAATACAAGGTGTACAACCCAAATTAAGTGCAAGGTTAAATTTTAAAAACAATAAATTTGACATTGTAGAAAAAAGAGGCACTTACATCATAAAAGTACAAGTACCAGACCGTTTAAAAATGCCAGAAAATGAAGACTTAACTATGAAAATGGCTTCAATAATAGGAATTGATGTACCGGTTCATGGTTTAATTTATGATAAAGGGGGTGATTTAAACTACTTTATCAAACGTTTTGACCGTCATGGGCAAATATCAAAATATGCCGTTGAGGATTTTGCACAGTTAAGTGAAAAAACAAGTGCTACAAAATATGATGCCAGTACAGAATTATTAATCAAAATTGTAAATGAGTTTTGTACTTTTCCTGCCATTGAAAAAGTTAAGCTATTTAAACGCTTATTATTTTCTTTTATGGTGGGCAATGAAGATATGCACCTAAAAAACTTTAGCTTAATCACAAAAAATGGTATAACAACATTGTCTCCGGCTTATGATTTGATAAACTCAACCATTATTATGCCTGGCACAAAAGAGGAAATGGCTTTACCAATTATGGGCACAAAAGCAAGGTTTAAATTGTTTCATTTTGTTGATTACTTAGCTAAAGACAAAATGAAAATTCAGCCAAAAATCATTGATAAAATAATAGCCGACATTACTAAAGCTAAACCCGTTTGGATTGATTTAATACATGATTCTTTTTTAAATGATGATCTGAAAAAAAGATATGTAAAGCTGATGAATGGAAGATTTGAACGAATAAATAAGGCAATAGACAAATAAAAATAACGTTTATAATAAAAAAGCAACATTATGACTACGAATAAAATTATTACAGTAACAGCACTTCTATTCGTTTTATTAAGTTGTAAAAAAGATGACCCTGTTAAACCAAGTGGAAGTAATAATACAAAAGCAGTTTACAATCATGCTTACCAAGAAAATTACGAAAATGATAAAATTGATGACATAATTGCTAATGCATCTAACGCTTATGTGTTAATAGACCCTTATGAAGATGATGCAAACACTAGAATTGATGAAATTAAGGCAAAAGGAAATGAACTGGGTGGTTATATTAGCATAGGAACGGGTGAAGACTGGCGAGCTGATTGGGAACAAATAAAACCATTTTGCGTCACCAAACAATGGGGAAGTTGGCCAGGTGAATATTTTATTGATGTCACAAATACGGGAGTTGTTGATGTAATGAAAGCTAGAATTGATCAATTGGAAAGTTGGGGATGTGATTGGGTTGAATTTGATAATATGGATTGGGCATTTGATGAAAAAGCAAAGTCAAAATACGGGTTTAATGCAACTGAAAATGATGCCATTACTTACTATAATGAACTGTGTGATTATGTACATTCAAAAGGAATGAAATGTATGGCTAAAAATACAGTACGTGATGGTTCTGGTTTTGATGGTGCACTATATGAATCTTTTAGCAATGATAAAGATTGGTGGGATCACGCAGGGGCTAAAAGCTTTTTAGATGCAGGAAAACTGGAAATTGTTAACCACTATAACGAAAAACAACCCAATAAAGTATATCAAGAATATATTGATTTGTACAATGCCGACATATCAAACATCTGCGAAAGCAAAAAAGAAAAAAAATACATTCATTATAATGAGTAACATTAATTTAACGCTTGTTTTAAATCGGCAATTAAATCTTCTGCATCTTCAATACCAACACTAAGTCGAATAAGTGAATCTACAATACCTATTGCTTGGCGGTCTGCTTTTGGAATAGCAGCATGAGTCATTGTAGCTGGATGACCAATTAAAGATTCCACACCACCTAATGATTCGGCTAAGGCAAATAAAGTTGATTTTTTAACAACTGTATGCGCATCTTTCATTTTGTCACCTACTAAGTTAAATGAAATCATACCGCCATAACCCCGCATTTGTTTTTTTGCAATAACATGATTTGGATGCGTTTTAAAACCAGGCCAATATACGGTATCAACTTTTGGATGAGCAGCTAAAAAATCGGCAACTTTTTTCCCATTTTCACAATGACGTTGCATTCTTAAATGTAAAGTTTTAATGCCTCTTAACACTAAAAAAGAATCCATTGGTGAGGTTACAGCTCCGCTTGAATTTTGAATGCGATACATGTCTTTTGCAATTTTATTGTCATTACAAACTAAAGCCCCCATCACCACATCCGAATGTCCTCCTAAATATTTTGTGACTGAATGCATAACAATATCAGCACCTAAATCTAAAGGGTTTTGTAAATAGGGTGTAGCAAAAGTGTTGTCAACAGCTAGTATTATAGCATGTTTTTTAGCGATTTGTGAAGCAACTTTAATATCAATAATATTCAACAACGGGTTGGTTGGTGTTTCTTCCCATATTAATTTTGTGTTTTTATTAATGTAATTTTCAATTTTAGAAGCATTTTGCATATCAACAAAATGAAATTTAATACCATATTTTTCAAAAATTGTTTTGAATATACGGTAAGTCCCGCCGTATAAATCGTTGGTTGAAATAACTTCATCACCAGGATTTAACATTTTTAAAACACAATCAATGGCCGCCATTCCGGAACCAAAACATGCACCATAATTCCCGTTTTCTAGCGCAGCAATATTTTTTTCTAATGCATGTCGAGTCGGATTTTGAGACCTTGAATATTGATAACCTTTGTGTTCTCCAATTCCACTTTGTACATAAGTTGAAGTTTGATAAATAGGAGTCATTATTGCCCCTGTAGCAGGGTCGGGGTGAACACCTGCGTGAATGGCTTTTGTTCCAAATTTCATGTTTTTTTCTTTCATTGTATTAAAATTTAAAAGATTGTTAAAGTACGAAAATAGTTTATAATGGGTTTAATTGTAGAGGTTAAAAACTTTTGTCATTTACAGAGCAATACACTTTATTTAATTTCCGTTCGTTATCTTTGTCAAAGTGAGTCAAAAAACTAAAATAATTGTTTCTGTTACCAACGACATTTATACCGACCAAAGGGTAAGGCGTGTGTGTGAGTTTTTGGTGGCAAACAATTATGAAGTTACCCTATGTGGACGTCAATTAAAACAGAGTAAAACTTTACCCCAAACGGCCTATAAAACAGTTCGATTTAAATTGCCATTTACAAAAGGGGCAAAATTTTATGCTGTATATAATATTAGATTGTTCTTTTACCTTTTATTTCATAAAGCAGATGCCCTTTTGAGTAATGATTTAGATACACTTTTGGCTAATAGTTGGGCAAAAAAATTTAAACCCAATTGTAAACTATATTACGATTCTCATGAATATTTTATTGGCGTACCCGAATTGATTGCTAAACCAAAAGTTCAAAAATTTTGGATGCGAATTGAACAAAAATATTTACCCAAAACATACAAAATGTACACGGTAAATGAATCTATTGCCAATTTATACAGAAAAGAATATCAAAAGGAAATAAAAGTGATTCGAAACATTTCGGATTTCAAAACTTTTGAGCAAAGTAAAACTAAAAAAGAACTAGGTTTACCCGAAAATAAAAAAATCATTATCATTCAAGGAGCAGGTATAAATATCGACCGTGGTGCTGAAGAAGCTGTTGAAGCAATTAAATTGTTAGATGATTGTGTGCTTATTTTTGTTGGTGATGGTGATGTCATTCCACAATTAAAAAACAAAGTAAAACAAGATAAAATAGAAGAAAAAGTGTTGTTTTTTGGTAAGCGACCTTATGCTGAATTAATGAATTTTACAACTTTATCTGATGTTGGTTTGTCTTTAGATAAAGATACAAATGTGAATTATAGATTTTCACTCCCAAACAAAATATTTGACTACATACATGCAAATACACCATTAATTGTAACTAATTTAGTAGAAGTAAAACGCATTGTTGAACAATACAAAATAGGTATTGTGCTAGATGATTTTAATCCAGAAAACTTGGCAAACACAATTAAAAGCCTTTTAAATGACGTTGAATTGTACCAACAAATGAAAGAAAATACTAAAAAAGCTTCAACCGAATTAAATTGGGATAATGAGTGTAAAACTTTAAAAGAGATTTATGAGTAATCCTTTTCATATTATTGCTTTTGATATGCCATACCCACCAAATTATGGTGGCATTGTTGATGTGTTTTACAAGCTTAAATATTTACACCAACAAGGCGGAAAAATAACGTATCATTGTTTTTATTATGACGGTCACAACCCCCCAACAACCGAACTCGAAAAATATTGCGACACCATTTACTATTATAAACGTAAAAAACACATAGGTAAAATCATTTTAAATAAATTACCATATGTAGTTGCCAGTCGAAACAATAAAGAATTATTGACCAATTTATGCAAAGACAATAATCCCATTTTATTTGATGGATTACAATGCTGTTATTTTTTAAATCACCCTAAATTAAAGGACCGAAAAAAAATAGTTCGTGCTAATAATATTGAACACACGTATTATTTTGGACTTGCAAAATGGGAAAAAAATAAAATTAAAAAAACATATTTGAATTGGGAAGGAAAAAAACTCCAAAAATTTGAAAAACAACTTAATGGTGTTGATGGCATTTTATCAGTAGCAAAAATGGATATTCCACATTTTCAACAATACGCAAAAACACATCATGTACCCCCGTTTTTTAACCATACCATACGTAAATGGGATGGCGATTTATTTCCAGAACTACCTTATTGTCTATTTCAAGGTAATTTAAGTGTTACCGAAAATGAAGAGGCCGCTCACTTTATTTTAGACAAAATTGCACCGATTTGTGATGCCCCCATTAAAATTGCAGGTAAAAATCCATCAGAACAATTAAAACAAAAAATTAAAACAATTCCTAACGTAACCCTAATCGCAAATCCATCACAAAACAGTATGGAAGAACTGATTGAATACGCACAAATTAATCTTTTATTTACCTTTCAGCAAACGGGTATAAAACTCAAACTATTACACGCTATTGAGTCCGGAAATCATGTTATTATCAACTCAAAAATGGATGATTCAGGTATTTTTAAGGCAATGTGTACCGTTTCAGATCACCCAAAAGACATTGTAGATCAAATCAACAATTTAATCAAAATACCATTCACAAAACACATGTTTGACCAGCGTTATGCTAAATTTTCTACCTATTACAATAACATAAAAAATGCCGATTATATTCTGGGGTTGTTGTGAAGAAGCTGTAACTTTTAGCCACATCAAATTGTTATAACTTATATGAAACCCATTTCAATGCCAAATTTTTAGGTTTAATTTGATTATTTTAATCAATTATTGCCTATTTCTCAATCCTTTTCTATCTTTACAATCTATAAAACCAAATTAGCATGATAGGAAAGTTAGAAAAACAATTACAAAACGATTTAGCAGCAATTAAAGACGCTGGATTATATAAAGAGGAACGCATTATTACATCACCACAAGGGGCAGTTGTCACTGTTGATTCTGGAGATGAAGTGATTATAATGTGCGCCAATAATTATTTAGGACTGTCATCACACCCTACCGTAATTGAAGGCGCAAAAAAAGCGTTAGATTCTCACGGGTTTGGTATGTCATCTGTTCGTTTTATTTGTGGAACGCAAGACATTCACAAAACATTAGAGGCTAAAATTTCTGACTTTTTAGGAACTGAAGATACTATTTTATATGCCGCAGCATTTGATGCCAACGGTGGAGTTTTTGAACCCCTATTTTCTAAAGAAGACGCCATAATTTCTGATTCATTAAACCACGCCTCAATTATTGATGGTGTAAGATTATGTAAGGCGGCACGTTACCGTTATGCAAATTCGGACATGGAGGATTTAGAAAAACAATTAATTGCAGCACAAGCACAACGCAATAGAATTATTGTAACAGATGGCGTATTTTCTATGGACGGCTATGTTGCTAAATTGGATAAAATTTGTGATTTAGCCGAAAAATATGATGCCTTGGTAATGGTTGATGATTGTCATGCCACAGGTTTTATTGGAAAAACAGGTAGAGGAACTCACGAATACAATAATGTAATGGGTAGAGTTGACATAATTACCGGAACTTTAGGTAAAGCATTAGGTGGCGCAATGGGTGGATTTACAACAGGTAAAAAAGAAATTGTAGATATGTTACGTCAAAAGTCTCGTCCTTATTTATTCTCAAACTCATTGGCACCTGCAATTGTTGGGGCATCAATAGCTGTGTTTGATTTATTAAGTGGTTCAACCGAATTAAGAGACAAATTAGAAGCCAATACAAACTATTTTAAAGCCGGTTTAAAAAAGTCGGGATTGGAGTTTAAAGACGGAGAATCTGCTATTGTACCTGTTATGTTATATGATGCAGCTTTATCACAAAAATTTGCGAATAGATTGTTAGAAGAAGGGGTGTATGCCGTTGGATTCTTTTATCCAGTAGTACCAAAAGAACAAGCAAGAATTAGAGTACAATTATCAGCTGCTCACACACAAGCACATTTAGACAAAGCGTTAGCTGCTTTTGAAAAAGTTGGTAAAGAGTTAGGGGTAATTAAGTAGTTAGGGGCTTACCCAAAGGGTCGGGCTATTCACTGTATCTTTTTTATAAAAAAAGGATGCCGTTCCTATCCCTAAGCCAAAAAATGAAATAAAAAAAGGGGTTGAAATTTGATTTTCAACCCCTTTTTTGTTTATTGACTTGCTAACCATGCGTAGTATAAATCAAAATATCCTTTGGTCTCAAGTATTACAACACCACCAGTTGTGTCGCCATATTTAGCAGGCACACCACCAGTATAAACTGTCACACCTCCAATTGCAACACCAGGAATATTTTGAATGTTTGTTTGTTTTACCCCATCAACATAATAAATAACATCACCCGGTCTCGACCCTCTGATAATTAATTGATTGTCTTGGTTCATTGAAATTTCAGAACTTTTAGTCACTAACATTTGTTTAGGGTTTTGAATATTAATGTTATGCTTTAATTCTGTTAATGAAATTTTTGTCACATTATTAATGTCGATTTTTTTCTTTTTCCAATAAACAGGTACTATATCCCCTAAAATTCCATCTGTTAAAAAGGCATCAACTTCTGTAATTTGATCAGATGATACTTCAATACCAAATATTTTAGTTTTTCCGTCTAAAGCTGATTCTACTGTCATTGTATAAACTCCTGGTTGAATGGCATCAATTTTAAAATTCCCATTAAAATCTGTTTTTGCACCAATAACTTCTCCGTTAACTAAAACTTTTACCGTTGCCATTGGAGCAGCTGACGTTGAGTCTAACTTAAACACTTTTCCTTTAATTGATCCACCTGTTTGGGCACTAATTGTGCTACCAATAATCATAAACAACCCTAAAACGATTGATTTGATATTTGTAAATTTTGTTTTCATAATATTTATTTTAATTGTTATTGTATAGATGACATACTTTCACAAATTCCATAAAATTATTTATATTTCAATTGCATTACGGATTGAAACGGCAGCTTTTATTGCATTTTTAGATTGAAAAATTGGGATTAAAAAGCTATTTAATTACAGTATTTGAAACAAAAAATAAAGTAAAACTATAGTGAAAAGCCGGACACTGTGATTGAAATAAATAGTGGAATGCCCAAAATATGTTAAATACGCATCAAAAATCGAGCCTAAACTATAATTCCTTTGTTTATTTTTTGTATTTTTGAGAAAACCGTAAGGACAAATACTATGTTAAAGCAGTCATTAAGTCAAAAGTTATTACAAAAATTATCGCCTCAGCAAATTCAATTAATGAAGCTATTGCAGGTACCAACTATGGAGCTTGAGCAACGAATAAAAGAAGAAATAGAAGAAAACCCCGCTTTAGAAGAGGGACGTGAAGAAAGAGAGGATGTGCAAGATGATTTTGATGATGCTGAAGTAACAGATGCTGAGGCTGATTTTGATATTAACGATTATTTAGATAGTGATTTACCTCAATATAAAACATCTGTTAATAATTATAGTGCTGATGATGATGAAAAAGCCATTCCTTTGTCTGGTGGAATGTCGTTTCATGAGGTGTTAACAAGTCAGTTAGGGCTAAGAAATTTAAGCGAAAAAGAGTCAGTTATTGCCGACACCATTATTGGAAACATTGATGATGATGGCTATTTACGTAGAGAAATAATTGCTATGGTTGATGATATTGCTTTTGGACAAAATACAACTGTTAGTGAAAATGAAATTGAAGATGTTTTATTTGTAATTCAAGATTTTGAACCTGCTGGAGTTGGTGCCAGAGATTTACGTGAGTGTTTGTTGTTACAATTAGAGCGAAAGCACCATGGGGACATATCAGTTTATACAGCTAAAAAGATTATAGAAACTAGTTTTGAAGAATTTACAAAAAAGCACTATGAAAAAATAAAAAAGAAATTTGAAATTGGTGATGAAGACCTAAAAGAAGCAATTAATGAAATTACCAAACTTAATCCAAAGCCAGGTAATTCATTAAAACAATCAACAAATACTAATAATTTTCAGCAAATTATACCAGATTTTATTTTAACAGAACAAGACGGTGAGTTACAATTAACCTTAAATGGAAGAAATGCGCCTCAATTACGTGTGAGCAAAACATACGAAACCATGTTGCGAAATTATTCTGAAGGTGTAAAAGCTACTAAGTCTGACAAAGATGCGGTCATGTTTGTCAGACAAAAATTAGATTCGGCAAAGTGGTTTATTGATGCCATAAAACAACGTCAAAACACACTTTTACTTACTATGAATACAATTCTGGATTTTCAAAAAGAATTTTTTTTAAGCGGAGATGAAACCGACTTAAAACCAATGATTTTAAAAGATATTGCTGAAATTGTTCAAATGGATATTTCTACTATATCAAGAGTTGCAAATAGTAAATATATTTCAACACCTTTTGGAACTTTTAAACTAAAATATTTCTTTTCTGAATCATTATCAACTACAAGTGGAGAAGAGGTAAGTACACGAGAGGTTAAAAAGATTTTACAAGATGCCGTTGATGCTGAAGAAAAAAGAAAACCATTAACAGATCAAAAGTTAGCCGAATTGTTAAAAGAAAAAGGCTACAATATTGCCCGGCGAACAGTTGCAAAATACAGAGAGCAATTAAATATACCTGTTGCAAGATTAAGAAAAGAGATATGATGAAATCATTTTTTAATTCGTTGTCTTACATTTTTCATCCCATTTTTTTACCCCTAATGGGATTGTATTTTCTGTTTGAATTACCCACAAAATCGTTGGGTTTAATGCAAACCTCACTTTATTACACTAATCCAGAGGCTAAAAATGCATTGTATATACTATTTGGTTTTTTAACCTTGGCAGCTCCCGGCATTAGTATTCTAATTATGAAACTTAATGGCATTATTTCATCTTATCATATTGTAAACCGAAAAGAACGAGTTTACCCTTTGGCATTAGTCGCGTTATATTATATTTTAAGTTATTATTTTTTACAACGCATGATTCCAGAAGGCAGAGTGATTCCATATTTATTACCTTATGTTTTTGGATTTACAATGACATTAGTTGTTGCTTTTTTTTTAAATTTTTTCATAAAAATTAGTTTGCACATGATGGCGTTTTTTGGATTAGTTGGGGCTATTATGGGTTATCTTCAAAATCAATTAGACTATAATTTATGGTTTTTACTTTTTTTAATAATAGTTGGTGGTTTGGTTGGGTCATCAAGACTATATTTAAAAGCGCATAATTTAAAAGAAGTAATATTAGGCATTGTTTTTGGTTTTGGAATTGAATACATTTGCATGAAATTTGATTTATATATATAACTATGAAAAACACACTTTTATTTTTACTTTCAATTTTAGTATTGGGCAGTTGTTCACTTTTTAATAAAGATGGAAAATCTGATGTTCCAGATGGGGGATTTAATTTATTTAGTATTCAGCAAGATAGAGATTTGGGTAAACAAGTGTCAGGTGAAATTGCTGCTGATCCAATAAAGTATCCAGTATTAGATTCTGCTTCAAATGTTGAAGCATACCGTTATATATATAATATTCGAAATACTATTTTGAACACAGGTAAAGTAAAATATAAAGATGAGTTTGCTTGGCAGATTAGAATTATTAAAGATGATTCTACATTAAATGCTTTTTGTACACCAGGTGGTTATATTTATATTTATACAGGAATTATTAAATTTTTAGACAATGAAGCAGAACTAGCAGGTGTTATGGGTCACGAAATGGCGCATGCCGACTTAAGACATTCAACACGTCAAATGACTACACAGTATGGTGTACAAGTTTTAGTAAATGTTTTAGCCGGTGACCGAGAAGCACTAAAACAAATAACAAGTGGTATTATTGGATTAAAATTTAGCAGAAACCACGAAACAGAATCGGATAGAATGTCGGTTGAATATTTGTGTGGAACACAATATAAAGCTGATGGCGGTGCAGGGTTTTTTGAAAAAATTGAAGCAATGGGTGGCAATAGACAACCTGAATTTTTGAGCACACATCCTAGTCCTGAAAATAGAATAGAAAATTATCACAAATGGGCAACAGAAAATAATTGTGGTGGAGCTAATGATTTTACTATAAATTATGCTCAGTTTAAAAAATTATTTTAATTAAAGAAAAGGTAGCTATTCTGTACAAGTGAAAAGCTATTTTATTGTGCTTCTGTTTCTTTAATGTCAGATATACGGATTACATTTTTAATGAAATATGTAATAACTGGATGTGGAATATCTTCTGTAGAATTAATTTGAGGACAAAACATAGTAAATAAAAAGAATGGGTGTGACTTTAGTTTAATAATTTCTGGGTCAAAATATTGATTTCTCGCTCCAATTTCAAAATCTTCAGCTAATATATCTGAATATTGAGGTAAAATGGAATAGCGTGATGACGTATATTCAACGCCCCCTCTGTGAATATACAATTTATCACATTCTGATGAAAATTTGTCTAAATTAATTTGAGAAAATTGATTTCCACTAAGTAAATTATCTGATATGATTTTCTCTGATTTCAAATCAAATCCTTTCATTTCAAAATGATATTGGATTAATAATTTAAAAACCTCACCAGTTCCTAAAATAGGAATATCAAATGCTTCTAATGTTTTTAAAATTGATGCAAAATAAAAAGGCTTTAAGTAAGGGCCAGGTGCTATAAAAACACCATTATATATATCAGTGAAATTCTCTAAGTCTTGTTCGCAAAATTCTTGTTCACTAAACCAAAAAAAGTTGATAGGGTGATCTAAAACCTTTTCAACATGTTGAATAGCTTTATTGGTCGCATTATGTGAATGATAAGCGAAATTATAATTTCCAATGATTGCTATTCTAATTGTTTTTTCCATGATTTAGGATGCTAATCCCATCACAATTTAATAAAAAAAAGGAGATTTGAAAAAATCTCCTTTAATTATATAAATTTTTATTCTCTCTTGAATGATGTTTTCATTACACCATTTTCTAAACAAACAGTATCACTGTTATCAAATTTAATTAAAGGACAATTAAATATTGCTCTAAATTTCATGTAATTTCCGGTTTGATCAGAATCACTTGCCATTGTAGTATAAACAAAGTCAATACCTGAACAAAACAAAGTTGTATCACTTTGCCATAAATCACCATTAGGATCTGTCCATTTAATGGAAACACCATTACTGTTTAGTGCATCACTAATATAGTAATCTGGGTTTAAATTGTTTTCAAAATAAGCTTTCCATTCTTCAACAGTTGGAAAGTTTGAGCCATCATCTACCCATTCTAGAGTTCTCATTTCTAATTCAATACCTTCAGTAAATCCAGCACCTTGAATGATTGGCTGTGAAACTTTTGTAGAATACCTTGCTGTTGATGTTCCTGTGGTAATCGTTTTAGTATTATCATACGTACAAGAATCAACATATTCGTATGCAATTCCATCAACAGTAGCATTACAAGAACACTCTAAATCTGCAACTTGTAATGGTGGTGGAATAACTTCATGCTGGTTATTACAAGAGATTGCTCCCAATAACAATCCAGCTCCCAACAGTGTAAATAGTTTATTCATAATAATTTAATTTAGTATAAAAGTACAATTTTTTACTGAATTATACGAATGAATTGTTATTTAGTTGCTTTTACGACACCATTTTTAGTGATTTTTTTGAAACAGATAACTCTAAACTTTTTAATGGTAAATATTTTTCTTTAGCTAAGTTGAATATGGTTGCTTCCAATTCTATCTCGCCTGAAAACAATAATTTTGATAATCCTGTTAAAGTAATAAAACCCAAAACAAATGAATTAAATTTAACTATATACACTATATCTCCTGTTAATCTTTCTTCTGTAAATTCTAAATTTAATTTGGTGCCTACTGACAGTAAGTGGTAAACATAAATCATATCAAATGATGTTAACTGTTCTACTTTTACTACTGACTTTGCCTTAAAAACATCAGAATTGGGTTGATTAATAAAATTAAATAGTTTCATAATTTTACGCGCTTATTTGTTTGACTTGATTGTTAAAATTAAAATTTTGTAATAGCACATCTTGGTTAGAGTTTCCAAAATTATACTCTACTAATTCAGTACCATCTTCTAACATAAAACACGTAATTTCTGACGAATTAATTTCAAATCCATTGTTCGATATTTTAGATAAAATTCTGTTTAAATCACTTTGTGTAATTATCAGTGTTGTGTCAATTGTTTTAGACTTAAAAATCAGTAAACATTTTAATTCAACACTATTATCTCCTTTTTCGTATGAAATTTCTTTAATAATAATGTTTTTGTAAATCGATAGTAACTTTTTCATAATGTATAATTTTTAATTACAGTACAATGATATGGCAGCAGAACGTAATCAATTTACGTTGTGAAAAATAAAGTTATATTTTATAACAAAAAACAGAATTATAGTTAAATTTAGCATTCACAAAAATCAAATTAAACGATAGTATGAAAAACATATTAGTAATTGGAGCAGGGCTTTCTGCTTCTTCAATGATTAGATATTTTACTCAAAACGCAAAAAAAGAAAATTGGAAAATTAAAGTTGGAGATCGTGACGGTGAATTAGCTAAAATGAAAGTAGGTAGCTGCGAACAAGCTGAAGGATTTGCTTTCAACGCCCTAGATATTACCGAAAGGCAACCTTTAATTGAATGGGCAGACCTAGTTGTTTCAATGTTACCCGCTAGATTTCATATTGATGTTGCTAAAGACTGTGTTGCTTTTAAAACCAATTTAATTACACCGTCTTATATTTCTCCCGAAATGAAAGCTTTAAATGAAGCTGCTAAAGAAGCCGGTATTATTATTATGAACGAAATTGGTGTTGACCCAGGAATTGATCACATGTCAGCCAAAAAAATATTAGATGAAATTGAAGATAAAGGAGGTAAAATGCATATTTTTGAATCCTTTACAGGTGGATTAATTGCACCTGTGTCTGACAATAACCCTTGGAACTATAAATTAACATGGAACCCTAGAAACGTTGTCTTGGCAGGACAAGGAGGAGCCGCTAAATTTATTCAAGAAGGAAAATATAAATACATTCCATATTCAAAATTGTTTAGAAGAACAGAAATTATTAAAATTGATGGTTATGGCGAATTTGAAGGCTACGCCAATCGTAATTCATTAAAGTATCGCGAAATCTACGGGTTAGAGGATATCCCTACAATATATAGAGGAACATTTAGACGTAAAGGTTTTTCAAAAGCATGGAATGTATTTGTTCAATTAGGTGCAACTGACGACTCTTATACCTTAGAAGGAAGTAAGGACATGACTAAACGAGATTTTATTAATTCATTTTTACCTTTTCATCCTTACGATTCAGTTGAATTAAAATTAAGATACCAATTACGCATTGACCAAGATGATATTATTTGGGATAAGTTGGTTTGGTTGGGCATTTTTGAAGATGAAAAATTTGACTTTAAAGAGGATGTAACTCCAGCTCAATTTCTGCAAAAAATTGTAGAAGAAAAATGGGTTTTAGAATCGCATGATAAAGATATGATTGTGATGTGGCATAAATTTGTTTATAAATTAAATAATGAGTTTCATGAAATCAATTCTTCTATGGTGTCAATTGGAGAAGATCAAACTTATACAGCAATGAGTAACACGGTTGGATTACCCGTTGCAATTTGTGCTAAAATGATTTTAAACGACACCATTACAGTTAAAGGAGTTCATTTACCAATACAAAAAGAGATTTATGAACCAATTTTAAAAGAGTTGGCACACTACAATATTAAATTTATTGACCAAAAGATTGTGCCACCGGTACTATATGGTGAAAATTAATTTTTATAGATTTTTATTAAAGGGTATTTATATAAAAATAAATTAGTATATTTGCCCACCCTTTTAGGGAAACGGTCACGTGGCCGAGTGGCTAGGCAGAAGTCTGCAACACTTTGTACGGCGGTTCGAATCCGTCCGTGACCTC
>Ga0316209_1000910_pt1 | contig 38817 bp, 33 predicted proteins | sample 6monopyrite_MG_FD_204945 | JGI IMG/M metagenome (GOLD analysis project Ga0316209, IMG submission 204945) | Microbial mat bacterial communities from mineral coupon in-situ incubated in ocean water Damariscotta River, Maine, United States -... | ecosystem: Environmental > Aquatic > Marine >...
TCATGCTCACCGGTCAGAACCAATCGGACTGCGCGTTCACGTACTTCTTTTGAATATCCGGGTCGTCTGTTCATTAGCTAATCCTCTCAAGAAAATTAGCCTCCGACAATACCGGGGCGATTCAGTTTTACTCTCATTAGGTAGTGGAACTATAATTGCTATAGAACAATTGAATAAGTATGAATTTCGTTCAGAATTTTCCGATTTATCTTTATTTATATCCAACTCGCCTCGCATAGCATAATCGCACTGGTCTTCTCGATTGCTAATCAAGGATTTTTCTTCGTCAGAGCTATGAGAACACCCAGGCAATATACATAACGCCAAAGCAATAGGTAAAATATTATGGTAAATATTCATTGTAAACTCCTTTGTCTGGCACCAACCTATGAGGAAGAGTACCAGAGGGCCAATGACCAATATTGTCCTTAAATTGTTGCGAACTAATCCAGGATTTCTTATGTTTAACTTCTATACTAGCGCCACTAGTAGCACCGTAGACTTTTCTGTCGAAATAATTCGCCATTGCCTGAGCAATACTTGGTTTCGGGGTGTTAACTTCATTGAAGGCACGCCAATAATAAGGGACAGATGTATCACGCGGATCTACAACACTACCATCACTGTAAACCCAGTTTTTTACACCTGAATTACACCCTCAAATTTTGATAAAGGAGGTAGTTGAAAACCGTTTTCGAAAATCAGGCTGGCTTTTATTTAAAGCGCCTAATTTAAAGAATAATCGGGGTCAGAGCAGAATGGCACTTACTTAAGAGTCAATCATGTTTAATTACAATGGGTTAATGAAATATCAAATTAGATGCAAATTTAGCAGGCTTTCTTTTCTTTCACATTAATGTATCTATTTTTAAAGTGTGAAAATGATTTCGAGGTGACTTGAAATCCTGTTGTAACTAATTGATTACATAAAACCTATGCTCTTAAGTAAGTGCCATTCTGCTCTGACCCAGTTTTTTACCTCAGTTTTTTGTTAGGCCTGTTTGTACAACGATAAGCTTCACCATTCATAATCACTTAGCCCAATTGATCTTGCTATAGGAAATGCAACATCACCCCACATATGATTAGTGAACATCCGACGGCCATCATCAGAAGAAAACATAACCAATGTCACATCAATATCTTTTTCTTTGAGCTTATTTAGAGGTTCCTCGTATGTCACATCATCAGCCACTAAAATTACATTTTCAGTATTAATGACCCTTTCCATATAATCGAGAACTTCAAATGAAACAAAGTCATCTGTAGCTTCTCGGTATACTTTTACTACAACTCCATTAGATGTAGTAAAACTTTGACTAACTAATTTATCAGATTCCCCACAATCACTTTCTTCATAAGCAAATATATGGCAATTTATCTTCTTATCTTTAGATTTAAAATTGTCGTACATTTCCAAGGTAGGCAAAATAACATCAACTACACTAGGTTTAGTAAACTCTCGTTCAGGATATATCTCTTTATATTTACTAAGTGTTTTTGAAATAGCTTTCTCCATAAACAGCTCGTCTATAATCAGCGAAGTGTACTTCTTTATTTTTGATGATTTTAGGCGGATTTTTATAGATTCAGCCAATTTTCGATTGAATATTCGCTCTTGGAACTCCGGCATTTTTATTTTGTTCAATGTGAAGTTGAGCACATACTTGTCATTTCTAGTATTCCATTCAGCTATATCTTCATAGAAAAAAGCAAATAGGCTACTTTCTAAATTTTCATTTCTTACGTAAAGAAACAATATAAAGTTTTCTGTTACATACGATATAGGTATCTCAATATAGCTACCATTCGATTTTATAACTCGACCTTTACACTGTATCTTAAGGAAATGAGTATATTTCTGCCTGATTCCATCAACGACCAATAAATCGGCACCTTCCTTGTCAAAAGCTGGCTTTGTCACATTGAAGCCAAATTTTATCAATTCATGCTGGATGAGCGATTCAGACTCAATTTCTAAAGGCTTTGTATCCATTCTGGGTAATATCTACGTAAATTTTTGGGGGCCTTACGTTTCAATCAGCCGACGCGTTAGCGGTCGGCTGGATTGGTTTGTTAGAGCTTTCGTCTTGGATGCGCTCGAAAGCCTCCGTGCTAATGCTAGTTGATGATTCCAATTCTGTATCTACTATCCCACACACCTTGATAACATCACCGTTTCTTAAAGAATAAACGTCACCTTCTTTAGAGGTTGGTAGGTCAATAAATACTGTTTTCCCTGATTCAGATTTTGTTGTGATTTTGTGGCCGCTACTCGAATCACCTACACTATTGACAACACCAGTAAACAGCACCAGCTTTCCATTTGTTTCTTTTTTAAAATTAGTTTTTTCACGATATCTTTCTGATAGATTGCCTAGCTTAGCAAAGTATTCTTCTAAATCCAGCGCCTGATTATGTGTTTTATTATTGGGCATGTTACTTGAGGTTGTCGTCGTAATACGACGGAGCTCTGTTGTTTTACTAGGTTCTGCTATTACAGTTGAACTAGCTTTAGTTTCATCAAAAAAGTTTACTCCGCGATACATTGCTATAACGGTACCAACCAACTCGATTAGTAACGCAGTAAACAAGGGGGTTAAATATTTATCATCAATAGTTATAATTTGAGTTATTCCTAGTAATGTCACTACTGCCGTGGCGACAAAAATACCTAAGAATGTGTAAAAGAGATGCTGTTTCATATGTTATTGCGCTCTAACGAGGCTGTAGAAAAACCCACCCAAACGGTACAAATCTCCACAGCCCATTTTAATTTGATTAGCTTATCTTCACTCAGGGATGTTCTTTTATCAAGGTAAATACTGGGGTTTTTCGGTTGCCTGTTGAATGTATTGCTTTGCATGAGGGGGTTTCGCTCTTTTCCTGTTTAGTGGATTAGATTACCGTAGTTTTGTAGCACTGGGTTTGCTGGTTTCTTTTGGTGATGAATGAGGCCTGTCTGCCGTGACCATTGCGAGTGTCGGTTGATGCGGGGGTTTTAATGCACAGCTATTTGATGTGGCATTGACGGCAGTCAGTCAGGCGCTCTTCGAAAAAGCGCTTGCCATGACCCTGTCGATCCTGGCGGTTGTTCTTTAACCATATGTCATTGCCAGCTGGGGAACGGCAACTTTTTTGTGCGGCGTTGAAGTGAAAATCGCTAGCGGGAATGATGGCGTTGGTACTGGATTTTAAGAGAGCGTGGGCACATGTGCCCACGCTACAAGATCAAACTTCGGCGAGATCGCCTTTGCTTTGTAACCAGGTACGCCGATCAGACGCACGTTTTTTAGCGAGCAGCATATCCATCATCTGGTCGGTGTCATCGCCGCTTTCAAGTACCAGTTGCACCAGTCTGCGAGTGTCAGGATCAATCGTGGTTTCGCGCAGTTGCAGTGGGTTCATTTCACCCAGGCCTTTAAAGCGCTGTACGTTGATTTTGCCTTTTAGCTTTTCAGCTTCGATACGGCTTAAGATGCCGCGCTGTTCGTCGTCATCTAGCGCATAAAAAACATGTTTACCAACATCGATACGATACAGCGGTGGCATTGCAACATAGATATGCCCCGCTTGAACCAGTGGGCGAAAATGCCTTAAAAACAAGGCGCAAAGCAGTGTGGCGATATGCAGACCATCGGAATCCGCATCGGCTAAAATACAGACCTTGCCGTAACGTAATCCTTTCAGATCATCGGAGCCAGGTTCAACACCAATCGCAACCGAAACGTCATGTACTTCCTGTGAGCCCAGTACTTCCTGTGAATCAACTTCCCAGGTGTTGAGAATTTTACCGCGCAACGGCATGATTGCCTGAAAGCTACGGTCACGCGCCTGTTTGGCAGAACCGCCCGCCGAGTCACCTTCCACTAAAAAGAGTTCGGTGCGTTCAAGGTCCTGAGAACTACAGTCCGCTAACTTGCCCGGCAATGCAGGGCCAGTGGTCACTTTTTTACGCACAACTTTTTTACCGGCACGCATACGCGACTGCGCGTTACTGATCGCCAGCATCGCAATCTGTTCACCGGCATCGGTGTGTTGATTGAGCCACAGACTAAAAGAGTCTTTCACCACACCGGAAACAAACGCGGCACATTCACGTGACGACAGACGCTCTTTGGTCTGACCACTAAACTGCGGATCTTCAAGCTTGACCGATAACACATAGGCGCAACGCTCCCACACGTCATCCGGTGCGATCTTCACCCCGCGTGGCAGTAGACTGCGGTATTCACAGAACTCGCGAATCGCATCGGTCAGGCCAGTCCGCAAACCATTCACATGGGTACCACCCTGCCCGGTCGGAATCAGGTTAACGTAACTTTCGGTCACCAGCTCACCACCTTCCGGCAACCACACCACTGCCCAGTCAGCCGCTTCACGTTCTGAGGCGACGCTGCCAATCAACAGTTCATCTGGCAGCAAGGCGTAGCCTTTAACCGAGTCATTCAGATAATCACGCAGGCCATCTTCAAAATACCACTCTTCACTGGCATTAGACTTTTCATCAAAAAAGGAGACATGCAGACCTGGGCACAACACCGCTTTGGCGCGCAATACGTGGCGCAGGCGTGTGACTGAAATTTTGGATGAATCGAAATACTTGCCATCCGGCCAGAAACGAATCGAGGTACCGGTGTTCTTTTTGCCAACCGTACCGATGACTTTCAGGTCTTCAGCCTTGTTGCCATTTTCAAACGCCATCGTATGTTCGCTGCCGTTACGCTTAATCTTGACGTCAACGCGTTTGGAAAGTGCATTCACCACCGAGACACCCACGCCGTGCAGGCCGCCGGAGAATTGGTAGTTTTTATTCGAGAACTTACCACCCGCGTGCAGCTTGGTCATGATCACTTCAACACCGGGCACTTTTTCTACCGGGTGGATATCGACTGGCATACCGCGGCCGTCATCCTCGACCTCAAGTGAGCCGTCTTTATAGAGTGTGACCGAAAGCGTTTTAGCGTGGCCCGCGACCGCCTCATCGACACTGTTGTCGATCACCTCTTGCGCCAGATGATTCGGGCGCGTGGTGTCGGTATACATACCGGGGCGTTTGCGTACCGGCTCCAGGCCGGTTAATACCTCAATCGACGAGGCATCATAATCGTTACTCATTAATGTTCCCTGTTCCTGTTAAATTTCGGCCTATTTACCCCGACCTATTTACATGGGGTTGCCGACGGGCATGGAGTCTAGCACCAAGCTGGCCGCGAATACAAAGCGCCATTGCTCCATTATGTCGGCCGCTTGTTTTTATAGTAGAATCCAGCGCGAAGACAATTCGCCCGCTCATTGACGGGTCATCGACGCAGTACGGAGCCAACCTTGGTCACAAAGAAGCGCAGCAAAAAAGATTCTCCACCCGATTTTGAAACCGCCCTCGAAGAGCTTGAGACGCTGGTGGAGCAGATGGAAGCGGGTGAAATCACCCTTGAAGAGTCGTTACAGCACTTTGAACGCGGCATTCTGCTCACCCGCACCTGCCAGGAGGCACTGAAAGCCGCCGAGCAGAAAGTCGAAATCCTGCTGGAAAACAGCGCAGACGCCAACACTCAAGCCTTTGATACTGACCGTGACTAATAACATCTCTGACATCGCCGCCAATACCATTATTTATAATGGCACCGCTTTCAAACAACTGATTTCCCAATCTAAAACACAGGTGCAGGCAGCGCTCGACCGCTGGCTTCCGGCGCAAGATAGCAAACCCGAAACGCTGCACCGGGCGATGCGCTACTCGGCCCTCTCCGGCGGCAAGTATGTGCGACCGCTACTGGTTTACGCCACCGGCAAGGCACTCGGTGTACCTGCCGCAGCACTTGACGGTCCGGCCTGCGCGATTGAGCTGATCCACAGCTATTCACTGGTGCATGACGACCTGCCGGCGATGGATGACGACGATCTGCGCCGCGGCAAACCGACCTGCCACAAGGCCTTTGATGAGGCGACCGCTATATTGGTTGGCGATGCCCTGCAAACACTCGCCTTTCATATTCTAGCGGTTGATACCTCAATTGCGGTGCCTGCTGAGCAGCGCATCCAGATGGTGGCAACACTGGCCCAGGCCAGCGGCTCGATGGGGATGGCAGGTGGTCAGGCGATCGACCTTGAAGCGGATGGCAAAGGGACGGACTTCACTCTGGAATCACTGCAGTACATGCATTCACAAAAGACCGGCGCATTGATCCGTGCCAGTGTGCGTCTTGGTGCATTGAGTGCGCCGGATTGCGATGAAGCGCTGCTCGCGCGCCTTGATCAATACGCTGCCGACATCGGACTTGCCTTCCAGATTCGCGACGATATTCTCGATATCGAGGCCTCTACCGACGTGCTGGGTAAAAGCCAGGGGGCCGATATCGCTCGCAACAAACCGACCTACCCCGCCTTGCTCGGCATAGATGGTGCTAAACAGAAGGCGCAACAACTGCACGAATCGGCGCTTGAAAGCCTCTCAACACTCGGCAGTGAAGCGGATTCACTGCGCTGGATCTCGGAATACATCGTACAGCGCCCTAATTGATCAATTTTTTCCGCGCTAAAAGCTCTCTTCAAACAGTCAGAGCCGGTGCTTTTTATGCTATATTGCGCGATTGCTTAAAATAGCCGATTAGAGCTCGATGACGACCACTGATAACAAGCGGTATCCACTGCTGCACAAGATTGATTCCCCTGCGGATCTGCGCCTGCTTCCCGCGTCGAAGCTGGAACTGCTGGCGCGCGAGCTGCGCGATTTTCTGATTCAGTCGGTCTCGAAAACAGGTGGCCACCTCTCATCCAGCCTCGGCACCATCGAACTCACCGTGGCGCTGCATTACGTCTACAACACCCCGGATGACCGGCTGGTGTGGGATGTCGGCCATCAGGCCTACCCGCACAAGATCCTGACTGGCCGCCGCGACCGCATGAACACTCTGCGTAAAAAAGATGGCCTAAGCGGTTTTATCAAACGCACAGAAAGCGAATACGACACCTTTGGCGTGGGCCACTCCAGCACCTCGATTAGTGCCGCACTCGGCATGGCGATTGCCGCGGAAAAGACCGGCAGCAAACGTAAAGCGGTGGCAATCATCGGTGATGGCGCAATGACCGCCGGGATGGCCTTTGAGGCACTCAATCACGCAGGGCATCTCGATAACGACCTGCTAGTGATCCTCAACGATAACGAGATGTCGATCTCGCCTAACGTTGGCGGCATGTCGAACTACCTGGCAAAACTGCTTTCCGGCAAGCTCTACACCTCAGTACGCGAAGGCGGTAAAAAAGTCTTAAGCGTGGTGCCGCCGATGCGTGAACTGGCACGGCGCGCCGAAGAACATATGAAAGGGATGGTGATCCCCGGTACGCTGTTTGAAGAGCTCGGTTTTCACTACTATGGACCGGTCGATGGCCACGACATCCCGACCCTGATTACGACACTGCAAAACCTGAAAACCCATAAAGGGCCACAGTTTCTGCATATCGTGACGAAAAAAGGCCGCGGCTATCAGCCCGCTGAAGAGAACCCCTGCACCTATCACGGCGTTACTCCGTTTGATCCCAGCAACGGCAAGATGCAAACCAGCAAAGCTGGCAGCCCCAGCTATACCCAGGTCTTTGGTGACTGGCTGTGTGACATGGCAAAAGAAGACCCGACGCTCGTCGCCATTACCCCGGCCATGTGCGAAGGCTCCGGCATGGTTAAATTTTCTCGCCATTTTGCAGAGCGTTTTTATGATGTCGGCATCGCAGAGCAACATGCGGTGACACTGGCCGCCGGGCTTGCCTGCGACGGCATCAAGCCGGTAGTGGCGATCTACTCGACCTTTCTGCAACGCGCCTATGATCAATTAATTCACGATGTCGCGATTCAAAACCTGCCAGTAATCTTTGCCATCGACCGCGCGGGACTCGTCGGTGCCGATGGCGCAACCCATGCGGGCAGTTTTGACCTCAGCTACCTGCGCTGCATTCCGAACATGGTGGTGATGGCACCGAGCGACGAAAACGAATGCCGCCAGATGCTCTATACCGCCACCAGACATAATGGCCCATCCGCCGTGAGGTACCCGCGTGGACGTGGCCCCGGCGTGGCCGTTGAACAAACGATGCAAGCGATAGAACTGGGTAAAGGACGCATCCTGCGCAGCGGTAAATCCGTGGCGATTCTCGCCTTTGGCAGCCGTGTACAAGCAGCCCTTGCCGCTGGCGATGAACTGGATGCAACTGTCATCGATATGCGTTTTGTAAAACCAATCGATCAAGCGCTGATCCTTGAGATGGCCGACAGCCACGACCTGCTACTGACGATTGAAGAGAATGTCATCATGGGCGGAGCCGGTAGCGCGGTTAATGAGGTGCTGTCAGCACGCAACGTTTCGGTGCCGGTGATCAATCTCGGCCTGCCGGACGAATATTGCGAACAGGGAGACCATGAGGCCTTGCTGGAAGCCTACGGTCTCAGTGCTGCTGGCATCATAAAGCGCGTAAATGACTTTCATCAGCAGGCATCTTGCAATACAATAGCCGCTCGTACTAATTCCCACTAATTCAGTCAAGATTATAGCTATGCCCGCTCGTTACACTCTCAAGATCCTTACCGACTTTGCAGCCGCACATTCGCTGCGCAACTACCCGGGTGACTGCTGTCGCCTACACGGCCACAACTGGAAGGTTGAAGCAGAGGTGGTCTGCACCAAACTCGATGACCTCGGCATTGGTATCGATTTCAAAACCATCAAAAAAGAGACCAATGCGATTGCCGATCAACTGGATCACCGCTATCTCAATGAAGTGCCACCGTTTGATGAGATCAACCCGACGGCTGAGAATATCGCAGCGTTCCTTTATAAGGGACTATCAGAAAAACTAAATAGTAACGTGCTGCATGTCAGCGCCATCACACTATGGGAAACCGAACGCGCCTGTGTGCGTTATTCAGAGGATAAAGCGTAATGAACGACACTACTTCAATCGCCGATGTACAGAACAACCCAGATAATCGCCAGATACCGATCAACAAAGTCGGCATCAAAGATATCCGCCATCCGGTGCGGGTAAAAGATCGCAGTGAAGGCGAACAGCACACCATTGCCAACTTCAATATGTATGTCAACTTGCCACATAATTTCAAAGGGACCCACATGTCCCGCTTTGTGAAGCTGTTGAATTCTCATGAACGCGAGATAAGTGTCGAATCATTCGAAGAGATTCTGGCAGATATGGCCAAGTTGCTGGATGCTGAGTCTGGCCACATTGAAATGAGCTTCCCCTATTTCATCAACAAAGCAGCCCCTGTCAGCAAAGTAGAGAGCCTGCTCGATTATGATGTGACGCTCATTGGTGAAATCACGGACGGGAAAAGTAATATCACTATCAAAGTGGTGGTGCCGGTGACGAGCCTTTGCCCCTGTTCTAAACAGATCTCCGACTACGGCGCGCACAACCAGCGTTCACATGTCACGGTCACTGCACGCACACAAGGCTTTGTCTGGATTGAAGACCTGATTGATATCATTGAACAGGAAGCGTCATGTGAAATCTTTGGCCTGTTAAAGCGACCAGATGAGAAATATGTCACTGAGCGTGCCTACGACAACCCTAAATTTGTTGAAGATATGGTGCGTGATGTCGCGGCTCGTCTAAACGCCGATGATCGCATTACCGCTTATACACTGGAATCTGAAAATTTCGAGTCGATTCATAATCACTCTGCCTATGCGCTGATCGAAAAAGTAAAATAAACGGGATAGAAGCATTGCGCTAGCACACAGGGTGATTGTGTTAGCGCATCAAAAACAACATCATAATATTCTAAGGAACCTCTGATTAATTGCATTGTATGTCATTGCGAGCGAAGCGCGGCAATCTCGACCCTATAAGAATCATTGAGTTATGAAATTGCTTCGTCGCTTCGCTTCTCGCAATGACAATTAATCAGAGGTTCCCTAAATAATTGATCTGAATTTTGACTCAGTAGTCGAAATTTGGCACACACAGCTTATCTCATCGCATCCCTATAACATCATTCTAAATGGTGATTTGGTAATGTAAGTATTATGTGTGATGATGCACAGGTTAAAGCCCTGCTGAATCTAAACTAAAGTGAATAATGATTAGGACAAATCGAATAGCCCGCTTTATTCGCACCCTCACCGGACGCATGGTACTGGGGGAGCTTCTTATTCATTCATTCTTAATCCCCGCGCTCTTTTTCGGCATCAATTTCATCGTCAAAGAGGGCTACGAATCGAGATTCATCGAGCAGGCCAACTCAACAGCAGCGCTACTTGCAACGCTTGTATCGCACAACATCAGTCATCAGGAAATAGATAGCCTGCTGAATGATACGGTCATCAGCAACCAGGTGCTCTACGCCAAACTAATTGATGAAAATGGCAATACCATTCATAGCCACCCGAACGACATTGCTGCACCCCTCTTTAAAGAAGATCAGCAGTTTGCGCAACATGGCGATAATACCTATCACGTTTCAACGACGCTTGTTACCAATCTGGGCACCCCGGCGACTCTTCAAACCAGCTTTGATGAACGACCAATCGCTGCACAGATTCAACAGACCTATCAGGTCAGTATCGTACTCGCCATTGCATATATCTTAATCACACTGATTCTTTCCGGCTTACTCGGCCAGCAATTAACCCGGCCGATACGAAAGTTGCGTGATGATGCCCGCGCCATTGCTCATGGTAATACTGACAAGCCACTCAATGTCACCTCTTCTATTTCAGAAGTCACAAGCCTCATCGATAACCTCGAAACAATGAAAAAGGCGCTGATTAAGCATAGCCAGGATTCCATCGCACGTGAAGCTCACCTACGCTCAGTGATGGACAATGTGGTTGATGGCATCATTATTACCAATACTGAGGGCATGATTGAATCGCTCAACCCCGCCGCAATCAGCCTGTTTGATTACACCAAAGGTGAACTCATCGAAGAGCACATCAATGTTCTGCTTGATGTCAATGCACTACTCGAATTAGAACCTCGATACCACACTTACAATGAAAGTAATATGTCAGCTGCACAGAACAAACTCCAGGAGACCGAAGGCTACCGTAAAAGTGGGGCGACTTTCCCACTCGAAGTAGCTATTAGTAAAATGATAGTGAATGAGCAAACGCACTATATTTATGTGACTCATGACATCACCGCAAGAAAGGATGCTGAAAGCGAACTAAAACAACTGCACAATGAACTGGAACGCCGAGTGATCGTCCGCACCAGTGAACTGGCAGCTGCCAATGAAGAACTGGAACATCAGGCGCTGCACGACTCGTTAACTGATCTGCCAAACCGTGTACTACTTTTAGACCGCCTAAATCAGGCTATTTTGACCAACCGGCGTAACGATACAAAGCTTGCCCTCTTTATGATTGATCTTGATCGTTTCAAAGAGATCAATGATACCCTCGGCCATCACTATGGCGACATCATTTTGCAGCAGGTCGCCAATCGCATGCGCGAAGTGCTGCATCAGTCAAATACTGTCGCTCGTTTGGGCGGAGATGAGTTTGCAATTTTGCTACCTGCTATCGAAGACACTAAAGAACCCGCTAATATTGCAACTGCGATTATTCACGCAATTGATCAACCCTTCTTACTGGAAGAGCAGGCATTTCATGTAGGAGCCAGCATTGGTGTCGCACTATTCCCTGAGCATGGTACTGATACATCCACCTTAATGCGCCACGCCGATATTGCGATGTATGTCGCTAAGAAAAATAACGGCGACTACACCTTCTACGACTCATCACTGGATCAACATAGCCGTGATCGTTTAGCACTCACTACCGAATTACGTCACGCTATTGAGCACAATCAGTTACGCTTGCACTATCAACCCAAGATTGATTTTAAGACAGGCAATGTAGCCGAAGTTGAAGCATTAGTTCGCTGGGAACATCCTCGCTTTGGCCTGATGACACCTGATCATTTCATTCCACTGTCAGAACACACCGGGTTGATCAGACCACTGACATTATGGGTGATACGCGAAGCACTAGACACCTGTCACCAGTGGCACGCCATGGGACACAAACTCAAAGTAGCAGTAAACCTTTCGACTCATAATTTACATGACCCGCAATTAACAAAACATATTCAGCAAGCCTGTCAAGAGTGCGGCATTGATACCAGTTATCTGGTACTTGAAATCACTGAAAGTGCGGTGATGTCTGATCCAATTGGTGCCATGAAAATTCTCGGCGAGCTCTCTGATATGCGCATCAGTCTGTCGATCGATGACTTTGGAACAGGCTATTCCTCCCTCGCCTACCTTAAACAGCTACCAATGGATGAGATTAAGATCGACAAGTCATTCGTGATGGATATGATCAATGACAAGGATGACTATGTCATCGTTCGTGCCACCATCGACCTTGCTCATAACATGGGCAGAAAAGTAATCGCTGAAGGCGTTGAGTCGCCTGAAATATGGGAGATACTTGATCGCATGGGATGTGACATGGCGCAGGGTAACTACATCAGCACACCAAAAACAGCTGACGACTTTGCACAGTGGCTGCAAGACTCCCAGTGGAGTTTAAAACAAGCTTAACTATCGACTAAGCAACCAACAGTACGATCAACTGCAACACACCCCAGGCAAATACTGCGGCCACTACATCATCCAGCATGATGCCAAAGCCACCAGCAACCTGGCGGTCAATCACTTTAATTGGCCACGGTTTCCAGATATCAAACAGGCGAAACAGTACAAAACCTAAAACGATCCATTGCCAGCCAGTCGGTGCAGCAATCATCGTTATCAAGTAACCGGCAATCTCATCCCATACGATACCGGGATGATCATGAACACCTAAGGTGTTAGCTGAACGGTCACAAATCCAGACGCCGATCAACGTAACCACAATGGCGACTGCAACATAGTAGATCAACGATAGTGGCTGTAATAATAGATAGAGCGGTATCGCCACCAGTGTGCCCATCGTTCCCGGCGCATACTTTGATAGACCAGAACCAAAGCCCAGCGCAAAAAAATTGACCGGATCTTTCAGATCAGACAGCAGTAATCGTCTATTATTTTTACTCATTGGAAATGCTCATAGCCCAACTTTTCAGTTTGTAATAACTCACCATTGCTCAGCGTACAACGCAGACCCGCGCTATCATCAATCACACCAATATGATGCGCGACAAAACCATGTTGTTGCAGCGCCTGTTCCACCTCGTGCTGCTTATCGGGGCTAATGGTAAAACAGAGCTCATAATCATCGCCTGCAGAAAGCGGTAACGCTTGCCAACATTTATCGGATAATTGCAGCGCGGCTTGCTCTTGCTGACATGCCAAAAATGCGGGTGATAGCGGCAATGCCTCAAATTCAATCACAGCACCAACATCACTCGCCTTTAGAATATGGCCAAGATCACTCAACAAACCGTCCGATAGATCAATCGCAGCATTGACCTTGCCTAGTAATGCTTGGGCCTCAATTATTCTTGGCGTCGGCTTTTCAAGCCGAGCCATCAGTGTATCCAAATGATTTTCTGGAAATATCAACGATTGCTGCTTTGCCTGTAGTGCCAGCCCCGCATCACCGAGTGTGCCTGTCACATAGATCAGATCTCCAGCCTTTGCAGCATCACGCCGCCAGCCACTGCCCTGCTCGACAAAGCCCATCACCTGCACCGTAATTGAAAGTGGTCCACTGGTAGTATCACCACCAATCAACTGCACCCCATGTTGTGAGGCTAATGTCGAAAAGCCCAGGCTAAATTCACTCAACCACTGTTCATCAATACCTGGCAGCGTCAGTGCGAGTGTCACCCAGGCCGGTTGGGCACCCATCGCCGCGAGGTCGCTCAAGTTAACCGCCAACGCCTTATGCCCTAATGAACAGGGATCGACATCGGGGAAAAAATGAACACCAGAGACAAGGGTATCTGTCGATACAACCAGCTGATGACCAGCGGGTGGAGAAAGGATCGCAGCATCATCACCGACGCCGAGAATAACGTCATCACGCTCACTACCTGCGGCGCGAAAGTAACGTTCGATCAATTCAAATTCCATCACCGCCATAAGTGAGACTCAACGACCATCTTCAAACGAGATGAATAGTATTCACAGCGACGTTACTACCGAGAAGAGTTCTTTTGCTTAACCTCTGGCCCACGCAATGTCGCTGCCAACTTATCGAGCACGCCATTAACATACTTGTGTCCCTGATCCGCGCCAAAGGTTTTAGTCAATTCAACCGCTTCATTAATCACCACCCGATAAGGCACCTCAATATTATATTGAAGCTCATAAATACCCATGCGCATAATCGCCAGCTCTACTGGGTCAAGACTTCCAATAGAACGATCTAACGCGGGTGCCAATAGCTCATCTATCTTATCAACCTGTTTGACAACACCACTTAACAAGCCACGAAAGTAGCTCGCATCAACCTTTTTCGCATCCTTCTCTTCAAGGATCTGTGCAGCAACCTCAGCAACATTCTCACCGGTGAGTTGCCACTGATATAGTGCCTGTACGGCACAACGACGTGCCTGACTACGTGTTCGACTCATAATACCCAACTATCAACTAAAAATTATGCGTCTAACGAGCGCATTAAACTTGCCATCTCAATCGCTGTAATCGCAGCTTCGGCACCCTTATTACCTGCCTTGGTACCGGCACGTTCAATCGCCTGTTCAATGGTATCAACCGTCAATACACCAAACGTAACAGGGAGGTCATATTCCATTGCAACAGCACCAATTCCTTTGACACACTCACCCGCAACATATTCAAAATGAGGCGTTCCACCTCTTATCACAGCACCCAATGTGATCACCGCATCATAACGTTTACTGGCTGCAACCTTCTTGACTACCGTTGGCAGTTCAAAGGCACCCGGCACATGCACAACGTGAATATTATCTTCCGACACACCATGCTGTTTAAGTGTCGCCAACGCACCTTTCAACAGGTGATCAACAATAAAGCTATTAAACTTGGCGGCCACAATCACAAAACGTGTGTTGGTTACGTTGAAATCGCCTTCAAAGGTTTTAATCGTCATATTCATACTCACAACAAAAATGATTAACTATACACAGCCGTGCATTTAAACTTAGTTACACGGCACATATTCTACTACTTCCAGCCCAAAACCGGAGAGCCCATGTAGCCGCTTCGGCTGACCCAGCACCCGCATCTCATGCACACCAACATCAAGCAAGATCTGCGCGCCCACACCATACGTGCGCAACTCATTACCGTGCGTCTGTTGCGGCTGACTAATGCCACGCTCACGCATCTGATAATCCATCACCTGACGAATGGTCGCATTGGCATCGAGTTCTTTTTTAAGGATCACGATGACACCCGCTCCCTCTTTAGCGACACGCTCCATCGCCGCTTTAAGTGGCCAGGCACCATCAAGGCGCTCAGCCGACAACATGTCGGCGAGCTGATCTTCAAGATGAACACGCACCAGTACCGGCTTACTCATATCAGGCTCACCAAAAACCAGTGCTAGATGCAGTTGAGCATCAACCACATCCTGATAAGAAATGACTCTAAAAGTACCATACAGCGTCGACAGAGTACATTCCGCCACTCGTTCAACGGTCTTTTCGTTCTGCACACGGTAATGGATAAGGTCGGCAATCGCCCCCATCTTGAGACCATGTTCTGCCGCAAATATCTCCAGCTGCGGACGTCGCGCCATGGTGCCATCCTCATTAAGGATCTCCACAATCACACTGGCTGGCTCAAGCCCTGCTAAGCGCGCCAGATCACAACCCGCTTCGGTATGGCCCGCACGCGTTAGTACACCACCATCCTGCGCCATCAATGGAAAGATATGGCCTGGCTGAGTCAGGTCATCAGGACCCGGATCAGGTTTGACTGCGGCCAGTACGGTGGTGGCGCGGTCTGCTGCGGAGATGCCTGTCGTCACCCCTTCGGCCGCCTCAATAGAGACCGTGAAATTGGTTGCATGCTTGCTATGGGTATCACTCACCATCAGCGGCAGATGCAACTGTTCACAGCGAGCACGCGTCAACGTTAAGCAGATCAGGCCACGGCCATAGCGCGCCATAAAATTGATATCATCAGCGGTGACTGCGGTCGCCGCCATAATCAGGTCGCCCTCGTTTTCACGATCTTCATCATCGACCAACACCACCATCCGCCCCTGGCGAATCTCTTCGATGATCTCTTCAGCACTACTCAAAGACATCTGGTTAAACTCCGTTTACTGGCTGACGATTCATCATTCACCAAAACCCTGTGACGCTAAAAACTCGCGTGAAATATTCGATGCCGGTACCTGGTTAGCGCTGCCACCTTGCAACAGGCGCTCAAGGTAACGCGCCACCACATCGACCTCAATGTTCACCTTGCTGCCCTGCCGGTATTCACCAATGATGGTCTGCTGTTGCGTATGCGGAATGATATTCACTTCAAAGCCACTATCGCTCACCACATTAGTCGTCAAGCTCACACCATCGACACAGATTGAGCCTTTTGACGCGATATATTTCGATAGCTGTGGCGGCACTTCAAAGGTAATGATTATCGATTCACCCTGCGGCTTAATACTGGCAACATGCGCCACCCCATCGACATGACCACTGACCATATGGCCACCGAGTCGCGTGGTTGGCAGCAACGCCCTTTCCAGATTCACGCGGCTACCCGCTTTAAGCGCACCAAGCGTGGTACAGGCAAGCGTTTCGGCCGACACATCGGCGGCAAACTGCTGATCTGTTTTACTCACGACGGTCAGGCAGACGCCGTTGATCGCAATGCTATCGCCCAGCTGCGCATCACTCAGGCCCAACGACGCCGACGCAAAAACCATACGCGACTCACCACCCTTGTTTTCGATCGAGACAACGTTACCCACTGCCTCTACCAACCCTGTAAACATAAGCGCCTCGTCATTCTCATTCACTACGCTGCAACAGGCTGTAGCGTAATTCGCCAATCATCACCCACTGCGCGAATATCTTTTGTCTTCAGCATCACACGCTGCGATATCTGATCCAGACCGGGCAAGGTCATCAAGCCCATCGCCTGATCCCCCATCAAGTGAGGTGCCATATAGATAACTAACTCATCTATCAGGCCCGCCTGCAACATCGCACCACTTAAAACCGGCCCTGCTTCGACCATCAATTCATTGATCTCAAGTGCAGCCAGGTATTCCATTAATAACGGCAGATTAACGCGTTCATCGCCACCTGCAAAACGACACACATTAACATGCTTCTGACGCAGCGTATCGAGTATCTCAGAGTGCTCAACCGCTGTCGCAATCAACTTCTTTCCTGGCAAGGCCAACAAACGGCTCGCCACTGGCGTGCGCAGAGTTGAGTCAACAATCACCCGCATCGGCGGTCGTTGTGTTTCACCGGCCAGCACCACATGCAACTCTTCAATGCCTTCAGGCCGCACATCCAGTTGCGGGTCATCCAACAGTACCGTTCCGATACCGGTCATGATCGCATCACATCTCGCACGCAGACGTTGCACATCCTGTCGCGCAGGCGTAGACGTGATCCACTTACTTTCACCTGATGCCATCGCAGTGCGGCCATCCAGTGACATCGCCAGTTTACAGCGCACAAAAGGACGCCCTCGAGTCAGGCGCGCAATAAAACCAGGGTTTAGCGCTTCAGCTTCGGCTTGCAATACACCAACGCTGACATCAATGCCTGCCGCCTTGATCTTTGCTATCCCACTCCCTGCTACCTGAGGATTAGGGTCCTGCATCGCGATGACAACACGACTGACACCCGCCTTTATCAAGGCATCAGCACAGGGCGGTGTACGACCGTGATGACTACACGGTTCCAGTGTCACATAGGCCGTCGCACCATCACTCTCTTCACCCGCAGCATTGAGCGCATGAACCTCAGCATGAGGCTCGCCGGCGCGCATGTGCCAGCCTTCGCCGACGATCTGATCCTGCCGAGTGATAACACAGCCAACACGTGGATTAGGGTGCGTAGTGTAGATGCCACGCTTCGCCAGCTGAATCGCCCGCGCCATAAATCGAAGGTCTGCGCCACTACTCTCTGTAACGCTATTTTTTATCACGCGACTCTTTATCATTTTCGCCAGGCAGCAGTGTAATCTGACGTTTTTTCAACTCAGGGGATGACTCATTTTGCAGCCGCTCAATCTCTTCACGAAAGGCATTCACATCCTGAAAACTTCGGTAGACCGAAGCAAAGCGAACATAGGCCACTTCATCTAAATCACGCAGCTCTGCCATCACCCACTCACCCAACTGACTCGATGGCAACTCTCGTTCACCACTGGCTCGCAGCTTATGTTTAATACGGTTAAGCGCGGTATCAATATCTTCGATATTGACCGGACGTTTTTCCATCGCTCGCAACACCCCGGCACGCAGTTTTTCCTCGTTAAACGGTTCACGTGTACCATCGTTTTTTACCATGCGAGGTAGTGCAAGCTCAGCTGTCTCGAAGGTGGTAAAACGATCACTGCAAGTAACGCATTCGCGCCGACGACGCACCACATCGCCATCACTGGCAAGCCGTGAATCAATCACCTTGGTATCTGCTTCACCACAGAATGGACAGTGCATATCGGGACACTCAGCGTAGCGAGAAAAAGAAACTATACATCATGGGGCAGCGCTTTGCGCCACCCCTTATGCGCTATGGGTAGACTGGAAAACGTTTGCAGATGGACAGCACTTCACCTTTAATACGTTTGATCAGATCTTCATTGCTATGATCATCCAGCACATCGCAAATCCACCCAGCCAGTTGTTTTGACTCATCAACGGTAAAACCACGAGTAGTAATCGCTGGGGTACCGATACGGATACCACTAGTCACAAAGGGCGACTGTGGATCATTCGGCACGCTGTTTTTGTTAACGGTAATATTGCTGGCACCCAGGGCCGCATCGGCCTCTTTACCGGTCATCCCTTTATCAATCAGGTCAACCAGAAACAGGTGGTTTTCAGTGGTGCCCGAGACGATTTTATAACCGCGTGCCTGCATCACGCTTACCATCGCCTGCGCATTAGCAACCACCTGTGTTTGATAGATTTTAAACTCAGGTAATAGCGCTTCTTTAAAGGCCACTGCCTTGCCTGCAATGACATGCATCAGCGGGCCACCCTGAGTACCCGGAAAGACCATTGAATTAAGTTTCTTCTCAATCTCAGGATTGCTCTTCGCCAGAATAATGCCGCCACGTGGACCGCGCAGTGTTTTATGTGTCGTCGACGTTGTCACATCAGCAATGTTAACCGGGCTTGGGTAAACACCCGCCGCCACCAGACCAGCTACATGCGCCATATCAACCACCAGATAAGCACCCACTTTATCGGCGATATCGCGGAAACGCTGCCAGTCGACAATACGTGAATAGGCACTGAAACCAGCAATCACCATTTTAGGTTTATGCTCAAGCGCTAGTGCTTCAGCCTGGTTGTAATCGATCTCGCCCGTCTCGTCGTTCAGCCCATACTGCACCGCATTAAAAATCTTACCGGAGAAGTTAACCTTCGAACCGTGAGTCAAATGGCCGCCATGCGCCAGACTCATTCCCATGATGGTGTCACCCGCATTTAATAGCGCAAGGTAAACAGCGGCATTCGCCTGAGAACCAGAGTGTGGCTGCACATTGGCGTAATCGGCACCAAAAAGTTTTTTAAGGCGATCAATCGCCAGCTGCTCAACGATATCCACATGCTCACAGCCACCGTAATAACGTTTGAACGGGTAGCCTTCAGCGTATTTGTTAGTCAGCACAGAACCCTGCGCTTCCATCACACGAGGACTGGTGTAATTCTCAGAGGCAATCAGCTCAATATGCTCCTCCTGACGAACGGCTTCTTTCTCCATCGCCGAGAACAACTCATCATCAAACCCACTAATCGTCATATCCGATGTAAACATCTATTCACTTCTCCAGGCTAACTCTGGCGGCTAATACTGACGCCATCAAAAATTCATCAAAACTAAAGCGGGGTATGATACCTGATCACGCAAAATTACTCATTATCAAAGACGCAGCATCGAGTCGAATTAAGCTCAAATTCAATCAATTAGCTGGAAACAAACTGCCTGATTTTTTGAGTAACCGACAGCAAGCAAATGCCCTGACAAGCTGGAATTGCCGTTAAAATCCTCAGGAAATAAAAATTTAACTTGCAATTGATTGTTCTGACTGGAGTTTTAAAAAAACACAAAATTTCATAAGCAACGACTATTTAACGTATAATGTGCATATTACTAACAGTTTTATAAAAAAGATTTCTACTTTTTATTCGGGAGGGACCCCAATAAAAGTAACAACCTAAATGACATCCCTCAGCCAATCAGCCAATACATCGATAATTCTCAAGCTTTTAGAGGCTGCCAGGCAGAATCTGGCTGATATCGATATTGTACAAGCGCACATAAAAAGCATCCTTTGCGCTCAGGAAGATGAGCATCAACATCAATACCATGCGTATCACGCCTTATTTTCGACATTAATGACACATGCCAGCCGACAGGCTGAGATAAACACCCCACAGCAGCAACATCTGGAACTGTTTAAAATAAGACTCGGCAATCAGCCAGGGCTCTCAGAGCTAAATGAAATGAGCAAGCTTCTCGCCACCATTTCAACCGAAAACCAGATAGCTGAAACCCGCACCTCAGCAGCCATTCAGGCAACACAGGCAGCACCTTATATCGACCCTGTTCCAGCGCCGTTAGTCTCATCGAGTGAACCGTCAGCAGGCAGTAATGAATTTCTGGCATTAGAGACAAAGCGCAAACGCATGGCGCAGATTCAGCGAACACTATCACTTCAGCTAAGAGAAGTTACGGAACAAAATAAGGCCCTCGGCGATGCCTTAAGTAGCGAACAAAACAGTCTCAACAGTAGTCAGGATGTCGGTGAATTACAGGCACTCAAAGCAGCGCTCGCCGGCGAGATATCCACCCTGCTACAGGGTCACCAGTCGCTGACTGAGAAACTCGAAAGTGCCGGCAAGTTTATGCAGATGATTGAAAGCGAAGGGCAGGATCTCAACGAAGAACTGAAGAAGGCACACGCACTGAGTCTAACCGATGAGTTAACACAGCTCCCTAATCGACGCGCCTTTATGAAACGTATCGAAGATGAAGTCTCACGCGTACAGCGCTATGAGTATCCACTCTGTTTTGCATTAATTGATCTTGATTCGTTTAAAGCAATCAATGACCGTTACGGCCACTCCACCGGCGATGAAGTGCTACGCAGTTTCGCCGAACGTGCGCTTTCAGGCTTCAGGCATCATGATCTGACATCAAGGTATGGCGGTGAAGAATTTGCGATTATCTTACCGAATACCGATATCAACGGCGCACTGCGCGCGCTGGAAAAAGTAAAAGGACGCACCAGTCAGTGCACGTTTCAATTCAATGGCACCACCCATCCAATCCCAACGTTCTCTGCTGGGATCGCCCTCTACAGCGCAGGGGAAACACCCGCATCGCTGATTGAGCGGGCAGACAAAGCACTTTATCGCGCTAAACGGATGGGGCGAAATCGTATTGAAACAACAGAGATGAATGATGATGAGGTGACACTAACACCACCTCATCACCGCATTGCAGAAAAACCGGAGTAGCGCTAAAACCGCCTGGCAGTCAGGGCTGGTCACCCAGAACATCAGGCTCATCTTCCCCTTCTTTTTTAACCGGCATCAGGTCTTGCTTGCTCACACCCAGTGCCAATGCAGTCGCACTCGCCACATAGACCGACGAATAGGTACCAACAACAACCCCGATAATCAATGCGGTTGCAAAACTATGAATGATCTCGCCGCCAAGTACAAAGAGTGCGATCAATACAAACAGCGTGGTCAACGAGGTCACCAACGTACGCGAGAGCATCTGGTTAATCGATCGATTTGAAACCTCGACCGGAGACCCTTTGCGCATCTTGCGGAAATTCTCACGTATACGATCAAATACAACAATCGTATCGTTCAACGAATAACCGATAACCGCCAGAATAGCCGCTAATGTGGTGAGATCAAACTGCAGCTGTAACACCGAAAAGATACCTAATGTAATGACCACATCGTGAATCAGCGCGGTAACAGACCCAACCGCAAAACGTTTTTCGAAACGCAGTGTAATATAGATCAGGATACCAAACAGCGCGTAGATCATCGCCAGACCACCCTGCTCCGTGAGCTCTTCGCCCACCTGCGGCCCAACAAATTCAACGCGGCGCATTTCAATCTCATCTGAATCCGAGGCACCGTGCAGCGCATTAAGCACACCGGTACTCAAATCGGCATTACTCATCCCTTCATGCGGTGGTACTCGAATCAGCACATCTTTCGAACTGCCAAAGTGCTGTGTGATCGCATCACCATAACCGGCACTCTCTAATGTCGCACGCACCTCGGTAAGATCGGCCGAATTTTCATAGCCCACTTCAATCAGCGTACCGCCAGTAAAGTCGATGCCAAAGTTCAAACCACGCGTCGCCAGTGACGCCATCGAGAGGATAACCAGCAAAATCGATACGATCAGCGCAAGCTTGCGCTTACCCATAAAGTCAAATGAAGGCTCTTTATTAAATATTTTCATCTAATCATTCATCCATTCGTTGCTGCTAAATTGACAGCTTTTTGACTTTACGGCCGCCATAAACCAGATTAATGACCGCTCGCGTTCCCATTATGGCGGTAAACATCGAGGTTATGATACCGATCGATAATGTGATCGCGAACCCTTTAATCGGTCCAGAACCAAAGGTATAAAGCACTAACGCTGCAATCAATGTCGTAATGTTCGCATCTGCAATCGTTGATAGCGCCTTATCGTAACCGGCATTAATACTCGCCTGCGGCGAGTTACCACTGCGGATCTCTTCTCGAATACGCTCAAAAATAAGCACATTGGCATCCACCGCCATACCGACCGTCAATACGATACCCGCAATACCCGGTAGAGTCAGCGTTGCCTGCAACATCGAAAGCACCGCCACAATCATCACCAGATTAACCGTCAATGCAATGTTGGCAACCAGACCAAAGACGCGATACCAGACCGCCATAAAGATCATCACGATAATGAAGCCGACGATCACCGAGTTCATGCCCTGGTCAATATTATCCTGTCCAAGGCTCGGCCCAACAGTTCGCTCTTCAACAATTTCAATCGGCGCCGCCAACGCACCCGCTCTCAATAACAAGGCAAGATCACGCGCTTCATCAGAGCTATCAAGTCCAGTAATCTGAAAACGCTTACTGAACTGATCACGAATCACGGCAACGTTAATCACCTCTTCAATCTTCTTCTTGGTGCGAATCAACTCACCATCAACGCGCTTGACGTCGATCTTGTTTTCAATAAAGACCACTGCCATTGGCTTACCGATATTATCGCGCGTAGTATCCGCCATCTTGCGCGCACCTTTGCTGTCAAGCGAGATGAATACCGTAGGCGAACCATTTTGCTGCTCGATACCAGAAGCGGCATCAATAATCTGATCACCCGTCACAATAATACGCTTTTTCAACAGAATCGGACTGCCGTCACGTTCTTTATATAGACGTGTACCGACGGGTGGGCGCCCCGCTAAAGCCGCTTGAACATCGGCATTTTCAACCGCCATTCTGAATTCAAGTGTCGCGGTCGCACCCAGAATCTCTTTTGCTCGCGCCGTATCCTGAATACCCGGTAACTGAACAACAATGCGATTTTCACCCTGCTGCTGCACCACCGGTTCTGCAACACCCAGCTCATTGACACGATTACGCAACGTAATCACATTCTGTTGTAGCGCCATCTTCTTAGTTTCACGCATTTCTTCATCACTGATAGTGACTACGAGGAATGCATCGCCACCGCGCTCTTCCTGCTCCAGCAACAGACGTGGGTACTCTTTACGGATAATCGAATTAGCAAGTTCGCGGTCAGCTTCATTTCGGAATTTAATCTCGATTGAATTGCCACTGCTGGTCTTCGCAATCGATAGATAACGTACCTTTTCACCCCGTAGAATAGAACGCAGATCACTGACATAACGCTCGCCAGCCTGACGCGTCGCCGCCACCATATCGACTTCCATTAAGAAATGAACACCACCTCGCAGATCAAGGCCCAGGTACATGGGTGCCGCATTCAGCGTGGTCAACCAGTCTGGCGTCGCCGGAGAAAGATTAAGCGCGGGGACATAATTCTCCCCCATTTTCTCATCAATAAGATCTTTTGCCTGTAGCTGGTCTTCGGTATTATTGAAACGAATCAGAATAGCACGCTCCATCTGCTCGATTGATTTGGTGCTAATCCCTTCACCTTTCAGCAGTTCACTCACGCGCGCGACACTTGCCTCATCAATCGACGCCCCTCGTAACGGCGAAATCTGCACCGCAGGATCATCACCGTAGAGATTAGGGAGCGCATACAGAACACCTGTCAGGATCACCGTTATGATCAGGACATATTTCCAGATTGGGTATTGATTCATCTTCGACTAGCCTTTGCTTACTACAATAGCGTTATTATGCTTTGCCTTTCATCGTACCTTTAGGCATCAATGATGAAACCGCACTGCGCTGTACTTTGATTTCCAGACCATTGGCGATATCCAGTCCGATAAAGCTATCGTCAACACTGGTGATCTTGCCTAGTACGCCACCAGAGGTCACCACTTCATCACCTTTTGCCAACGCAGCCACCATGGTGCGATGCTCTTTACTACGCTTCATCTGAGGCCGTAGTAACAAAAAGTAAAAAATCACAAAAATCAGTATCAATGGCAACAGGCCCATTAATCCAGCATCGCCCGCTGGAGCAGCACCCTCAGCCCACGCATCACTAATAAAAAGGCTCATTTTCTCTCTCCTATCAAAACCAGTAATTCAACAGCGCAGCATTATGACACAGGCGGGACGGCTTGCGAGCGTTTTGCATAAAATTCCGCGACAAATTGTTCCAGCTCACCCGCTTCAATTGCATCGCGCAAACCCGCCATAACCACCTGATAGTAAAAAAGGTTATGAATAGAATTCAACGTTGCACCCAACATTTCATTGCTTGACGCCAGATGGCGCAAATAAGCGCGGCTATAATTTTGGCAGGTATAGCAACCACACGCATCATCGAGCGGGGCAGTATCGCTGCGATATTGCGAATTACGAATCTTTACCACGCCACTATTAACAAAGAGATGGCCATTGCGCGCATTGCGCGTCGGCATCACGCAATCGAACATATCAATGCCGCGACGTACCGCCTCAACGATGTCTTCTGGCTTGCCCACCCCCATCAAATAGCGGGGCTTTGACGCTGGCATCTGTGGCGTGGTGTGACTCAAAATCCGCATCATATCTTCTTTTGGCTCACCCACCGACAGACCACCAATCGCGTAGCCATCAAAGCCGATATCGATCAGCCCCTGTAGCGATCGATCGCGTAATGGCTCATACATGCCGCCCTGAATAATGCCAAATAAAGCCGATTCGGCCCCCTCGTGCGCGATTTTGCTGCGCTCAGCCCAGCGTAATGACAACTCCATCGAGGCCCGCGCTTCCTCTTCGGTGGCTGGATGCGGGGTACATTCATCAAAGATCATCACCACATCAGAACCCAATGCGCGCTGCACCGCGATCGATTCCTCAGGGCCAAGAAAGATCTTGTCGCCGTTCACTGGCGAACGAAAGGTCACCCCTTCTTCGGTAATTTTACGCAGTTCACCCAGGCTAAAGACCTGAAAACCGCCAGAGTCGGTCAGAATTGGGCGCTGCCAGTTCATAAAATCGTGCAGATCACCATGGGCCTGCACAATCTCAGTTCCCGGGCGTAACATCAGGTGAAAGGTGTTACCGAGAATAATGTCGGCACCGGTCTCGCGCACCGCTTCAGGTGTCATCGACTTAACCGTGGCACAGGTGCCCACCGGCATAAAAGCAGGAGTCTGCACCTCACCGCGCTCAAAAGTTAGACGTCCGCGCCGCGCTGCGCCATCATTCGCTAATAAATCAAACTGCATCTCGCTACTATTCCTCAAACATGGCTGCTTTTGACGGCGTGATAAACATCGCATCGCCATAACTGTAAAACCGATAACGCTCGTCTATCGCGTGTTGATAGGCTGCCAGAATATTTTGCTGGCCACCAAAAGCGCTCACGAGCATCAACAACGTCGACTCTGGCATATGAAAATTGGTCACCAGCGCATCAACACTCTTAAATTGATAGCCGGGGTAAATGAATATATTGGTTTCACCGCTAAATGGCACTGGCGTACCATTTTCACTCGCTGTTTCAAGGCTACGAACCACGGTGGTGCCGACCGCTATGACTCGCCCACCTCGCTGGCGCGTCTCGATAATCGCGTCACAGGTCGCCTGCGAAACCTCAACATATTCGTAGTGCATTTCATGCGTCGCGATATCATCTACCCGCACCGGCTGAAAGGTTCCCGCACCCACATGTAAGGTCACCGTCGCCTGTCGAATACCTTTCGCACTGATCTGATCCAGAATCGCCTGATCAAAATGAAGCCCTGCCGTTGGTGCCGCTACCGCACCCGGTTGCTCTGCAAACACCGTCTGATAACGCTGCTGATCAAGCTCGTCGTCAGGGCGATCTATATAAGGTGGCAACGGCATATGACCAATCGCCTGTAATACATCGATCGCGCTGCGCTCATCATTAAGTCGCAATTGATAAAAGCCACTGGTACGTGACATCACCTCAGCTTCGACACGTTCATCACCCAACAGCAGCTGGCTGCCTATTTTAGGTGCCTTGCTGGCACGGATCTGCACCAGCACTTCGCTATCGCTTAGCACGCGCTCCAGCATCACTTCAATCCGGCCACCACTCGCCTTTATGCCAAAGATACGAGCCGGAATCACGCGGGTATTGTTAAACACCAGCAGGTCGTTGTCATTAAGCAGCGAAGGTAACGCAACAAACTGCCGATCAATGAATTCTCCTGTTTCGCCATTCAGGCATAACAGGCGACTCTGAGTACGTTCCGCTAACGGCTGTTGCGCAATGAGATCGGTCGGCAAATCAAAATTAAAATCGGAAAGCTGCATCATCTACTACTATCACTAATCTGTTTATCTATTATCGACACGACGCGCTTGTCACGTCGCATCGTTCACTTGTATAATCCGCGTTCCCCGTGCCGGGGTGGCGGAACTGGTAGACGCGTCGGATTCAAAATCCGATGGCCTTTGGTCGTGAGAGTTCGAGTCTCTCCCTCGGCACCATTATTATTTAATTCTCTCTAGCTTTATCTCAACGACTTTCAAAGCTTCGCCAAAGGCGCGCAATCATAGCACAAGCAGGCCCTCCCATTTCAATATCGTCCGCTAAATCAGCTGCTATATCGTCGAAATGGCTGTACGAAGCCACCCTTTCGCTCGACATGCTATAGTAAGACTATTCAAACCTAGAAGTATTTTCCAACACGAGACAACTGGATTGAAACGTCAATGGGATGAGATCGTCAATGGAAAACCGTAGCCAACCGACGCTGACAACAGCTGCTCGCAAAATACTGCAAGCACGCCATCACGATCCGTTTACCTACCTTGGTCTGCACACAAGCCTGCATAACGGGCAACAACAGACCGTTATTCGCGTCATCCTTCCCAACGCAGCCAGTGCTTCTCTAGCTGATCCGCAGCAGGTATTTAATCGTCTTGATGACACCCCCATATTTGAACTAGCGTTCGATGGCGAGATGACTTCCCAGCACTACCTTATTGATTGGACAGACAACAATGGTGATACCTTTCAACACTACGATGCCTATAACTTTCCAGCGCAGATAGCAGAAGTCGACCTCTCACTTTTTATTAAAGGTGAACAGCACAGTGCCGGCGATATTTTAGGTGCGCACCTCGTCACCATCGATAATATTAAGGGAGTGCTATTCGCCACCTGGGCGCCCAACGCTGAGCGTGTCAGTGTCGTTGGCCACTTTAACGACTGGGATAATCGCTGTCATCCGATGAGGGCTCGCGGTGCGTCAGGCATTTGGGAAATCTTCATTCCGATTCTCAAAGCGGGCGATCAATACCAGTTTGAAATTCGCAATCACCATACTGGCGTGGCGCAGCGAAGAACTGATCCCTATGCGCAACAACTGGCCATTGATAATCCTGCCAATAGCGTCATCGCAACCCACAATGCATACCAGTGGCAAGACCAGCTGTGGATGGAACAGCGGAAAAACTTCGACTGGCGACACAAACCGATTTCGATTTATGAAGTCCACCTGGATTCATGGCAGCAGGGCTCTGATGGTACGTCACAAAACTATCAAACAATTGTCGAACAACTGATTGCATACGTTCTTCAGGCGGGGTTCACCCATATCAAACTATTTTCAGAATCACCTGCGCAGCCGGGTTCAGGTTTTTTTGCACCCGATAATCGCCACGGCTGCGCAGATGATTTTAGATATTTTATCGACTACTGCCATCAACATCACGTCGGCGTCATCCTCAGTTGGCATATCGATCACCTGTCATCCACTTACTTCGCACTTCAGACCTTTGATGGCGAACATTTATATGAGCAATCCAGGCACAACTCAAATACCTTTGATTACGGTAAAAATGGCGTCAGGAATTTTCTAATTTCTAGTGCGATTTTCTGGCTCAACAGTTTCCACCTCGATGGACTAGAACTACGCACGTCTATCGCTATGCTCTATCAAAATGAGCGGCAAAATGACGATGCACTATCACTGCTTCGCAAAATCAATAATCTTGCAGACCAAAAGCATCCTGGCGTTTTAATAATAGCTGAAGAGAAAACCGTCTGGCCAAACGTCACCGCACCAATGGCATCTGGTGGGCTTGGGTTTAGCATGAAATGGAACATTGGCTGGCAGCACGACACACTAAGGTATCTCGCGCACGAACCAACAGAACGCCACGCCCACCACGAGACACTGGTATTTAGCCAGAGCTATGCGTTTAGTGAAAATTTTATACTGCCCTTTTCACCGCCAGGTGACACACAGAATACAACACCATTACTCCAGCAAATGCCAGGAAAAGAACCTCAGCGTTTTGCCAACCTACGCCTGCTTTGTAGCTACATGTTTACACACCCCGGGAAAAAACTACTCTTCATGGGGAATGAATTTGCCTCTAACGCTGAATGGAGAGCCGCTGGTTCACTACCATGGGCGCTAACAGATAAAGTGTTGCATGCAGGACTATCTAAAATGGTTCGCGAACTCAACACACTTTATCACGAGGAGGAAGCACTGCATTATTACGACTTTGAGGAACAGGGTTTTAACTGGATTGAGCGCCATGACTCCAGTCAGTCACTCATCGTTTTTCAACGAAACGCCAAAGAAAGTGGCGTCATCGTGGCACTTAACTTCTCAGCCATCACAAGAAACAGATACCGCATAGGAATCGCACACAACATAAACTACACAGAGATTTTTAATTCAGATTCGAAACGTTTCGGCGGTAAAGACCAGCTCAATAGAGATCATATCCCCGCTGAAACTATCCCCTGGATGAAACAACCTTTTTCACTCACTATCACCCTGCCACCACTATCTGCGGTCATCATCAAACCGCTTTGAGCGGCTCACGGGCCAACCCTATGACCAGAATAATCCACTGAAATAAAGCACACCCCACAACAACAACGGTAAAGACCACTGAAAAACCTGAGGCCTCTCAAGCGCAGGCAAAACCATGCTCTTTTGTTGCGCGTTCTCCGCCCGCTCAACGACCGCACTAAAAACATTTGATGCGAGCTGACCGATGCTATCCAGGCGGCGTGTAATCTGACCTTTTTCAGGCCGGTGAGAAGCAGTTATCACCTGTGCCTCACCCATGGCATCAAAAACCAGCATCATGCGCAAAGCCACTTTCTCGGCTCTCACGCCAACCAAGGTCAACGGACGTGCTAGAAAATAGATTGCCGCTAGTAGCTCATCTCGAGAAAGTGATCGCAGTAATAAATTAACGCTCGCAATCACCAATATCAGTGCGGCCACACGTAATAAGCCACTCGACAGACCTTCAACAGTGGGCAACCACCCACTCAATGCGGACCACTGGACAACTGGTGCCCCCGGCGTAAACCAGCAAAAAACAAACAAGATCGAGAACAGGAACCAGCGCATACGACGTAGCATCACTAGCGCAGAACGAAAATGGACACCACCATTACGCAGGTAAAGAGACAGCAATATCAACGAAGAAATCAGCAATGCAGGGGCATCAGGAAATGCAAGCATCGCCACAAAAACCAGAAAACTGACAATTAAAATAACAGGATGGAATTTCACCATGGTCTCATATTAAATGGCTACGATGATGCCCAAGATCACAAGAGGAATTGGAAATGTAGTTTACGCAATACGCTCAATCAATTCATTAGCATCTTTTTTCTGATCATCATTGCCATCACTCACAACTTCATCAAGAATACCCCTGGCACTTTCATTATCCCCCATATCGATATAGGCCCGTGCCAGGTCTAGCTTGGTTCCCACTTCATCTTCCGCTGAAAATAACTCGCTATCATCAAGATCATCGAGGTCTTCATCAAGAGAAGAGATTTCATCGCTAAAATCAGAAAGCCAGTCGTCATCACTCGCAGGGGTATCAGAGGTGGATTCATCAAGACCAGCAAACAGATCATCCTCAACATCATCGCTATCCGCAATTGCCTCAACTGACTCTTCTATTTTATTTTCAGTATCATTAACATCAAGCGCCGGGAGTTGCTCATCATCTAATGCTAAGCCATCCACAGCTGATTCTGATGATGCCAAGCCCGCTTCAAATTCCAGATCGTCATTCAACGACAACTCATCACTCGCCTCTGATACAACCCCATCAAGATCCAGCTCATCGACAGTGGCGACTTCATCATTCGCTACTGTCTCAACAACAGCATCATCAACCAGTAGCTTATCAGCAGCGTCTTCAAGATTTTCATTGGCACTAACATCGCTACCAAATTCATCAATGCTCTCTTCGAATGATAGCTCATCCGCTGCTTCTGAAACCTCAGCCAGATTAAGAGAATCAGCAGCATCCGCTACAGCATCCAACTCGAACTCGTTATCGAGTGCCTCTTCAACAGGATCACTAATATCATCACTGCTGACAGTACTCGATTCTTTTTTCTGCGAACTCAGATCAACATCAACGACTTCATCACTCATCATATCCATTGCTGAGTCCAGACTAGCCTCAAGCTCACCTAGATCGTCAAGCGCATCAAAAGCATCACCTGGTTCAGACTCATCAAGTGAACCTAAATCCAAATCCAACTCGTCAATCCCATCACTACTGACATCAGAAAAAGGGTTTTCGCTTTCACTAACCGGCTCGACCTTTGTTGCAACATCACTGTCAGACAACTCCAGGTCACCAAGATCCAGATCGCCGCCGAGGTCAGGCAAATCAATATCGAGTTCATCGCTGATGCCAGTACTGCCCACCACAGAATCAACTTCATCATTAAAAAGTACGCAGCTTGGCGCAATCTTTTGCCCCATCTCCGCCACAGTTCGCCAGGTATCGTTATCAGTATCACCTAACGATGCACGCAAGCTCTCTGCTTGTTCAATAAACGCATCTTTTTTGTCGCTTGCTGAGTAAACCTCTAGCAATTTCACCTGAATATCATGACGCCCCGGTTCGTTCTGAACCGCCTCGCGTAATAACTCTTCTGCCTTGTCAAATCGACGATATGCAAGGTAGACATCCGCTTCAGCGATCGCATCAATCTCATCATCATCACTAACATCCATGCCACCTGAATTTGAGTATTCAGGAATAGCATCATTCAGTACAGATTCAACTGCTTCATCGCTAATATTTTGATCAACAGCAACGCCGTCTCCTGGTGTTGATGAGTAGTCGATTTCAGACAACTCTTCTTCAAAAGCCGCCATTTTACGGCGCCTGACAACCAACGCTGCTATTACAATCGCAATAACGACAAGCCCACCTAATGCGATCATAGGATCAATGCCGCCGAGTAGCGATCCAAGATTTAACATCGAACCTAAATCACCCACCACGCCATCAATAACCGCTAACACATCATCAATCATTGACGGTTCAACGGTAGGTGCAGGTGGCACAACAACCGGAGGTACGACAGTTTTAGCCGGCGCATCAGCTACGACAACATTAGTCTGTGGCGCATCATCTGTATCTGCAGCGTCCGTAACTGTCGTATCAATTGAAAGTTCAACATCATCAGGCAAAACTGACGCATCATCATTCGCTGCTGACCCGGCAAGTACCTCGGGGCTAACCTGCATCGCAGAAAGGGTGTCACCTTTAAGCGTAATCAAACGCTGCATTGAGGCTAACTGCCCCTCTAATGCAGAAAGGCGCTTGCGTAGCTCTTCATTTTCCTGGCGACTGACATCAACAGATTCCAGCGCAAATGCCAGCTCCTGCCTGACATCATCATCACTGCCGCCCAGCTTACTACCGGAACCCGACTGAGCGACGCTGTCTTCGGATGCCACAAGCTTCAATCTTGATTCCGTGTTCGCAGCCGCGCCAGCGACACCAGAACCATTCCGCTTAACCCCTAATGGACGCTGCCCCGCTGCGAGTGCACTATTATGTTTTGCATCAACCCACTGCTCATACTGAACCTCTGCAATGCGCTCTGCCTCGGCAGAAGAAACTGAAGAAATAGTGGCCGGATCAGAAATACGTAGAAAATACCCTGCTTTCAGGTCATTAATATTTTGGTTTTCAAAAGCTTCAGGGTTCTCTTTAAGCAGCGCGATCATCACCTGCTGAACAGTCACGCTGCGATCAGACTTCATCTCAGATGCAATTTTCCACAAGGTGTCCGTTCTTTTTACTGGGCCGTATGTGATTTCACCGCTATCAGCAATCGATACAGTACTTGCACGCGGTGAAAATCGAGGCGCCTCGCGCACTGACGCGGCACCCGCCGCTATCGAACCACTATCAGTTGCAGGTGTTGAGGCACCAGCAGGAGGTCCTGAATCTTCGAACAACGGTATATCAAGTGCGGCAGGTCGCTCATCAACCAAAACAGGTGGATCCAGTAGCAATGTATATTCACGCAGTGCGCGACCACTTGGCCAGTTCGCTTCTATAATAAAATCAAGAAATGGCTCTTTTACTGGCTCATGCGAGGTAATCTTAAGGTAAGTCTCTCCATTAACCCGTTTTGCAACTGTAAACTTAAGCTTCGTCAAAAAAAACGGGCGTTCAAGACCCGCCTTATCAAAGGCTTCTTTAGATGCAATCTTAACAACAATATCTTCGACGTCAGTATTGCCTACGGACAGCAAGCTAATCTCGGCATCCAAAGATTGATTAAGCGCTGAATGTAAATTGATCTCGCCAAGACCAAGTGAAAAACTATTAACCGGTAATAACAATAAAAGCATGGCGCATAGTTTTGCCAAATCCTTCGTTAGTCCAGAAAACATTCCTTCTCCTTTTCGTCTAAACATCATCTCCGCACCTTAAAATACAATCGTTTCTAGATTGTTAACGGCAGCTATTCGCAGAAACTCACTAATTTATATAATCATTGATTAAAATTTCTGCAATTTGCACGCTGTTTAATGCCGCACCCTTGCGAACATTGTCGGCAACCACCCATAAATTCAAACCTCGAGGGTGTGAAATATCTTCACGAATCCTTCCAACATAAACAGGGTCAGTACCCACTGACTCAGTCACCGCCGTCGGATAACCGCCATTTTCACGCTCATCTAACACCACAACCCCGGGTGCATCCTGAAGTGCGGCAGTTGCATCATCGACAGAAATCTTCTTTCTGGTCTCAATATGAACCGCTTCAGAGTGCCCGTAAAAGACCGGAACTCTAACAGCTGTTGGGTTAACCACGATATCGTCATCACCAAAGATTTTTTTAGTTTCCCATACCATTTTCATCTCTTCTTTGGTATATCCATTTTCCATGAATACATCAATTTGCGGCAGCACATTAAAAGCGATCTGCTTTGGATAGACCTCAACTTTAACCTCCTGGGTATTCAATAATGCAGCCGTCTGTCCTGCCAACTCTTCAATTGCCGACTTACCACTACCGGAAACTGCCTGATAGGTACACACATTAATACGTTCGATTCCAACCAGATCATAGATAGGTTTCAGCGCCACCAACATTTGAATAGTGGAGCAATTTGGATTGGCGATGATATTGCGGTTTTTATACTCAGCCACCGCCTCGGGATTAACCTCAGGCACAACTAGCGGGATGTCATCGTCGTAACGAAAGTGCGAGGTGTTATCGATCACCACACAGCCTGCCGCACCCGCGATCGGCGCATACTTAGCCGAAATATCACCACCTGCTGAAAAAAGTGCCACCTGCACCTTTGAGAAATCAAAGGTATCCAGATCTTCTACTCTGATGTGCTTGCCTTTAAATTCGACGCGTTTACCAGCTGAGCGGCTGCTCGCCAATGGGTATAAAGTATCTACCGGGAAATCACGTTCAGCCAGAATCTCGATGATGGTTTCACCCACCGCGCCGGTCGCACCCACAACGGCAACATTGTACTTTTTACTCATCACAGTTTTCCTTACGCTTGTCTTTTTAAATAGATTGCTTTGTTTCGTGGCTGAATACTAATTCAGTGCCGCAACAATGGCATCACCCATTTCACTGGTCGATGCCTTACGAGAACCTTCTGTATAAATATCTGCTGTGCGCAACCCTTCATCTAGCACGCTATTAACGGCCGCTTCAATACGGTCCGCCATTGCCACCTGATTCAATGAGTAACGCAATAACATCGCAACCGATAAAATCGTCGCAATTGGGTTTGCAACAGCCTGCCCCGCAATATCAGGTGCAGAACCGTGAATCGGCTCATACATCCCTTTACCATTGGCATCAAGTGACGCCGATGGCAACATACCGATAGAACCGGTTAGCATTGCGGCGCAATCTGAGAGGATGTCGCCAAACATATTGGTGGTGACCATCACATCAAACTGTTTTGGCGCTCGCACCAGCTGCATCGCAGCGTTATCGACATACATATGACTGAGTTCAACTTCTGGATACTCTTTTGCCACACGTTCCATCACTTCACGCCACAGTTCGGTACATTCCAGCACGTTCGCTTTATCGACTGAGCAGACACGTTTATCACGCTTCATCGCAATCTCAAACGCCGAGCGGCCGATGCGCTCAATCTCAGACTCTTTATAGATCAGCGTATTGAAGCCCTGTTTCTCGCCATTTTCCAACGTACGAATACCACGCGGCTGACCAAAGTAGATGCCACCGGTCAATTCACGCACGATCATAATATCGAGCCCTGAGACCACTTCCGGTTTCAGTGTCGATGCGTCCGCCAATTGCGGATAAAGAATCGCAGGACGCAGGTTCGAAAACAGTTCCAGATTGGCGCGCAAACCCAGCAGCCCTTTCTCAGGACGTACCGCGATATCGAGTGATTCCCATTTATGACCACCAACCGCACCCAACAGAATCGCATCACAGCCCTTTGCTTTTTCAAGGGTCTCATCCGGTAATGGAGAACCCGCCGCATCGTAAGCCGCGCCACCCACCAGCCCATGATCGAGCTCGATATCAAGCCCGTGATTCGCCTGCAGTGCCGCTAGCACTTTCACTGCCTCTGCAACAATTTCCGGCCCGATGCCGTCACCAGGTAAAACCAGTATTTTTTTAGTCATTGCTATTCTTCCACGCTAAAAATTAATCATATCTAAATTAGAAATTGTCATTGCGAGCGGACCCAAAGGAAGTGCCCCTGGGGTAAAGCGACGCAATCTCCTGCTAATGGTCTACACTGGGCCAGGAGATTGCCGCGCCGTCCCTCCTCGCAATGACGACTACTTAAACGTTAGTTTTTTTAAGAAGCAAACAACCACGGCGCTTCTTGCTTTCGTTTCGCCTCGTACTCACGTACCGCGTCGGCATGTTGCAGGCTCAAAGCAATTTCATCGAGCCCCTGTAACAGACACTCTTTACGAAAGTTGTCGATCTCAAAGGTCATCGTCTCACCACTCGGCAAGGTAACATGTTGTGCCGCCAAATCAACCTGCAAGCGATAACCTTCATTGGCATCAATCTCTTTAAAGATGCGATCCACCTCATCCGCACTCAGTGCAAACGGCAGCACACCATTTTTAAAACAGTTGTTATAAAAGATATCCGCAAAACTCGGCGCGATCACCACCCGAATGCCGTAATCGAGCAGTGCCCATACCGCATGTTCACGTGATGAGCCACAACCGAAGTTATCACGTGCGATCAGAATCTGCGCACCGCTAAAGCGTGGCTGGTTCAATGTAAAGTCAGCGTTAACCGGACGCCCGCTACAATCCTGGTCGGGTTGACCCACATCGGTATAACGCCATTCATCAAACAGATTCGGCCCAAAGCCACTGCGTTTGACTGATTTCAAAAACTGCTTGGGAATGATCGCATCGGTATCGACGTTGGCGCGATCGATCGGCACCACTAAACCATCTAATGTTGTAAATGCATCCATTGTTACGCCTCCTTCCCTTCAGTTTTTTCAGCTTTTATATATTGCGCGACGTCGACAAAATGACCGGCAATCGCCGCCACTGCCGCCATAGCAGGACTCACCAGATGGGTACGTCCGCCCTGCCCCTGCCGCCCTTCGAAATTACGGTTCGAGGTCGAGGCACAGTGTTCTCCGTCACCCAGTCGATCCGCATTCATCGCCAGGCACATTGAGCAACCCGGTTCGCGCCACTCAAAACCCGCTTCGGTAAAAATCTTATCCAATCCTTCCGCTTCGGCCTGACGCTTCACCAGACCAGAGCCCGGCACCACCAGCGCCTGATTCACCGTCTCCGCCACCTGGCGACCATTGATCACCGCCGCGGCATCGCGCAAATCTTCGATACGCGAATTGGTACACGAACCGATGAAGACCTTATCAAGTTTGATATCCGTAATCGCCTGCCCACCTTCAAGCCCCATGTAAGCGAGCGCGCGTTCGATGTTGCCACGCTTCACACTATCCGCCTCATCTTCAGGACGCGGTACTGAGCCGCCCACTGGCAACACCATCTCCGGCGATGTGCCCCAGGTCACCTGCGGTTCAATGGTTGCGCCATCGATAATCACCGTGCAGTCGAACTCGGCACCATCATCGCTGTGCAGGTTGGCCCAGGCTGCCTTCGCCTGCTCCCATTGATCAGACTTCGGTGCGTAGGTACGGCCACGCACATATTCGATCGTCTTTTCATCAACTGCCACCATGCCGGCACGCGCACCCGCTTCAATTGTCATATTGCACAGGGTCATGCGCCCTTCAATCGACAATGCACGCACCGCCTCGCCACCAAACTCAATCGCATAACCGGTACCGCCTGCGGTACCGATCTCGCCGATGATCGCCAATGCCATGTCTTTGGCTGAGACGCCGTCACGCAATTGGCCATCGACTCGCACCAACATATTTTTCGACTTCTTCTGGATCAAGCACTGCGTCGCCAACACATGCTCGACCTCTGAGGTTCCGATGCCAAACGCCAGCGCCCCCAATGCACCGTGAGTTGAGGTATGAGAATCTCCACACACCACCGTCATTCCCGGCAAGGTCGCACCTGATTCTGGGCCGACCACATGCACGATCCCCTGACGCGGATCATTCATCTTGAATTCGGTAAGCCCAAACTCCTCGCAATTATTATCCAGTGTCTCAACCTGAATGCGCGCAACGGCCTCTTCGATCCCTTTACTGCGATCGGTGGTCGGCACGTTGTGATCCGGCGTTGCCAGGACAGAATCGACACGCCACGGTTTACGATCCGCGATGCGCAGCCCCTCAAAGGCCTGCGGCGAAGTCACCTCATGCACCAGATGTCTATCTATATATAGTACACTCGCGCCTTCATCTGTTTCACGAACCTGATGTGAGTTCCACAATTTATCATATAACGTATTGTTTGACATTGATTTACCTCCAGCCTATCGATACCCTCAACGGCATCACTTATCAATCCGTGCAGGCAATATACGCCGATCCAGCCCATTAATCTAATTCATCTTTTTCATACATTGCATTCCAGGAGGGAATAGATAAAATACCTTGATGAATATCTCAGACCTCAAAGCATTTGTTAGCGTTGCACAGCATCACTCCTTTTCACAGGCCGCCGAGCAACTGCACATCACCCAGCCTGCTATCAGTAAACGAATTGCCGCACTGGAAAGCTCGCTTGATGCGCGGCTATTTGACCGCATTGGACGTAGCGTCAAACTCACCACCGCCGGTAGCGCCCTGCTACCGCACGCCAGAAAAATCCTACTCGAGGTAATCGACAGTCAACGCGCCATCCGCAATCTCTCCGGCGAGGTCAGCGGTCAACTGAGCATCGGCACCAGCCACCATATCGGACTTCATCGGCTACCGAGTGTACTCAAATCATTCAACCAGACCCACACCGAGGTTCAACTCGACCTCCATTTCCTCGATTCAGAGGCGGCGTGCCGTGAAGTCGAGCAGGCCAATCTTGAGCTCGCCGTGGTGACACTGCCGCCACTTGCTCTCGATGAAAATGGCAGCGTACTCACCCTCATCCCAATCTGGCATGACCCGCTGGTGCTGGTCACATCTCACGATCACCCACTCTGCTCTCTACCTCAGATTAGCAACGCAGACCTTTTAAAACACACTGCCATCCTGCCATCACACGGTACATTTACCCGCACCCTGATTGACCAACATTTCAAACAACAGACACAACCACTCGAAATCAACCTTGAAACTAACTACCTTGAGACGATCAAAATGCTGGTCTCGATTGGCCAGGG
>Ga0316209_1000912_pt1 | contig 38800 bp, 41 predicted proteins | sample 6monopyrite_MG_FD_204945 | JGI IMG/M metagenome (GOLD analysis project Ga0316209, IMG submission 204945) | Microbial mat bacterial communities from mineral coupon in-situ incubated in ocean water Damariscotta River, Maine, United States -... | ecosystem: Environmental > Aquatic > Marine >...
TTGCCGTGTGGTTGTGCGCTTTATCAATGACACTGGGATAGTAGAGTGACCACTGCACGGCATCTTCAGGGATGAGATCAAGCCGTCGTACGGGCGCCTCGCCATCACGCGCCGAGGCGGACTGGCCATCGGTGAGTAGTAGTTGGCCCTGGCTGTTGGTGACGCGTACCCGTCCTTCAGTCACGCCTACCTGGGTTTCGTTTGGTGTCACGGTCAGCGCGAATTCTGTGCCTTCGACTGATGCGTTGAGGTATGGGGTCTGCACGCTCAGTGTGTTGGGGACACGGGTGAGGAAATTGAGGCTGCCTTGTAATAGATCAATCCATGAGGAAGCCTTTATCTGCTTTGGTAGCACAATGCTACTGTTTTGATCGAGACGGATAATGGTCTCGTTGCTGAGCTCTAGTGCGATACGGCTATTGCTTTGGGTGTGGATGATGTTGCCACCACAGAAGGTTTCGCCTTGCTCAACTGGTTGCCAGCGGCGCTCATCGTTACTGCGGGTTTCAACAATGCCCTGGAGAGAGACGACTCTGGCAGTCCACTGCTCACATGCGTCTGTTTTAGCATTTGAGTCGGCAAATGAAGTGGCTGGACTGACAAGCGATAGCAAGATGCCTGCCAGTAATATGACAAAAGATAGTAATTGCTGGTATGGATGTGCCGAATTAATAGACCTGCCCCCGTTTTTTTGTTTTCCAAGCACTCAGCTTAAAGTATATTGTTTTTATCTATTATATGGCAGTAAATAATAGATATTTTTTATAGGCAGAAGACTATGCTCATTACTTTTTGGTGATATTGATGATGCCTCCCCATGGGGTTGGCGGTGGTGTGTTCTGAAATGTCTGGCAGAGCTGGTGATAGTAGCGCGAGGCGTGATCCTGATGATGAGTGATGAGTTTGTTAAACGCGATTTCAGCGGTATGCCATTGGCCACTTTTAAACAGCGTCAATGCATCAGCAAATTGAGTGCAAAGTTGCTGTTGCATCTCGGTGGCACTGTCGCAATGATCGATTATCTCATGCAGTGTGATCGGACGTGTTTTTCCTGCCAGGATAAAAGTACCGATGAGCCGAGTCTGGAAATCATATAGCTCGTGTAATACATCATCACTGACTAGCAGACGGGTATTGAAAAGCTTGTTCATGCCTTCAATTCTGGAGGTGGTATTGACAATGTCACCTGTTGCTCGATATTCAAAACGGCCGATCGCGCCAACGTTGCCGAGTAAAATTTCACCGCAATGCATACCGATGCGAGTGGGTAGTTGATGTTTGGGATTGTCGTGGTTAAATCGTTCAACCGCTTTGATCAGGTCAATCGCAGCGCAGCAGGCGGCATGACGTAACTTTGAGGAAGGTTTGTTGCTCGGCCACAACGCCATCGCGGCATCACCGACGACATCTGAAATGAGCCCTTTATAGTGATGTATCGGAGCAAAAATAGCGGTGTAATAACGGTTCATCAATGTGCCGAGATCGGCTGGCGTCATCTGTTCGGATAGTTGTGTGTACTGCGCGGCATCGCTGAAAAGGCAGATGCCATAGCGCAGTTCACCGCCGGGCACGAGCGCGGCATTGTCTTGAGTTAAGCGCTCAATTTCCTGTTGTGGCAAGTAATTGCTAAATGCTTTATGGATATTTTGGCGTTCACGAACGGTGTCTCGATGTTTCCAGATAATGCCTGTAAAGAGAATCAATGGCATCTGTATTAATAGCGGTATGAGCAGTGGCAACCATAGGTTTGCATTGCTAAATAAGAACAGGCTGAGGAAGAAATAACCAGTTGCTAATAGTACGGCGGTGAGTGTTGCGATGATAGCCGGTAACTTGATGGCAAGTATGCCGATGAGTACGCCCCAAAATAGTAGTAAGGTTAAGTGTGTCATGGGGGGCAGTGCCTGAATGCTGCGATCTTCTATCAAGTTTGCGGTGGCAGTGGCTGCAATTTCAACACCGCTGATGTCGAGCCCATCTTCTCGTGAATAGACGCTGTAGAAACCATCTTTCTGTTCCCACTGTAATTTTGCGGAGTAACCGACGAAGATAATTTTATCTTTTAGGCTGGCGAGTTGAGCGCGAAATTCGGGGCTGCTGCCACTTTGAATGACCTGGTAAAAAGGGATGGTGGTAATGGTGCGAGGTGGGCCGTAGTAGTTGAGGTAGTGGCTATGGCGTTGATCATAAATGCGCAAAAAGGCAAGTAGCTTGTTGCGCTGCTGGAGCATGTTTTCTGGTTTCTTTGCCTCGATCGTGAGTTGCTTGAGCAGCGCCGGTTCATTTGCAAAGATACGCTTTAATTGCTGCATCAATGGCGTGAGCTTCTGTTGTTCGAGGACCATCTGTTTTGTCTCAGGCAACGAGGCAAGGTGTTGAGGCGCTATTTGCGCAAGCAGGGTACGAAAGTCATCATAAGCGTCAAGCGTGTAGAGTTGAAGGGTTGCGGTGGGGAGGGTGGCAGCATCGCCAGCATCAGGGGCAAAGCTCCAGAATTGACTGACCTTGAGTGGTACCTTGGGCAGCGGAAAGGGGGCTAACGCAACGGCGGCATCGGCTAACGCTGGAATTGGCTGGATGCGGCGTCGAATGGTGGTGGTCAGGTCGTTGCTTTCGCCATGACTGGCGAGTTCTTTTTTCATGAATTCAAAAAGGATGACGTTGCTGGCCTGTTCTATCGCAGCGGCAAAAGCCTGATCTTGTTGTGTATTGCGTGGTGTTTTAAATAGCATGTCAAATGTGATGCTTTTGACACCGGACTCTGAAAGCTTTTGAACCAGGTCGGCATGCAGCTGGCGTGGCCACATTGATGATTCGTTTGGCAGCCCCAGTTGATCAGCTGAGCGTTTGTCGATGGCGATAATCGCGATTTCCTGAGGAGGCGGAATCGCGCCGCGTTGATGGAAAAGTGATTCGAGTCCAGTGTCCTCCTCCAGCTGAAGGGCCCACGAGCTAAGGCCGAGCAGAGCGCCAAGCAAGCCGCCAAACAACCCAAGCATTAGCCATTTTGACTGGTTCGGCAACGATTATCCCTTAATTATCATGGTGTTGATCAGGTCCGGGCCGAGGTGTTTGTTTTAGAGAGTTCATCTTGATTACGAGAGGCATAATGGTATTCTGAAGCTTATAAGATATATTATTATATCTTTATAAGATCGTTTCTCTTTAATATTTTTGCCATAAAGTTCAAAAGCATACAGGGTTGTGAGGTTTGGGTGAAGAGGGTGAGTTGAGTGCTTATAAAACTAGATAATAGGTGCGTGTTATAATGGATTAGCAAACAACCACAATAATCAGGGTTTTATTTATTTGACGGGGGTCAGATGGATCGTCAGTTAGCCAATATCCCGCTGTTTACTGGATTGGAAGAACATGAATTGTCTGTTATTTATAAGGGGGCAATGGTTAAGAGGTTTCCTCGAAATACCATTGTCATTCATGAGGGGGATGATTCAGATTCTCTGTTTCTGATACTTGATGGCAGGGTAAAGGTCTTTCTTACCAGTGAAAAAGGGCGAGAAGTGATTCTGAATACGCAGAGTACGGGGGAGTATTTTGGTGAGCTGGCGCTGTTAGATGATCTACCTCGTTCTGCATCAGTGATTACGGTTGAAAGTTCACAGTTTTGTGTGATCTCAAAAGCAGCCTTTCAGGGGGTGTTAATCGGTCACCCGAGGATCGCGTTAAAGGTGATTAAAAACCTGACTCAGCGAGTACGGGCACTGACTGATAATGTTAAAAACCTTGCGTTGCTTGATGTTTATGGGCGAGTGGCGAGAACGCTGTTAAGTATTGCGGTCGAATGTGAGGGCGAAGAAGGTAAAATGGTGGTTGAGCCTAAGCCTACCCATCAGGATCTTGGTAAGATGGTCGGCGCGTCACGTGAAATGGTCACGCGCATCATGAAAGATCTTGTGGTGGGTGGCTATGTGCATGTTGAACATGAACGCATTGTGATTCATCAAAAACTCCCGCGTTCATGGTAGTGTTCCTGGCAATGAGTTAGTTTTGAGCCGTTAAATAGTGTTGTAGTCTACTGCTTTAGCGGATGTGTATTTGAGAGGTTGGAATGGCTGAGAAGAAGAAAAATAGGCGGCAGGCTAAAAAAGAGATTTTTGGACATTTTGAGCGGTGCTTTGATGTGCCGCGACTCGATTATGAAAAACGGGTTAAACCGATTCGTAATAAGACCAAGTTGGCTGGTGTGCTGGCGGCTGGTATTGTTTACGGGATAGGCTTTTCGATTGGCCTCTTTGGTTGGCAGAGTGGTGCTGTTGATGTGACCATGTTTTCCAAGCTGGTATGGATTATGATGGTGCCAGCGACCGTGGCCGGTTTTGTCACCTGGATGATTGTTAGTAACCGGCGTGAGTATCCTGTCAGAAAAGAGGTCAATGACTACATTGATACGATTGAAGGGCCGGAGGGGATGATCTGGCGTTATGCGCCGATCCTGAGTGAGTTTCGCCCTAATGATCATGTTTCCAAGCGGGTCTTGCAGCGTTCACAGGACAAAAATTTCACTAAGATTGACCCTGAAGATTACGGCAAAGCGGTTTCTGCAATTCATACTATTTTGGGAAATAGCAGCACCAATCCGCTTAGTATAGAGGTGACGGAAGAGGTTCTTGCCAACCTTTCTTTGGCGGTGGCACCTGCTTATGTGGAAGAGCCAATTTACTAGGTATGCATCATCATGGGGTGAGCGCCCCATGATGAGCGAGATTTATTAGAGAGAGCTCCAGTCTGATTTTTTACGCCAGCGAATCTTGGGGATGATGAGCCCGATCATCATGCCGAGCAAGATGACGCCGGAACCGACAATAAACCAGTCGCGATCGCTACGATCTTTGAGTGAATCGTTTTCCAGTTGTAAGGCCTGGTGCGCGCGCTCTAGCTGACGGGTCTGTTCTCTCAGTGTGGTGTTTTCACTATCCAGCGTCAGTGCATTAGATGAGATACTGCGCACGCGCGCGAACTCTTTAGACTGCTTTTCATTGTCAGCACTCAGCTTGTTGGTCTTGCTTGTGAGCGCGTTATTCTGACTGGTAAGTTGGGCCAGCTTTTCATTTAATACCTTGTTTTCTGATTTGATGCGGGCAAGTTGCTTTTCGTTGGCGGCAAGTCGCTCGCGTGCACTGGGTTGTTGCTCCAGGTAGCGGGTGATGACCCAGCCCTGAGAGCCATCGCTGGTGCGAACCTGAGAATAGCCAGAATCTGCATTGGTTTGAATGAGCTCAAGTTTAGTGCCGCTGCCAAGCATGCGCAGAATTTTGTGTTGATTACTTTCGCCACTGCGCATCGTGATTTCAAGGCGGTCGGTAATGTAGCGGGTGCTTTCAGCATAGGCGGCGGTGCTGGCTGCAGTGATGAGTAAAAAAATGACGATTTTTTTCACAGTTGATCCTTAAAAAATTAATGGGCAATACCTGGCTGTTGACGATAGCCACGCGATTTATTTACCCGTTTACGGTTATCCGCTGTTGCCCGCGATAAAAGTGCACTGCGAGGTAGGCGCCTAGCATATCAAGCATGACGTCTAAAAAGGAAGCGTCTCGCCCGGGGGTGAAGCTTTGGTGCCATTCATCAGTGACACCATAAACAGCCGTTAAGCAAAAAGCGAGTATCAGACGTTGTTTAAGCGCAATATTCCAGCCAGCCAGTGACCAGCACCAGAGCCACGCGAGCAGGGCAAAGAGCGGTATGTGCGCGCCATTGTAAATGATAGCTTTGACTGTTCGTGTGAACGAATCGACAGTTGGTGATGCCGCATCACCTGATATCGATGAAAGTAAAAAAATCACGCCCATGTATAGAAAGGGCAGGACCAAATAATGCCGTGGGACCGACATTGAATGAAGCTGTTGCGACAGCTGTCGTGTGCTGCTGATCATTCGTTGCCCGAGTAGCGGATCGGTTGATTGAGCGGTTGCTGGTCAAACAGTACTGCCGTTGCAGTCGCAGTGAGCCGCCCTTCTGCAAACCAGCGGATAGCCAGTGGGTAGATTTGGTGCTCCTGGGTGTGTACGCGTTCGGCCAGTGTTTTGGCGTCATCGTCAGGTAGCACTGGGATCACCGCCTGCAGCACCACCGGTCCGCCATCAAGTTCATTGGTGACAAAATGAATGCTGGCACCATGCTCTGCCACCGTTGCATCGAGTGCGCGCTGGTGAGTGTTGAGACCTGGAAAAGCGGGCAGTAGCGAAGGGTGAATGTTCAGCATGCGCCCTTGATAGTGATCGACAAATCCATCGCCAAGAATGCGCATGTAGCCCGCCAGTACAACGAGAGAGGGTTGATGTTGGTCGATCAATTGCTGTAGTGCGGCTTCATATTCAGCGCGGCTATCAAAGGCCTTGTGGTCGATCACTTCAGCGGGGATATTGGCAGCACGTGCCCGCGCCAGGCCGTAGGCGTCGGGGCGGTTGCTGATCACTGCGCGGATTTCAACCGGTAGACCATCGTTTTGGCTTGCGTCGATAATCGCCTGCAGGTTACTGCCGTTACCCGATATCAGCACAACAATCGGTAGTGCTGGGGTGTGCTCGCGATGGGTGTTGCTCATTTAGTATGGGTAAGTGTGACGCTGGCAGCTTCATTGGGTGTTGTCTGGATGGTGCCGATCTGCCATGCCTCTTCGCCTTGCTGTTGTAGAAACTCGATGGTTTTGGCGGCGTCTTCAGGCGCAACGCACAGTACCATGCCAACACCGCAGTTAAAGGTGCGGTGCATCTCTTCCACGGTGACATTGCCCTGTTGTTGCAGCCAATCAAAGATGGCTGGGCGAGTCCAGGCACTGCAGTCGATGTTGGCGCTGGTCCCTTCAGGCATCACGCGCGGCAGGTTTTCGAGCAGGCCACCGCCGGTGATATGTGACAGTGCATGTACATCGACCTGTTTGAAAAGTGCTAACAGCGGTTTGATGTAGATGCGCGTTGGGGTTAGCAGGACTTCGCCGAGGGTGCTATCACCAAAGGCATCGCTCAGACTGGCGCCGCTATGCTCGATAATCTTGCGCACCAGTGAATAGCCATTTGAGTGCGGGCCGGATGAGGCGATACCGATCAAGACATCGTCGGCTGCCACCTTGCTGCCATCGATGATCTGATCTTTTTCTACCACGCCAACACAAAACCCTGCGACGTCGTAGTCTCCTTCCTGATACATACCTGGCATTTCAGCGGTTTCACCGCCAGTGAGTGCGGCACCCGCTAATTCACAGCCCGCACCGATACCCTGCACTACTTCGGCGGCGGCGTTGACATCGAGCTTGCCGGTGGCGTAATAGTCGAGGAAAAAGAGAGGCTCTGCGCCCTGTACAATCAGGTCGTTGACACACATCGCCACCAGGTCGATGCCGATGGTGTCGTGCTTGCCCATTTCGATCGCCAGCTTTAGTTTGGTGCCAACGCCGTCGGTGCCGGAAACCAGTACCGGTTGGCGATAGCGATCCACTGGTAACTCAAATAGCGCACCAAAGCCGCCCAGCCCTGAGAGTACGCCAGGTCGAGTGGTCTTTTGGGCGGTGGATTTGATCTTCTCGACCAGGGCGCTGCCAGCATCGATATCGACGCCTGCATCACGGTAGCTAAGAGAGGGAATGTCTGCTGCTGATTTTGTATTATCTGAATTCACGGGTCGGCTAACTTTGGCTATTATTTTTGGAGTAGATTTGTTGGAGCGTAGCTCCGGGCGCTATTCTAACGCAAATTTATGTGCCATGCTCGCTGCCTTGCAGCAAAATCCTCGGTGAATTCAATCTCTGGGGAAGATCTCGATTGACTGATATAATGAACCTCTATGATTGATAATTCTAATAGCGCTATTTCCCAGGATGCACTTGCTGTGCGGAGAGTGGGCCGATCCTCGAATTCACTACCATTAAGGCTGCTGCGCGAGCTACTTTTTCTTGGTGCTTGCCTTTTTACGCTGATTTTTTCGTTGAATGCCCATGCTGCTGAGGTTGAAGGCTTATACGAGACTGAGGTGCTGGTGACCAGTCAGGGCCGTGATGAGCGTAATGCTGCGATTCGAATGGCGTTAGATGAGGTGCTGGTACGCGTCAGCGGTGATCGCAACACTCCGCGTCTGGATGCGCTGCAGGGGCTTTATAGGCGTTCGCTACAGTTGGTACAGCAGTATCGCTACCGTGCATTGCCGCGAGGAGCGGGGCTGAATGGCGATCAGCCGGGCGGGATGAGTCAGGTGTTGTGGGTTAGTTTTGACGCGGCGGGGATTGATCAGGCGTTGCGTAAGGCGAGTGTGCCGTTGTGGGGCCAGGTGCGCCCAGCGACGCTGGTATGGGTGGTGGTTGAGGATGGTGGAGTGCGCTCTTTGATGGGAGCGGATACGCTGCCGGAGTGGAAGCAGGTGATGCAGCAGCAGGCAGAGCGTCGTGGTTTGCCGCTATTTGTGCCGCTGTGGGACCTTGAGGATCAGGTCGCGCTGCGTTTTACCGATGTCTGGGGGAATTTTCAGGATGCCATTTTAAGGGCATCAGCGCGCTATGCGACAGAGGCTGTTTTGGTGGGGCGCCTGTACCGCCAAACCGGTGATACATGGGAATCACGTTGGACGCTATATCAGGGTGCTGAGACAGCGCACTGGTCATTAAGCTCGCCATCACAAAATGAAGTGCTATCGGCGGGCGTTGATGGTGTTGCCGATCACCTTGGACGGCGTTTTGCGAAGGTGTTTGATGAGTCGCAGAGTGGTCGCGTGAAAGTGGTGGTGAAAGACCTGATAACGCTGGAGGACTATGCACGTACCACTCAGTTTTTGCAGTCGTTAGACGTGGTGACTGCAATGCAGGTTGAGAGTGTGGTGGGTGAAACGGTGACGTTTGATCTGCAGGTGCGTGGTAATAGCGAAGGGCTAGCGCAGACCATCGGTTTTGGACGCACATTGGCCAACGTGCCCGCGGTGATTAATGTCGATGGTAGTGATGGCTTGCAAACACCCTCATGGGAAATGGTGGATGAAGCGTATGATCAGTTGTGGTATCGCCTGTTGCCATGAACCTTAGCCAGGTTCCTAATGTTATTACAGTGTTGCGGGTGGTGTTGGTATTACCGGTAGTTCTGGCGCTGTTGAATGAACAGTATGGTATTGCCTTGATACTGTTTGGTATAGCGGGTGCATCTGATGGCTTAGATGGCTATATCGCAAAACGGTATGACTGCACCAGTCGTTTCGGTTCGATTTTAGACCCGCTGGCCGACAAATTTCTGCTAGTGAGTACTTATCTTTCGCTGGCATGGCTGGGGCTGTTGCCGTGGTGGTTAGTGGTGGTTGTGCTGGTGCGTGATCTATTGATTGTCGTGGGTGGGTTTGCCTATCATCGATTGATTGGCGAGTATGAAATGACCCCATCATATATCAGCAAGTTGAATACCGCTTCGCAGATTCTGTTAGGATTTTTAGTGGTGTTGTCGATGAGTCTATTGCCGCTGGCTGAGTGGTTGATTGACGGCATGATCTATTTTGTACTGGTGACAACCATTTTAAGCGGTGCCGATTATGTGTGGCGCTGGGGGCGACGCGCAGTGACTGCGCGCGCAGATGACAAGACAAATAGAAGCGATGGATGATGGCTGAAGCGCAAAAGTGGTGGATATTAATGTTGGTGGCGGGCAGCGGTGTACTGCTCTTTCTGCTTGCGCCGGTATTAACGCCGTTTTTGATTGCTGGACTGCTTGCCTATCTGGGGCACCCTTTTGTGGTGCGCCTTGAGCAGCGCGGCCTGTCTCGTAATAACTCAACCTTAACGGTCTTTAGTATCATTTTATTGCTGGTTCTGATGTTGCCGATTGTGATTATCCCGCTGCTGGAAAGGCAGATTGGTGTGTTTGTGAATAACTGGCCCGGTTATGTCGACTGGATTCAGCGTGTCGCGTTGCCATGGGCGCAGCAGCATATCGGTTTTGGTGAGCATGTGCTCAATTTGGATCTGCTTAAGCAGGCCTTTGTCGATCACTGGCGTCAAGTGGGTGGCACGGCGATTGGCCTGGTTGCTGTTGTGTCTAAATCGGGCCTGGCAGTACTGGAGTGGGTTGGCAATCTTGTGTTGATCCCGGTGGTGACTTTTTACCTACTGCGTGACTGGGGTGACTTGATAGAGCATCTTCGTTCATTATTACCGCGCGCCTCGGAGCCTAAAGTCTGTCGTATAGTGGCGGATTGTGATGAGGTGCTGGGGACCTTTATGCGAGGTCAGCTCTCCGTGATGTTAGCGCTGACGGTGATCTATACCATTGGGTTGTGGATGGTAGGGCTTGATCTTGCATTTTTGATTGGGCTGCTGGCGGGTGTGGTGAGTTTTGTCCCTTACCTTGGTTTGATTGTCGGCATCGTTGTAGCGGGGATTGCATCAATAGTGCAGGTGCATGACCTCTCTTTATTGCTGTTTGTGGTCGCCGTCTTTGGTGTCGGACAGTTACTGGAAGGCTTTGTATTAACTCCGTGGCTGGTTGGTGAGCGGATTGGATTGCATCCGGTGACGGTGATCTTTTCTGTGATGGCCGGTGGCCAGCTCTTTGGTTTCTTCGGTATCTTGCTGGCCTTGCCGGTCTCTGCAGTGTTGGTTGTATTATGGCGTTACACGCATGAGGAGTATCTTGAAAGCTGTCTTTACGGTGCAGCGGCAGTTGTGGATGCCAGTTCAGATGCTGGTGCGGATGCCGGTGTTGAAGCGATGTCAGAGGCGACAAAGCCTGCGGCTTCTGATTCAGCAAAAGACAAGGCGGAGTAATTCTCTTTAGGCGTATGACAAAACAGTTACCTTTGAGTATCCGGTTGCGTGACAACGCAACCTTTGAAAACTTTTACTCGGCTAATAATCAGCAACTGGTGACAACGCTACAGCGTGCTGCCGCGTTGGGCGATGGCGACGCTACACCGCTTTATATTTGGGGGGTCGCTGGTTGTGGTAAGTCTCATTTGATGCAGGCCGCGTGTCATCAAATGGCGGCTCGTGATGAAGCGGCCGTCTATCTACCCTTGCGTGATTATCCAATGTTTTCACCTGAAATATTGGATGGCATGGAGTCGCTGGCGCTGGTCTGTCTTGATGATATTGAGGCGGTCGCAGGACAGGGAGAGTGGGAGGAGGCGATCTTCCATCTTTATAATCGGATGCAGGGCAATGGATCGCAGTTGATTATTTCGGCGAACGTACCGCCACAAGGGCTGGCGCTGGATTTGCCAGACCTGGTGACGCGCCTCGGGTGGGGGTTGATCTTTCAGCTCAATGAGCTCGATGATGAGCTCAAGGTGCAGGTGTTACAGGCGCGAGCGCAGTCGATAGGGATGCAGATGAGTGATGATGTGGCACGTTATCTCTTTAGTCGTACACGGCGTGATATGCACTCACTTTTTGCGCTGCTGGATTCACTCGATCATGCGACGCTGGTGGCGCAGCGTCGGTTGACCATTCCATTTCTGAAAGAGTTTTTAGCGCGAGATTTACCAGCGTCTTCCCCTTGAGTTCCTCCCCCTTTTTTTGGTTTTTATGGCAGTGTTGTTAGCCCTGTAGCTTGAGCGCAGTCTCGGCAAGCCTTTTACCCAACGCGATACAGAGCCGTTTTTCTTCTTCCGTGATCGGTAGTTTGCCATCACTCCCTGCTAGATGGCTTGCGCCGTATGGGGTGCCGCCGCTGTGGGTGTTGAGTAGATCAGTTTCGCTGTAAGGAATGCCGCTGATCAACATGCCGTGGTGTAGTAGTGGGATCATCATCGAGAGTAGTGTGCTCTCCTGACCGCCGTGCATCGAACCAGTCGAGGTAAACACGGCGGCTGGTTTACCGCTCAAGGTTCCACTCAGCCATTGGCTGCCGGTGGTGTCGAGAAAATATTTGAGTGGGGCCGCCATGTTGCCAAAGCGCGTTGGGCTGCCGAGCACCAGTCCGGCGCACTGTTTAAGATCATCGTGTGTGACATAGGGCGCTCCATCATCGGGGATGCTTGCTTCAGTTGCTTCGCACACGGTTGAAACGGCGGGCACGGTGCGAATGCGTGCGCTCATCCCTGGCGCCTCTTCAATCCCTCTTGCAATCAGTTGTGCCATCTTTTTTACGCTGCCATGACGGCTGTAATAGAGCACTAAGATCTCGGCCATGTTAGATGATCTCCAGCACGTTTTCGGGTGGTCGGCCAACGGCGGCTTTATTACGGGTTGTGACAATCGGCCGTTCGATCAAAATTGGATTTTCAATCATCGCAGCGATTAACTCACTACGGGTTAATGCAGAGTCACTCAGATTATGCTCTTTGTAGGGGGCTTCTTTTTTGCGCATCAAATCACGTGGTTCCATATCGAGCAGGGTAAGGATTTGCTCTAGTTCAGCCGCGGATGGTGGTGACTGGAGGTATTCAATCACCACCGGTTCAATCTCATGGTCTTTTAGTAGCTGTAAGGTTTGGCGTGATTTTGAGCAGCGTGGGTTGTGATAAATGGTAGTGGTCATGGCGTAACTTTTCCTGATTTTAGGGGTGTATTTGATTGCGCTTATTCTAACGTGCATTTTCTTGACAGCCTACAGGGCGAGGGTGATAATTTCTTCTGGTTGTGTTCAACTAGCGTTGAACAGAGATGAATTTTCTTTGTTCAACAATGTGTTACCTGTAGTAGCTATGGCGGTGCTTTTTGAGAAAAATAAATTACCTATTCGTGTTCTGTCTGTTGGTGTTAAGTGGGTGCGCAAGTGCACCAACGCAGGAGATGAGTGATGCGCGTCAGGCGCTGAGTGCGGCACATGATGTAGGTGCTGCAGAGCATGCCAGTGAGAATGTGCAACAAGCAGAAGAATTGCTTGATAAGGCGGAGCGTGAACTGGAACGAGGTGACTTTGGCGGTGCGCGCGAGGATGCAGAGGCGGCCAGAGCGGAAGCGATCAAGGCGCAGGATATTGCACAGGTGATGAGCGCAACCAAGCTGGTGCTACAGGATGCGACGCGACGCGGCGTGTTATCTGATGACGCCAATGCTCTTTATGAACAGGCGCGGCTTGCAGTCGATGAAAATAAAGTGCATGAGGCCATTCGCCTGGCAAATGAAGCGCGTCATCAGGCAGAACAAGATTTAAACCTTGAATAATGCGCGCTGTCGGACCCCACCAGTTTTGAACAGTAGCCCTGGCCGAGTACGCGTCGTCTTTCTTTTTTTGCGCTATTTGGGTGGGAGTTTTGTCGAAGATAACTGCACACGTACTGCGGCCGCTTTAAGTTACACCACCTTGTTATCGTTAGTGCCATTACTGGCAGTGGTCTTTTCAATTCTCGCCTTTTTTCCGGTGTTCGCTTCATTGATAGATGATATTCAGGGCTATATCTTTAGTAATTTTGTGCCGGCCTCTAATGAGCAGTTGCAGCTACATTTTCAGCAGTTTATTGCGACAGCGGCGAGCAGTGGTGGGATTGGCGTGATGTTTTTAATGCTGACTTCGTTGATGTTGATGAACACCATTAATGTTGCATTAAATGATATCTGGCATGTTAAACCTAAACGAAACCTTTTCTCTGCGTTGCTGATCTACGGGGTGGTGCTATTGCTATCGTCTATTTTGTTTGCAGCGAGCATTTTGCTGACATCATACGTGGTCTCATTACCGTTGATTGCCGAGGGTGGAGAAGCGGTGAGAGGGATTAAAAACGTGCTGTTAATGATTGCTCCGATCGCGGTAACCGTAGTGGCTCTTTTACTGTTTTATGTAGTGGTACCAAACTGCAAGGTCTCGTGGCGCGTGGGAATGATATCGGCGCTGCTGGCTGCGCTGCTGTTTGAACTGGCAAAGAAGGGTTTTGCCTGGTATGTGTTGGCGTTTCCCTCGTATACCGTTATCTATGGTGCGCTGGCTGTGATTCCGGTGTTTCTGGTCTGGATCTATGTGTCGTGGCTGGTGTTGCTATTGGGGGCTGAATTTTCTCGTTGTTTGACGACCTTTGAGCAAGACCATCGAGATGATAAGGTCACTTGATAAGATTGATCTGGTCATATAACAACAGTGGCTATTTTTGACAAGAATCTGGGTGGTAGACAATGAAAAAAATTGAAAGGGCATTTGAAGCTTTTTTATGGAATAGCCGGTTTGTTGTTTTGCTGGCGGTCATTGCCAGTCTTGCTGTGGCATTTGCGATGTTCTTTATGGCGACCGTTGACGCCTTTTATATGATCTCCCATCTGGTGGACTACGCTTCACCTGCCTTGAGTGTCGATGCACGAACTGAATTGCGCGGTGATACGGTTACGCATGTAGTCGAAATTGTTGATGGCTATTTATTGGCTACGGTGCTGCTGATCTTTGCGCTGGGTTTATATGAACTTTTTATTAGCCGCATCGATCTGGCACAAGGTGAGGAGACCTCGTCAAATGTCTTAATGATTACCAGTTTAGATGACCTCAAGAGCCGTCTTGCCAAAGTGATCTTGATGATCCTGATTGTGAAGTTCTTTGAATATGCAGTGGATATCAAATTTGAGACGCCGCTTGATCTCCTCTACCTTGCTGGTGGTATTGCATTGATTGGGGTGGCAATTTATCTATCGCATGCTGAGGGCCATGCGCCTGCCAAGAAATTGCTATAGTGCTACGCCACTGGTCGCGATGATGGAAAATACGAAAAAAATCTGCCTGCGATCTGTTGTCTCGGGCTCCGTGCAAGGCGTTTTTTACCGCGCCACCACGCAACGTAAAGCTCGTGAGCTGGGTATCACTGGTTGGGCTCGTAACTGTTCTGATGGTACGGTTGAGGTGCTTGCCTGTGGTGATGAAGCGGCTGTGCAGCTTTTGCTTGACTGGTTGTGGCAAGGCTCAGCGCAATCAAGCGTCGATGATGTCACCTCTGATATCACTGATTATCAACCGTTGTCGAGTTTTGAAACGGGGTGAATTGTTTAGAGCGGCAGGTATATCTGAATCAGCGCACCGCCCAGTGATGACTGTTTAATCTTCAGTTCGCCATCGTACAGGCTGACAATGTCACTAACTAATGAGAGCCCTAATCCGTGGCCGGTGATCGCTTCTTCACTTCTGCGCCAGCCACGTTGAATGACTTTTTCTGAGAGTGCCTGTGATATGCCGGGGCCATCGTCCGCGACTTCAATTAATAGCAGTGCTTTTTTGTTGTGTTGCTGTTTGTTATTTTCAACTGAAAGGGTGACATCGACGCGGCTTTTGCACCATTTGTAGCCGTTATCGACCAGGTTGCCTAGCAGTTCCATCAAGTCGCCTTCTTCGATATGCAGTTCGAGTGGCGAGCTGATATCAAGATTGCCCTGTACGTGCTTGTCTGCGTAGACCTTATCAAGCGCCGAAATCACTTTGTTGGCGATACGTTCAGGGTCTATTGGGGCCATTAATGCGGTGCGCCCCGAGGTGGCCGCACGTTGCAATTGATATTGCACAATCTGATCCATCCGTTCTATTTGCTCTTCTGTGGTCTTACGCAGGCTGTCAATCGATGTATCGGGGCTTTCAATGGCACCTTGTAGTACGGCTAACGGTGTTTTCAGGCTGTGCGCGAGGTCGCCAAGGCTCGCGGTATAGCGCGCTTTGTGTTCGCTATTAATCCGTATCAGTGCGTTGATATTGTTGGTGAGGCCGCTGAGCTCTTTGGGGTAAACGCCTTCCACTTCTTTGTGCATGCCAGCTTCAATTTCCCCAATCTGTTTGGCGGCCTTACGTAGTGGCGTGAGGCCCCAGCGTAAAATAAGTGTCAGCATGACGAGCAGTACGATAGTGACGCCGCCAAGTGATATCCACAGATTATGGCGGAAGTCGTTTATTTGTTGATTGATGCGTCGCAGGTCTTCAATCACCACAAAGGTGTAGCCTTCGTTGCTAGTGTCGTGTTCTCCCCAGGTCAGGCCTATGCTGAGCGACAGCAGCGGGTCACCAGCGGCTGAAACGATGTGCTCAAACTTTTGATCGCCGCGTGAATAGCTGTCATGTGAGGCAATCTCCATACCGATCATTGAGGGAGAAGACCAGGGAATTTCACCGTTGTTTTTAATGATCTTGGCGTAGAGGCCAGAGCCGGGCATAAAAAAACGCGGTTCAGGTAGTTCGTAGATCATGCGGATATCGCCTTGCTCATTTTCATCAAGCGAGGCGATCAGGACGCTGAGGTGAATCATCATGCGTTCTTTCAACGCATCTTCGGCACTGACACGGTAGTTGCGGTCAAGTGTGATGCCGGTGATGCTGAGAAAGCCTGCTAGCACAAAGCCAGCGGCGATCAGCATGCGGGTGTTAATCGAAGGCGGAGTGGTCATGAGGTGCTGATATTAAAGCGGTAGCCCCGTCCTCTCAGGGTTTCGATCGGTTTTAGCTCGTTGTTCGGGTCGAGTTTGCGTCGTAGTCGCCCCACAAATACTTCTATCACATTGCTGTCACGGTCATAGTCCTGTGCATAAATATGTTCTGTCAGAACCGTTTTTGAGATCACCTGCCCAGCATGTAGCATTAAATATTCAAGTACCTTGAATTCGTAAGCGGTCAGGTCGAGCAGTGTGTTGTTTAGCATTACCTCCTGACTGGTGGTGTTGAGGGTGATAGGACCTGAGGTAATTGTTGGTTGAGAGAGCCCGGCTGCACGGCGCAGAAGAGCCTTGATACGCGCTTCCAGCTCTTCCATATGAAAAGGTTTTACCAGATAGTCATCAGCACCGGCCTCGAGTCCTTCGACTTTGTCTTGCCAGCGGCCGCGTGCAGTGAGGATGAGAACGGGAAAGCCTTTGCCCAGTTCTCGCAGGCTTCGGATCATTTCGATGCCAGACATGTGGGGTAGTCCGATATCGACGACAGCCACGTCAATTGGAAACTCTTTACCTATGTATTTGCCTTCTTCGCCATTTTCAGCCACGTCGACGGCATAGCCTGCGTCTGTTAGGCGTTGATGTAACTGCTGGCGTAGCGCTTCTTCATCTTCAACAATTAGAACTCGCAAAATCGAAATCAGCCATTATTGATTGGGAGGCTTAAGCATACCCGGATGGGGTGCGGAGAGGTAGTAAAAATAGAGGTGTAAAAAAACCCGGCCTTAGGGGGATTGGGGGGAAAGGCCGGGATAAAGGAATGCTTAATCGCTATCCTTTTGCTTATAGTCCGAGGATGAAGTCGGCCAGTATTTCGATGTTTGCATCAGAAACACGTGGTGAGTATGGAGGCATTGGAACGCCGCCAGTTACAGCAGTCCAGTTACCTTTACCGCCTTTTGAGATGGTGTTAATAAGGCGAGCACGATCAGCGCCGCTTGCAGCAACATCTTTCCATGCTGGGCCAACAACTTTTTTGTCAACACTATGACATGCCAGGCAGCCACTCTTTTTAGCCAGGTCAAGATCAGCCATTGCTGGTGCAGCAATCAGAGCTGAAGCCATTACGGCAGCAGAAATAATTCTTTTCATGGTTTTCTCCTCAGTTTTGGTGTTTATATGTAGCTAATAGGTTTTTAAAAAGGCAAAATTAATAAACGCCTTGTTGTATGACCCTGTCCCCCAAGGTCGATACTTCCTGTCACTGTGAATAACCATAGCTGAATGAAGCTGAATAATCCCTGAACGAGATCAGGCGCTGTTAGCTTGATCTGTTTTCGGCTATTTTGGCCGTTTTGTTTTGCGACTTAGCACCTGGAGAGTCCCTGATTAATTGTCGTTGCGAGAAGCGCAGCGAGCAAACAATCTCATCGCTTGGTTATTTTAAATCGAGCTGAGATTGCCGCGCTTTACCCCAGGGGCACTTCCTTTGGCCGCGCTCGCAAAGAGATATAATGTCATTAATCAGAGATTCTTCAGGTTTATTTTAAACCCAAAGGATCGTTCGGATCGATGTGTGACTGAAACGGCTCTTTACGCGCTATGCTGGTGAGTTGATATACCTTACCAATCCAGTTATTGAGCACGGCCTCGGCGGTGTCGTGCCAGGTGTTATCAAGGCTTTCTGTGATCAGTGCTTCCGGGAAGGAGGGTAGTGGGCCACCGCTATCCATTGCGGCGGCAACCTGTGCTTTATGTTCATCGAGAACCGCCGCACTTTGCTGCGTAAAATAGTTATCAGGTATCGGTGGGTAGTCATCACGCGTGTGATTAATAAAGCGTGTGACTTCTCGTTTATACTCTTTTAATAGACTGATGATGTCGTATTCAGGGTGCCCCTGGAAAAAGACGATGCGAAACTGGTCCTCACTTACTGCAATATGTACCCCTGCCTCAGCACTTTCGACCAGCACTTTTAAGCCCGCCTGTTCAAACTGTTCGCGGCTAATGTTGTTAAAGCGTGAGTGCGGAATATCAAAGCGTGTATTGACCCCGGCGACCAGTGGATGGTCTCGCTCCAGCAGGTAGTGAGGGTAGACGCCCCAGCGCTTGTTACCCATGTGCTGGCGTTTTTGTCCGTAGCGCGACTGCATCACGGCGTGTGTCGCGAGGCAGGAGCAGAGTGTGGAGGTGACATTCTCGTAGGCCCATTCGATGATCTCATCCAGTGGTTGCCAGAACGGTTCCATCGCCAGATCGGGCTGGGTGACATTGGCGCCGGTGATGATCAGCGCATCAAGCCCCTGTTGCTTGATGGTCTCGAAGGTCTCGTAATACTGGTCAATATGCGCGCGACCATCAGCGCCGCGCGGCAATTCGGCCAGCGTGAAGGGGTGCATGTAAAACTGGGCGATCTGATTTGATTCTCCAACGAGGCGGAAGAACTGCCGTTCCGTGGCCGAGAGGGCAGAATCAGGCATCATGTTTAGCAAACCGATGTGGAGCTCTCGGATATCCTGGTGGATCGCATTATCACCTGGGATAATCGTTTCACCGCTCTCTTCAAGGCGTTTAAACGTTGGCAGTTTGCTATTGGCGACTAACGGCATATTGGTCTCTAACTCTGTAGTGCTTTCTCAATCAGTGCGACGAAGTCCTGTTCATTTTGCACTTTGGCGAGGTCAGTAGTGGTGATGGTGTAGCCATATTGCTCGGCAATTGCTTCGTAGCGTGGAATGCGAGAATAAAACAGGCGTGGAAATACCCAGCGCACAAAGTCATCGGGGTCAATCTGTGCTACATATTCCAGTGAACGCTCAGTCATGTAAGTGGCGAGTTGTTCATCAAGGAAGGCCTCGCGGTAGTAGAGTGGTTTTGGGTCCAGTTCGGCGCGACGAATCAGCGCCTTTTCATCCTGCTCAGTCGCTTTGATATAGATGATTAAGGTGTTTTCGCTCAGCACCTTCAATGTTTTGTCATCATCTAGTTCGCATACGCTACCACCCGCATCATTGATAAAATGGCTGTAACCGTAGATCTCCTGCGCCTTGTTGATGAATTCAGGCACATCACGCATCGCTAGCACTTCTGCATTGTGGTGCAGCGCCTGGCGTCGTTTAAATTTTGGCAGCGCCAGTCCTCCCAGTTCGGGATTGCCCAGCTTGCCAAGAAAGCTGGCGACTGGCTTAAGGTTGTCAACCGAAAGATTATTGGCGATATAGATAGAGTCTGTGCGTAACAGATCGCGTAGAAATTCGACCTGCATCGCCTGTTGCTTGATGTTGTCGAGAATGGGCTCATCCAGATAGCGGGTGCCGATACGGTAATCGCCGGAATAATGAAACCAGTGATCACGCAGCATGGTAGAGAGGCGTGTTTTACCAACACCCGACATCCCCAGCAGCGTGATGCTTTTGTGCTTCCAGTCTCTAAACTCTGCGGTGGTGAGTTTCACAAACAGGCTCTCCAGATAGATAACGGCGTTAAGCCAGCTAATAAAGTCCCTATTGTAAAGTAGCTGCAAAAAAGTTGCAGAGGTTTGATGGGGTGCATTGGATAGATAACGGCTATGCCGGGCCGGGCCAGGCCTCTTTACCGCTAGCTATGAATTAATAAATCGTTCGAACCGCTGAATCATCGCTCTTCGTAAGTCCGTTCGCTGTGCTGAGTCAACTGCTGCAGATTGTTGTATACCATTCTGGTAATTAGTTTACTATTCTGCACAGGAATGCCTTTGCGGAAATATTAGAGCGTGAGTGTGGCGTTGAGAAAGATTCTTATGCAAGAGAAACTGCGATGAGAAGCGTTATAACACGACACACTGCCGATGGCTTATATTAATAATGGAGGCGGGTATTGGGTCGCTAACGCCATAGAGAAGGTTCGGGAGCTGCTTGTCCGGAGTAAGAAGAGCTCACTTATTAGCTCGTATTCTCTTCTCGACACAGATGCCAAGATAGTCGTGAAAAAACCGAAGAAAGCCTGGGTACTTAAACTTATGGCGGATTACTACCAAGGACACAAAGATCGCCTCTCGCCAGGAGTTAAGAAACATCGTGACTTTATCATTGAACTTCTTATGGAAGGCATGCCAGATGAAGACGCGATTTGAGATCGCCTTAAACGGTGGAGCCTAAGGCATATAGACCGACTGATTTTGTCACTGGCATACCAAAATATTCGGCTCATGCTGAACGTTTCAATCGTAATTAACAAGGAATCCTCATTATCGAATTATTAGTTGAATATCCGTACTTATTAGTACCTTTAATCTTTTTTGCCAGGGTAGCTGACGTTTCCCTTGGGACATTTCGAACAATTGTTATTTTTCGTGGCCACAAATTTTTGGCCTCATTTATTGGTTTTTTTGAAATCATTATTTGGTTGGTTGCAGCAGCCCAGGTTTTGACAAACCTTGACCAGTGGTATCTTGCATTGGCCTATGCGAGTGGTTTTGCCGTGGGTAACTACGTTGGTATTTCAATTGAAAATCGTTTTGCAATTGGTAATGAACTTATCCGTTGCATATCATTCAATCGTGATGTCCTGGCAGGAAAATTACGTGAGGAGGGGTTTAAGGTAGTTTCATTCGATGGTGATATGGGGGAATCCTATCCGGTTGAACTTCTGCTTATTATTGAAAAAAGGCGCAACGTCCCTTCGCTTATCCGGTTAATTAAAGACCTAGATGCGACCGCAGTTTATTCCGTATCGGATGTGAAAAGTGTTTATGAAGGCCCTGACCTTTTACCTCGGCATAGTTCATTACGTAGTCCATTAACGCAGCGGGGAAAGCGTTGATAACGGAAAGGCTTTACAGACATGAGAGATGAAGATTGTTTGTATCGCTTATTAACTAGAGATATTTATTTATATGAATATTGATGTCTGGGTTGAAACATAACCATACATTGCGCTCGGCCCTGAACCTCCCCATTTTAGTGGGCACCTCCTGATAACTAAGGTGGCAGGAAAGTGTTAAAATGGACACGGCCAGGAAGAATCTGGAAATACAGCAGCTCATTTACTAAATCGCTGGTAAGCATACGACAGAGCAGGACATGAAAAAACAGGCCTATTGGCGAAACTGACAATTCGTTTATGAAGTCATACCTATTAAATTTTTTAATAACAAGGAACGACGACATGAATACATTGAAAATAGGCGTCATTGGGACTTCAAAAAAAGTAGATGAACGACGGTTTCCAGTCCATCCTGGGCATTTGTCGCGCATTCCTGAAGTACTTCGCCGCCAGTTAATTTTTGAAGAGGGTTACGGCGCACCATTTGGTGTCAGTGATGCGGAAATTGCTGCGCTGACTGGTGGCATTGCCTCGCGTCATGAATTACTGGCCGACATTGGCACGGTGATCATTGCCAAACCCGTATTAGCTGATTTGGAGGAACTTCGCGAAGGTGGAACACTTTGGGGCTACGTGCATTGTGTTCAGCAACGGGACATCACTCAGGCTGCGCTCGATCGAAAACAGACGCTCATTGCCTTTGAGGATATGTTTATTTGGTCTCCCAGCGGGCACATTGGTCGCCATACATTCTATAAAAATAACGAAATGGCGGGCTATTGCGCGGTCATACATGCTTTGCAACTTAAAGGTATTGATGGCCATTACGGCAATCAACGTAAAACAATCATCTTCGGTTTTGGTGCCGTCAGTCGTGGTGCGATATACGCGCTTAAGGCGCATGGTTTTAGAGATATCACGATCTGTATTCAGCGCCCTGAGCATGAGGTGCGTGAAGAAGTGCTCGATTGTAACTATGTCAGAATTCGAGTCGGTAGCGAGGACGAGGCACGCATGGTGGTGGTAGAACACGATGGAAGCGCGCGGCCGCTGACTGACCTGATTAGTGAGGCTGATATCATTGTAAACGGAACCTTTCAGGATACAGAAAACCCTACTGACTTTGTGACTGAAGCAGAAAGTGCATGCCTTAAGCGTAATGGTCTGATTATTGATGTCAGCTGCGACGAAGGAATGGGATTCTTTTTTGCCAAGCCAACGACATTCCAGAAGCCGATGTTTAAGTATGAGAGCATCGATTATTACGCCGTGGATCATACCCCTAGTTATCTTTGGGAAAGTGCCACGCGATCAATTTCTGCAGCGCTCATTGTTTATTTGCCGGCTGTACTGGCGGGCCGTGATAGTTGGCAAGAAAATGAGACGATTCGACAGGCGATCAATATTGATGGTGGCGTGATTCAGAATCACGCTATTCTGTCGTTTCAAAAGCGTGAGCTGGACTATCCCCATGAGCACTTCAATTCGGCTGAAAATGCAGCCCCGAAGAATGTTGCTTAACAAAAGTATTGGACTCTGGTATTTTTTCGCGGTGTTTTAGTGAACTACTGATGAAGAAGCAACTCACCTTAACCCTGTTATTAACGTATAGCCTGACGGCTCATAGCGACGCGACTGACGAGCAATTTATTGCTGGCCTTGTGGATGCGGCAAAAGAACGTACCACGCATGATGTCAGGTACGATGGGGCGTATGTTGCTATTGGATACCCGAATGGAGACGTGCCCGCTAACACAGGGGTTTGTACTGATGTCGTGATCCGGTCGTTTAGAGAAGTTGGCGTAGATCTGCAGAAACAGGTGCATGAAGATATGTTGGAAAATTTTGCTTCATACCCATCAAGGCGGATATGGGGTTTGACGCGCACGGATAAAAATATTGACCACCGTCGAGTGCCTAACTTACGAGTGTATTTTGAACGTCATGGGGAGTCGCTGCCGATCTCTAGTAATCCGGCGGACTACCTGGCGGGCAGTATTGTGACCTGGATGTTGCCTGGTAACCTGCCCCATATCGGGATTATCATCGATCAAAAATCAGCAGCAGGTGTGCCGTTGGTTGCGCATAATATTGGGGAAGGGCCGAAAATCAATGACATCCTGTTTGATTACCCGATTACGGGACACTACCGCTACCGTGGCAATTGAGCGCCCAATCCCTTTAGTGCTTATTTGAAAGCATTAGACTAGCGAGCAGTGCTCACGATGCTGTCGTCATTTGTGGCAAGCGCTGAGGCAGGGGCCGCTTGCGCTGCTCTCTTTTGTGCGCGTTGATCGATCACGTTCTTGAGAGCAATTAACAACCCCAGGCCGATAAACGCGCCGGGCGGCAGTATCGCAAACAGAAATCCGTTGTAGTCGTCGATCACGGTGATGGTCATCCATTCGGCGGCATCACCAAACATCAGGTGTGCTTGTGCGAAGAGCGTGCCCTGGCCGAGCACTTCACGGATTGCACCAAGCAATACCAGGATGGCTGAGAAGCCGACACCCATCGTCAGGCCGTCGATAAAAGAGGGCACCACCGCATTTTTTGAGGCAAACGCTTCGGCACGGCCGAGGATGGCGCAGTTGGTCACGATCAGTGGAATAAAGATACCGAGGATTTTATAGAGGTCATAAAAGAAGGCGTTCATCGCCAGTTCAATCGCGGTGACGAATGAGGCAATGATCAACACAAAGACCGGAATACGAATCTCTGGCCGTACCGAATGGCGGATCATTGACACAGTGATGTTCGATAGCACCAGCGTTAAGGTGGTGGCGAGGCCGAGCCCGATGCCGTTGACGGTGGTGGTGGTGACAGCAAGCAGTGGGCACAGGCCGAGGACCTGTACCAGTGCAACGTTGTTTTTCCAAAGGCCGTTGTAGGTCAGTTCGTTGTAGATGCTATTGGCCATTTTCAATTACCTGTGTTGCTGTCGCTGTTTCGTCTTCGGGCTTAAACAATTCGTCGCGGTGTTGCTCAAAATATAACAGCGCGTTGTGAACCGCTTTTACTACGGCACGTGGGGTAACGGTAGCACCAGTGAACTGGTCAAAGATACCACCATCTTTTTTCACCCGCCAGCCGAGGTCATCGGGGCTTAGCAGCGATAATCCTCTAAAGTCGTTGATCCAGTTTGAGCGCTCAATCTCTATACTATCACCTAGTCCGGGTGTTTCACGATGGTTAAGTACGCGCACGCCGCTGATGGTGCCATCGAAATTGATCGCAACGAGCAGTTTAATCGCGCCATTGTAACCATCGGGTGCAATGGTGGTGATGACGGCCGCTATCGGTATCTCTTTCAGGCGCGCCAGATAGACGGTGTTCGATTTTTTGCTACCCAGCAGCTCCCTTGAGCTCACTGTCACGGTGTCGTTGGCGATGTCGTTATCATGGCTACTCGGTGGCACTAGCGCATTCAGGCTTTGTAACAGAGCCTGGTACTCGTTGTCAGCGATGCGCACTTCGGTGTTATCAAAGGTCAGCGCAACCATTGAGGTGCCTGCAATCGCAAAGCTACCTAGCAGCAGTGCAGTGGTGAGCATGTGTTTGAGCGCCATCGTTCGCCCTTTATTTCTTATGCCCGAAGACGCTGGACTTGAAATAGTGGTCGATCAACGGTGCGCACATGTTCAGCAACAATACCGCAAAGGCGACGGCATCTGGATAGCCGCCCCAGGTGCGGATCACATAGGTAAAGATGCCGATACCACAGCCGTAGATGATCTTGCCTCGATTGGAGGCCGCCGCGGTGACCGGGTCGGTGGCGATAAAAAACGCCCCCAGCATCACCGCACCACTAAAAAGATGGAACATCGGTGTGGCGTAATGCGCTGGGTCAATCAGATAAAATAGTGATGAGATTGCGAGCAGCGAGCCAATCATTGCGACCGGAATGTGCCAGCTAATCACTTTTTTATAGATCAGCCATAGCCCGCCGAGCAGAAAGCCGCCGCCGAGCCATTCCCACCCCTTGCCACCAATCGCGCCAAAGATCGGAATCACACTGAGAACGCGGCTGCTTTGTTCATCAAGACCAAGCTGTGCGCGGACTTCATCCACGGTGTTACCGAGTGCCAGATGGGTCTTGAGTGAGTCGAGCGGTGTCGCCTCAGTGAGTGCATCAAAGGTCACGCCGTCCGGCAAGGTGTGAAAGAGGATGAACATGGCGGTCTCGAGAAAATCGAGGCTGCTATCGGCCAGCGCAGTGGGTGGAATCCAGCTGGTCATCTCACGCGGGAATGAGATGAGTAGCATCACGTAACCGACCATCGCCGGGTTAAAGGGGTTGTAGCCGAGGCCACCGTATAACTGCTTCGCGATGATGATGGCAAAGGCGACGCCGATCACCGTAATCCACCACGGCGATAGTGGCGGCAGTGTGAGCGCAATTAATATCGCGGTCAGTGCTGCACTGCCATCGCTGAGAAAAGGCAGCACCGGGCGTTGGCGAAGCTTAAGGATTAACGCTTCACAGGTGAGAGCGGTGACCAGCGCGATGCAGATGTTCACCACGACGCCCCAGCCAAAAAACCAGACATAGGCGGTGATGCCGGGGATCAGCGCTAGCATCACCATCATCATCACACGAGTGATAGAGGTAGGGGCGAGCTGATGGGGGGATGTGGGTGTATTAAATGGCATCGATTCGTTTATCAGTTAGCGCAGTGTGTGCTGCGTTATTGTACCTGCTCATTGTTGTCGCTTGCCGCAGATGAGTCATCTTTTTTATCGCTCGTGCTTTTGGGTGTCGTGGCCTCGGCTGGTGTGTCCGCTTTTGCAGCTGCGTCAGTCGTTTTTGGCGCGGCACTGTTCTTCTTTGCCTGCACGCGTGCCACAGCGGCCTGAATCTCTGCCTTGCGGGCATCGACGGCACTATCACGTTGGCTCATCGCTTCATCGCGCATCTTTTCGCCCATCCTGGCACCATCAACGGGTGGTGCTTTAGGCGCTGCGGCTTTCGCTCTTGGCACTTTCTTTTTAGCGCGCTTGGCTTCGCGTTCCTGTTTTTCGCGCTCGATACGCAGCAGGCGGAACTCGTGTCGCTCACGTGCCTGATCTGATTTTTTATGTTCCTGTTCCTGCGTCCAGATCGCCCCTTTGGCGAAGCGATAAAATTGCACCAGCGGAATATTGCTCGGGCAGACATAGGAGCAGCAGCCACATTCGATGCAGTCGAACAGGTCATATTCCTGCGCCTTGTCGAGCTCTTTGGCGCGTGAATGCCAATAGAGTTGCTGTGGTAGCAGTTTGACCGGGCAGACGTCGGCGCACGCGCCGCAGCGAATGCAGGGCATCACGGGGCGATCAAGGCCGAGTTCTTTACGAGTGGCGGCGATGATGCAGTTGGTGGTCTTGATAACTGGTAGCGAGGTGTCGTGCAAGGCAAAGCCCATCATTGGCCCGCCCATCACCAGGCGTTCGATCTGATCCGGCTCAACATCACACTGTTGCAGCAGCTCTTCGATCGGTGTGCCAAACAACACTTCGAGGTTGCGTGGGCGTTTAACGGCTTCACCTGTAATGGTCACCATGCGTGAAATCAGTGGTTGGCCAAGGTGAATCGCACGATAGATCGCCGCGGCGGTTGAGACGTTATGACACACCACACCGATGTTGATCGCCAGCCCGTTGCTGGGTACTTCTTTACCGGTGATCACCTGCACCAGCTGTTTTTCACCGCCCTGCGGATAGCGGGTGGGGACCAGCGCAATGCGCAACCCCGCGATTCCTGCAGCGGCTTTGCAGATGCTTTCGTAGGCTTGCGGTTTATTATCCTCAATCGCAATCACGCACTCTTCGGCCTGTAATGCGTGGCGCATGATGTGGATGCCTGCGATGATGGATTGCGGGTCTTCGCGCATCAACATGTCGTCGCAGGTGATGTAAGGTTCGCACTCGACGCCGTTAAGAATCAACGTTTTGATCTTTTTCTCAGAGCCGGGATTGAGCTTGATATAGGATGGAAAGCCCGCGCCACCGAGTCCGACAACACCTGACTCACGGATGATGTTACGCAGATGACTCGGGTTTGTTTCGGTGTAATCCTGTTCGGGTTTGTATTCGACCCATTCATCGCGGCCATCTGTTTCAATCACAATCGATAGTGCGCTAAGCCCTGATGGGTGTGGAATTGGGTATTCAGCGATATCGATCACTTTACCGGAAGTGGGTGCGTGCACCGGTGCGCTGACATAGCCGTCGGCATTGGCAATCTTCTGTCCCTTTAGAACAAGATCGCCAATCGCGACGATCGGTTCTGCCGCCGCACCGATATGCTGGTGTAGTGGCAGGAACAGTTTTGCAGGCAGGCGCGCCTGTGCCGACGACTCCATCGTCGACTGCAGTTTGTTCTGCTCAGGATGAATGCCACCGTGGAAGTCCCACAGTTTTTCTGGGGCGTTGCCACTGCTCATACCGAAGCCTCTGGTCTATTTTCTGCCGCTGGTGGCTCTTTTGGATAAGGCCACTTCCAGGTCAACATATCTTCTTTGACCTCAATCATCTCGATGCAGTCAACCGGGCAGGGTGGCAGGCAGAGGTCGCAGCCGGTGCACTCCGATTCAATAATGGTGTGCATCTGTTTGGCTGCACCGAGGATCGCATCTACCGGGCACGCCTGTATGCATAGCGTGCAGCCGATGCAGGTCTGCTCATCGATAAAGGCGACCGTCTTCGGTTTCTCCGCGCCATTTTCAGGGTTGAGCGGGAGTGGTTCGCGATCAAGCAGGTCGGCCAGCGCATGGATGGTCGCTTCGCCGCCCGGTGGGCATTGATTGATTTCAGCCTCTTCGTTGGCAATTGCTTCAGCGTAAGGACGGCAGCCGGGATAGCCGCACTGGCCACACTGTGTCTGCGGTAGCTGCGCATCGATCTGCTCGACCAATGGGTCGCCCTCAACCTTGAAGCGGATCGCGGCAAAACCGAGAATCAGCCCAAAAACAAGCGCGAGTGCGCTGAGTGCCAGGATCGACGTCAGCATATCAACCCTTTATTAATCCGGAGAAGCCCATGAAAGCGAGTGACATTAGGCCCGCAGTAATCAGGCCGATGGCAGGCCCCTGAAATACGACGGGTACATCGGCTGCGGCGAGTCGTTCGCGCATTGCGGCAAACAGGATCAATACAATCGAAAAACCGACGGCGGCGCCAAAACCATAGACCGCCGATTGCAGGAAATTCAGTTCCTGTTGAATGTTAAGCAGTGCAACACCCAGTACGGCGCAGTTGGTAGTGATCAGTGGCAGGAAGATACCAAGCACCTTGTGCAGTAGCGGGCTGCTTTTCTGGATCACCATCTCAGTAAACTGCACCACCACCGCGATCACCAGAATAAAGGTGATAGTGCGCAGGTATTCAATCCCCAGTGGGGCCAAAAGATAGGTGTTTGCAAGATAACTACAGACCGAGGCGAGTGTTAATACAAAGGTAGTTGCCAAGGCCATGCCGATGGCGGTCTCAAGTTTGCGTGAGACACCCATAAAAGGGCACAGACCAAGAAACTTGGTTAACACAAAATTGTTAACCAGCACGGTGCTGAGCAGGATGAGGGCGAATTCAGTCATTAATCGTTATGTTTCTAAGGTTTTATGTGATGTAGTTCAGTCATTTACTTTGCGCTGCCCATGGTACTCTGCCTTTTCCCTGGCTACAACGCAGATGATGTGGGGCTATTTGACCTTCATCCCCGGTTGCGCACCTTCATGCGGTTCCAGTATCCAGAGTTCGTTGCCGCCAGGGCCTGCTGCCAACACCATTCCTTCGGAGAGCCCAAAGCGCATTTTACGCGGCGCGAGGTTGGCGACCATTACTGTCAATTTGCCTTCCAGTTGCTCAGGTGAGTAGGCCGACTTGATGCCGGCAAAGACGTTGCGTGTCTTCTCTTCGCCGATGTCGAGGGTGAGTTGCAGCAGTTTATCTGCCCCTTCGACATGGTCGGCCTTGACGATCCTGGCAATGCGTAGATCGACCTTGGCAAAGTCATCAAACTGGATGGTGTTTGTCTCATTACTCACGGCATGTCCTGCTCCATTATCAAAGGTAGTCGTCTCTTTCTTGGCAACCTTACTTTTTTTCTGTTGCGCTTCGCCGTGTCTGGCTGGTGATGGTTTGGCCTGCTGTAATGTGGCGGCACTCGCCTCAAGCATTGCGTCGATCTGTGGCTGCTCAATTCGTTTCATCAGGTGTTTGTACTTGTTGATGCCGTGGTTTGTTAGCAGGCTGTCGACATCGCGCCATTGGAGTGGTTCGATATTGAGGAAAGCCTCGACCTCGGTGGCCAGTCTTGGCAGAACCGGTTTGAGGTAGATCGTCAGTACGCGAAAGGCGTTGATGATCGCGGTGCAGACTTCATGCAGCTGCTGTTCCTGGTCTTCCGCTTTGGCCATTACCCATGGGGCTTTGTCGCTGACATACTCGTTGGCCTGATCGGCCAGCGCCATGATTTCACGCATCGCTTCACTAAACTGGCGCGCTTCAAAGCGTGCTGCGATCTGTTCTGCCTGCGCCTGAATCTCAGCCACCAGTCTGGCGCCATCGTCATCTAGTGTGGCTGCAAGCTGTCCATCAAAACGCTTGCTAATAAAGCCCGCCGAGCGTGAGGCGATGTTGATGTACTTGCCCACCAGGTTGCTGTTAACGCGCGCGGTGAAGTCTTCGAGGTTGAGATCGATATCTTCAACTCGGTCGCTCAGTTTGGCGGCGAAGTAGTAGCGTAGGTACTCAGGATTCAGATGGTCGAGATAGGTGCGCGCCATAATAAAGGTGCCGCGTGATTTCGACATCTTCTGTCCATCAATGGTCAGAAAACCGTGTACGCAGATCTTAGTTGGTGTGCGGTAGCCAGCGTATTTTAATGTTGCCGGCCAGAACAGTGCGTGGAAATAGAGGATGTCTTTACCGATGAAATGATAAAGCTCAGCATCGCTTTCCGGCTGCCAGTAGCTGTCAAAATCGAGCCCCTCTTTTTCACAGAGGTTCTTAAAGCTCGCCATGTAACCGACCGGCGCATCGAGCCAGACGTAGAGAAACTTGCCCGGCGCAGCGGGGATCTCAAAGCCGAAGTAGGGTGCATCACGTGAGATGTCCCAGTCGCGCAGCCCAGCCTCAAACCATTCGTTCATTTTGTTGGCGGCTTCGAGCTGTAGCGGTGCGGTCTCGCCGTCAGGGTTGAGCCACTCTTTCAGGAACGCTTCGCATTCGCCGAGTTGAAAGAAGTGATGCTCTGACTCTTTGGTGACCGGTGTCGCGCCCGACAGGGCCGAGTAGGGCTTGATCAGGTCTGTGGGTGCGTAGGTCGCGCCGCACTTCTCGCACGAATCACCGTATTGGTCCGGTTCTTCGCATTTGGGGCAGCCGCCTTTGATGAAACGATCCGACAGGAACATCTCTTTTTCTGGGTCGTAAAGCTGCTCGATGGTGCGTTTGGTGATCAGTCCTGCCTTGTCGAGGCGACGATAGATGTCCTGCGATAGCTCGCGGTTTTCAGCCGAGTGGGTCGAGTGGTAGTTATCAAACTCGATCATAAAATCGCTGAAATCCTGAAAATGTTCGCCGTGAACACGTTCGATCAGCGCTTCAGGGGTGATCCCTTCCTGCTCCGCGCGCAGCATAATCGGGGTACCGTGGGTATCATCGGCGCAGACGTAATGGCAGGTATGTGCGCGCATCTTCTGGAAACGCACCCAGATATCGGTCTGAATGTACTCGACCAGGTGGCCAATGTGAATCGAACCATTGGCGTACGGCAGGGCACTGGTGACCAGTATCTTGCGTGAGCTATTTGTTGTCGTGTCTGACGGCATATCGCCCTGAAATCCTAATTTTGGTAACGTAATTATTGTTACGATTTTTATTTTGTTATGCGGTTTGCGTACATTTTCTGGCACTAGCTTTGATCTACGCGAAATAACCCACCATTATAGCCTAACTCGTTGGTTGATGGTATGTCGTGGTGTCGATTGGGCATGCGGCGCTATACCCTTATTGTTCTACGGGCTGATGGCCGCGTTAAATTGGGGTAGAATGCGCCTTTTGTCTTTAGCAGGTTTTCAAGGAGTGTGACACTAAGATGTCTGAAGTTTCTCAATCACAGGTGGAAATGGCGGTTAAGGGATACATATGTCCCTATTTGAACGATGATCTCGTGAGTGCCTCGGCGGTGAAGGATATCGCGATTGATGGCGCGAAAGTTACGCTAAAGATAGAGCTCGGCTTTCCTGCGAACGGTTATGTTGAAACATTGGCGCAGGCGCTGCGTGACCAGATCGCCGCAGTTGAGTGCGTCTCTGATGTGGTGATCGAGATCGGCAGTAAAATTATCAGCCACACGGTGCAGCGTGGGATCAAGCCGCACGACAACATCAAAAATATCATTGCCGTTGCGTCGGGTAAGGGTGGTGTCGGGAAATCGACCACGTCCGTTAATCTTGCGTTAGCACTGGCCGCTGAGGGTGCGCGGGTTGGGATTCTTGATGCGGACATCTATGGCCCAAGCCAGCCACGTATGCTGGGTGCAAAGGCCAAGCCGCAGACTGAAGATGGCAAAACGATGTTGCCAGTGATATGTCATGAGATTCAGTCGATGTCGATCGGTTATATGATCGAAGAAGATAACCCAATGATCTGGCGCGGTCCGATGGTGACACAGGCACTGGAACAGCTCTTGAGAGATACCAAATGGGATAACCTTGATTACCTGGTGATCGATCTGCCACCGGGCACCGGTGATGTGCAGTTGACGCTGGCACAGAAGATTCCAGTCAGCGCCTCGGTAATTGTCACTACCCCGCAGGACATTGCATTGCTGGATGCTCGCAAAGCACTGAAGATGTTTGAGAAGGTTGAGGTGCCGGTGCTGGGTGTGATCGAAAATATGAGCACCCACATCTGTTCTGAATGTGGCCATGAAGAGCATATCTTTGGTGCTGGTGGTGGTGAGCAGATGGCGGCTGATTATGATGTGCGACTGCTTGGTTCATTACCGCTCGATATAACGATTCGCGAAGATGTCGATGTTGGCACGCCGACGGTGGTGGCTGATCCTGATGGTGCGATTGCGCAGAATTATCGTGAGATTGCGCGTCGCGTGGCAGCAGGATTATCACAGCAGGGGAAGGACTACAGTACGGCATTCCCTAATATTGTGATACAAAATACCTAGAGATTAGCGGATCAATTTCTGAAACTTAATATATTTTAGACTAAAAATGCAGAGACTAATGAGATGAGTATTAAATCCGATAAATGGATTCGTCGCATGGCTGAAGGGCGCGGCATGATTGAGCCGTATGAGCCGGGACAGGTAAGGGAGAACGAGAATGGCCGTATCGTTTCTTACGGTACGTCGAGTTATGGTTACGATATTCGTTGCTCAGATGAGTTTAAAATCTTCACCAATATTAACTCTGCGATAGTTGACCCTAAAAACTTCGATGAAAATAGCTTTGTGGATCTGAAGTCTGATGTCTGCATTATCCCGCCAAACTCATTTGCGTTGGCGCGCACGGTGGAATACTTCCGAATTCCGCGTAGTGTGTTGACAATCTGCCTGGGTAAGTCGACCTATGCGCGCTGCGGTATCATTGTCAATGTCACGCCGTTTGAACCGGAATGGGAAGGACATGTGACGCTGGAGTTTTCAAACACGACGCCACTCCCCGCAAAGATCTACGCCAACGAAGGGGTTGCGCAGGTGCTCTTTTTTGAGTCGGATGAGGTCTGTGAAGTGTCGTATAAAGATCGTGGCGGTAAATATCAGGGGCAGCAGGGCGTCACGCTGCCGAAGACTTAAGGCTGTGGCTATTTAGGCCGTATTCCCTTAGTCTGTTTGATCTCAAGGGTGATGAACTCTTTGTCATTCTTGCCCTGTTTGATGCGAACCGGCAGATAGCGAAGCGACTTGGCAAACCAGATAGTCAATTTTCGTTTGCTATCCGCCGCCCGCTCGCGCTTGAGTTTGATGGTGTCAATTTCACCGATGGCTGTTTTGATTTTCTCTTCACCCAAGAAGGTGAATCGATACTCTTTTAGAATGCCGTCATCGGCGACCGGATAACTGAAGGTGGTTAAGCCAGCCTGAAGATCCAGCATCAGCTGTAGTTGGTAGGAGAGCTTGTCCTGCATGCCCGTTGGCGCTTTCACATTCCAGACTTCACTGTTAATGGCATCGGTGATGCTTTTCTTTTCCCAGTCAAACTTGAGTTTAATCGTGCTAAGACGTTTTCCGCCAGAACGGTCATAGAGATAATTTTGCGGCTGAATGCTGCCTTGATCAAGCCTGAAAACCGAGTGCTCAGCGATTCGGTCTTTGATAAAAAATGCTGCAAGGCCAGTTGTTTTTGAATGTGACTCAAATTTGATGGTGCCATCTTGTTGAACGGTAGTGGTGCGTTTGACTTCGCCTAGTTTCATGCTGTCATTGCGTAGTAGATCGTAGTGCGCGGTAAAGGTGGGAATCGAAATCTCATCTTCAGCGTGGAGTGTTGTCGTTGTTAGCAGGCACCACCCTAAGGCGGCGCCGGAGACAAGACGTATCAGTTTATTGGCAATAGTCATCAGTGGCGGCGTTTATACGCTACCATATTGCGTTTGATAATCGCGGATATGGGCTAGTGTGTCTGCCATTTCAGGTTTCTCAGCAAGGTAGGCCATCAGGGTCGAGAGGCTTGCAATGCTGGTGACCTTGATACCTTGCTGCTGCTCAATCTCCTGGATGGCTGAAGTCTCTCCCTGGCCCCGTTCCTGGCGATCAAGCGCAATCGCAACACCAGCCATCGAAGCCCCTGCATTTTCGATAACGGCAACGGACTCTCGCACTGAGGTGCCGGCAGAGATAACATCGTCGATGACCAGTACCTTACCTTTTAGTGCCGCGCCGACGATCATGCCGCCTTCACCGTGATCTTTGGCCTCTTTGCGATTGAAGGCAAACGGGATGTCTCGTTGGTGCTTTTCCTGCAGCGCGATGACGGTGGCAACCGCCAGCGGAATGCCTTTGTAGGCGGGACCGTAAAGCATGTCTAACTCAATCTTGTCGGCAATGATGGCGGCAGCGTAGTACTGCCCGAGGCGGGAGATCGCGGCACCGGTGTTAAAAAGCCCACTGTTGAAAAAATAAGGGCTAAGTCGGCCCGATTTGAGGGTGAATTCACCAAAGCGAAGTACGCCGCTATCGATGACAAAATCAAAAAAATCGCGTTGGTAATCCTGCATTTTACTATCCTTCTGTGGTCTCAGTGCCTATTGTAACCACCGGACGAGGAGGGGTAAATGATTGTTTGTGCAGAATAAAATAAGCCCCTCAAAAAGGGGCTTAAAAATGTGCTGGTTGCGAGGTTACAGTGACTTATTTTGGCGGGGTGCAATTTTGCAGTGTTTTCCGCATACCCTCAAGCGCACTGGCCTGAGCTTCAAGCTGTGACAGCTCTTCATTTATTAGCTTGAGCTGACCATCAAGGTTGTTTTTTGATTCTTTGATTTTACTTAAAGTCGCCATGTATTTATCAATGCTGGTGCGTTTTTCCTGAATCTGGATAACAAGTGGATTGATGAGCTCTTTGAGCCAGGCATCAGCCTCTCTATTGGCATTGCTAAAGGTGTTGCGTACATGGCTGACCAGTGAAATGAAGAACTTTTTCACCACGAAGCTCTGCTCTGCCATGGTTGAAATTGGGCTGTTACGGAACTCTTCTGCTTTGATTGCGAGCTGGTCTAATTCAGCGATGTGTGGCTGAATGTTAAACCGAGGCGCAACATGGTTTTTGAGGCCATGTTCATCGTGAAATTTCTGATAGATGCCTTCGATCATTTTATAAATTTCATCAGAATGGCGCTCTGCAATCTGCATCGCTTCTCGTGAGCTTTCGAAAAAGAGTGTCATCCCGTTTTTCATGCCGTTAGTGGTCCAGCTGCCGGACATGTCATGGCGTGTTTTATCGATAATCACATCAATTGCATCCATGCCCAGTGTGTTGAACATCACTTTAGCCTGTGTAGCCAGGCGGCGACGGCTTGCCTGAAAGTTTTTAACGCTTTCGTAGTACGCGACTTTCTGTTCTTTTGCTTTTTGCAGGAGTTGTTGCACCACATCTTCGTTCTTGCCGCGCAGCGCCTCCAGTTGTTTCAGCTGTTTATTGAGATCCTGCAGATGACTGGCAATCGGGGTGTAGGTGTTATTGATGGATTGATCGAGCCCCGCGACAACGCTACTCCAGATGACCTGTTGTTTGGTTGGCAGAATTTCGTTTGCTAGTAGCGATTCGAGTGCCAGTATGTTGCTGCTCTTCAGAAGAGCATCGTCTTTTTTAGTTTTCGCCAATAATGCTTTTTGTGCCGAAACTGGATAAACACTACCACTGTCGATACCTAGCATCGCGGCGCTGGTTTTTCGCTGTTCTTCGATTGACGCGAGAACCTCTTCAGGTTTTTTCATCTCATCCCAGAGGATGTCAATTTTATTCAATACAGCTACCAGGCCGCTTTGTTTTTTATCACGGAAGGCCGTGATGTGGTTTTTCCACATATCCAGGTCACTTTTGGTGACACCTGTATCCGCAGAGAGGATAAACAGCACCGCCTGTGCGCTGGGTAGCATGTTAAGCGTTAGCTCGGGTTCGCTGCCAAGTGCGTTGAGCCCTGGTGTGTCGAGGATGACGAGTCCCTGTTTTAGCAGCGGATGCGGAAAGCTAATGAGCGCATGGCGCCACATGGGTATTTCGATCTTGTCAGAAGCGGGGGTTTCTTCGTCTCCACCGTGTACTTCTTCAGAATACAGGCCTAATTTCTCGGCCTCATCCATTGGCACATCTTTAGTTTTGACAACCTCTTTAAAGGCTTCAGCCATTTGGTCCGGTGAGTCTATGTTCAGAGGTAGTGTGGTCCAGTAGCTTTCTTCATTTTTGAGTTCTGAGAGACTCGCATCGCTGAGGCGCGTTTCGATTGGCAATAACTTAATAAAAGACTGGTTTTTTGTCTTGTCATAAAAAAGCTCGGTGGGGCACATGGTGGTGCGGCCGGCTTCGGAGGGCAGTAATCGGCGACCATAATTGGCAAAGAAAATGGCGTTGATCAGCTCTGTTTTTCCGCGCGAAAATTCAGCGACGAAGGCGATGTTGAGGTTGTCAGAGTCAAGTGCTTTTAGTGCGTCAAAGATACGTAGTTCTATCTCAGGGCTGCTTTTGTCATGCTGACTTAGCCATTCCTGGTAGCCTCTGATGGTTTGAATGAGTTCAGTTTTCCACTGGGCAAAAGCCTCCATCTGGCTGCTGAAGCGGTCTTGCTGTTGAGTCTCATTGATATCCAAAGCGTTTGTGGACATATTTCCCTTTTCCAGTCTGCTCTTAGTGTAATGACTAAATGACGGCTAAAAATTATTGTAGTTACAGTCTACTATCGGAATTTTGTCTCCATGCATGAGCTTTTTTTCAAAAAACTATAGCGTCGTTTCTATTTTCCTCGATAAATGTGCTTTCTGTTTGTGAGGGTTGATTTTATACTGGATTTTGTTTATAGCTTCTGAGTTGTTTTCTTTAGGTAAAAGTGGTGGTTAATATCTGTTTAGGTGAGCAGGTTGCCTAAATTTGAGATAGGGCCAATCACCATCATCTTAATTAAGGGGATCAAGAGCAGTACGACCAGCGGTGACAGGTCCATCCCTGCAATCGGTGGTAGTAGGCGACGTACTGGTCGTAATACAGGTTCGGTGAGCGAATAGATGGTGGTAGTGATCGGGTTGTGGACGCCTTGCCCGACCCAGCTTAAGACCACTTGAACGAGAATCGCTAACATAAAGATATTGAGTGTCAGTGATAGCAGGTCAGCGATGGCGATAGGAATGATGACCACGATGCTGAATGTTTGGCCAAGAATCAGTAGCTTTAAGAGGATTGCGCTGAGTTGAATCGCAAAGAGTAAAAATAGCGAGGCAACATCGACCCCTTTGAAACCGGGGATGATGCGTCTTAGTGGTACCAGTGGCGGATTGGTGATTTTGACCAGAAATTGACAGATGGGGTTGTGGAAGTTGGCGCGCACCAGCTGTAGTAGAAAACGCAGCATGACGGCAATGAGATAGAGGCCAAACACGGCATCGATCAGGTAGAGCGCGGGATTACTAAAGTAAGCGCTACCCATTGTGATGGTTACCTAGTTTGTCAGCTAGCTCCTGGGCACGCTTTTTTGCGCCCTGAACTGCATCGTCAATCAGTTGCTGATATTCGCCGGACTCCATTACTTCAATCGCCCTTTCAGTAGTGCCACCGGGTGAGGTGACGCATTTTCTTAGTGTGGCGCTGTCATCGCTGCTCTCGAGGGCCATTTTCGCCGCACCAAAGGCGGTCTGTAGCGTCAGTAAGCGGGCCGTTTCGCGTGGCAGCCCTGCATTGACACCTGCATTTTCGAGTGACTCCATTAATAGGAAGAAATAGGCGGGGCCACTGCCGGAGACGGCTGTGACGGCATCCATCAGGGATTCATCGTCCAGCCACAGGGTTAGTCCAACCGCACGCATAATGCACTCGGCGAGATCGCGCTGTTCAGCGCTGGTTGCCTGATTAGCAAATAGCGCGGTGGCGCCACTGCTCACCAGTGATGGTGTATTGGGCATGGTGCGAATGACCGCACAGTTGCCGCCCAGCCAACGTTCCAGGTCATTGCTGCGAATCCCCGCTGCAATTGAGAGGACGGGGCAGCGCAGTTGCTGGATGGTATCGGCAATTTCCGTGGCAACCGCTTCGATCACTTGCGGTTTGACGGCAAGAATTACCACGTCGGCCTGTTGTAGCGCGTCCAGATTTGATGCGGTGGTGTGGACGCCAAAGCTGGCAGCAAGCTGTTGACGTTGTGCGTTGCCTGGGTCAGCGACGCTGATGTGCTCTGGGTTGCTGCCATCGTTAATCATGCCGCCAATCAAACTACGCGTCATATTGCCGCCGCCAATAAATGTATATCGTTTTTCGTTCATAGTTTTGTTCATAGTAAGGAATATACGGGGAATTTTCTCTCTGCGCCATAATCTAATTAGGGGGCTGTTTTACGAGGCCCAAAAATGGCGGTGCCAATGCGTACCATGGTTGACCCCTCGGCAATGGCTGCTTCAAGGTCGGCAGACATCCCTAGTGACAAGGTGTCTAGTGGGTGGCCGGATTCAATCAGGTGTTGCTGCGCCTGTTGTACTGTGTGAAATATTGCGCGCTGTTGTTCGAATGTTTCCGTTTTCTGTGGGATAGCCATCAGCCCGCGTAGCTTGATCCGTGGCAGGGAGGCAATATCGTTAGCTAAGGCTGAGAGTTCTGCCAGCGTGGCACCTGATTTGCTGTTTTCATCACTGACGTTGAATTGAAGGCAGATGTTGAGCTCAGGCAGCTTTTCGGGTCTTTGTGCGCTGAGTCTTTTGGCGACCTTTAGGCTGCTGACGCTATGCACCCAGGCAAAATTTTCAGCGATTGGGCGTGTTTTATTGGACTGGATCGCGCCGATGTAGTGCCACACGATGGGGTATTGCTGAAGCGTCTCGATTTTATCCAGCGCTTCTTGCAGGTAGTTTTCACCGAAGTGAAATTGCTGTTGCTCAAGTGCGGCCAGGATCGCTGATGCTGGCTGTGTTTTACTCACGGCAAGTAGTAAGGTGCTACCTGCGCTTCTGTTGTATTGAGTTTCGGCTGCAGCAATGCGCAGGCGGGCTTGCTCAAGGTTCTGTTTGATGCTTGTCTCGGTTGGCATAAGTGGTGCCTATTTTAG
>Ga0316209_1000913_pt1 | contig 38752 bp, 31 predicted proteins | sample 6monopyrite_MG_FD_204945 | JGI IMG/M metagenome (GOLD analysis project Ga0316209, IMG submission 204945) | Microbial mat bacterial communities from mineral coupon in-situ incubated in ocean water Damariscotta River, Maine, United States -... | ecosystem: Environmental > Aquatic > Marine >...
AGGGACTTATGGTCACATCGTTTAAGTCAAAAAGATCGACTAATTTATAAGTTTGATGATCAGGTTATTTATATCTTTTCGATTGGCGGTCACCATGATCAAATTTAAAGCTTCAAACTTAAAGCTTCAATTTTAAAAACTTGCCTGTACACATTTAAGTATGCCGTAATCATATTGACCTTCGAGTGCATCGAAGGCGGGTTTTAATTTGTCATCATCCAGATGCATTTCAAGTGCATTGATAATTTCGTTATATTCGCCATCACTGAGTTGGAGTACTGCTTTTGCCTCGATCAGTCCAACCTCTATGGCATCTGCGAGATGAGTATAAACAGTAGATAGTTTTATATCTCGCTGGCTGGCAATGGTTTCTATGTGTAAGCCTTGATTAAGTAAAACCAGGGTTTCATTCACGGTATCACTTAAATTATTTTTCAGTATGTCAGGTAGCGGCGAAGACTGAATAAGTTTTAAAAATGACGCGCCATATTGTTCCAATTTTTGTTCACCGACACCACTGATATATCGCATTTTTTCTAAACTTTCGGGACGCGTTGTTGCCATTTCTTCTAATGTGCTGTCATGAAAAATAATATAAGGTGGCACCCCTTTTTCTTCTGCCAGTTCTAAACGGTGTTCGCGCAGTAACTCAAATAAAGGTTCATCGACATTGCGAAGTGTGGTTTTGCGTTTACCGGTTTTCTTTGTTGCTTTTTTATCAACAGAAGGTTTGCGTAAAACAAGTTCAATTTCACCGCGAAGTAATGGGCGTGATGTTTCTTCAAGTTTTATTGCACCATGACCAGCAACATCCGTTGCCAGGTAACCCAGTGCAATCAGTTGACGAAACAGGCTACGCCATTCCTGTTCATGAATATCTTTGCCAATGCCGTAGGTGCTTACCGTGTCATGTTGAAACTGTTTTATCCGCGCGTTGTCTTTTCCAAGTAACACATCAATCACATAATTCACACCAAAGCGTTGGCCTGTTTTATAAACGCAAGATAACGCTTTGCGTGCTGCTTCAGTCGCGTCCCATGCTTCGGGTGGATTAAGGCAGGTATCGCAATTACCACAAGGTTCTTTTAATTCTTCATTAAAATATGCAAGGATAGACTGGCGACGGCAATGGCGTTGTTCGCACAGCGCCAGCATGGTTTCGAGTTTGTTATGTAAGATGCGTTTAAACTGTTCACTGGAATCATTGCTCTCAGCCATTTGTCGTAAACTGATCACATCTTGTAAACCGTAACTCATCCATGCATTCGCCGGTGCACCATCTCGACCGGCACGACCGGTTTCCTGATAATACGCTTCAATGCTTTTGGGTAAACTTAAATGTGCAACAAAACGCACGTCGGGTTTATCAATGCCCATGCCAAAGGCAATAGTAGCAACAATAATAATATTATCTTCACGTAAGAAGCGACGTTGATTTTTCTGACGGACTTCAGCCGATAAGCCGGCATGATAGGGCAGAGCGTTACGTCCCTGGCGGACTAACCAGTCAGCCGTTTTGTCAACTTTATTACGCGACAAGCAATAAACAATACCAGAATCTTTTGCGTGTTCGCGCTCTAAAAAATGCCATAAGCGATCACGTGCGTTTGCGCCTTCACTAATGGTGTAATTAATATTGGGACGATCAAAACTATTTAAAAAGACGGTTGCTTCGTGCAGGTTGAGCTGTTCAATAATTTCCTGACGGGTGCGTTGGTCTGCGGTAGCGGTGAGTGCAATGCGCGGTACATTGGGAAAACGTTCATGCAGTATTCTGAGTTGTTGATATTCTTTACGAAAGTCATGCCCCCATTGCGATACACAGTGGGCTTCATCAATCGCAAATAAAGCGATGTTGGCACGTTCAAGCAGTGACAACATTTTATTTGTCATTAAACGTTCTGGTGCAACGTAGAGTAAATCGATTTCACCCTTCATCAAACGTTGTTCGGTATCCTGTTGCTGTTTTATATCCAGGCTTGAATTTAAAAATGCCGCCTGAATGCCAAGTTGTTGTAAGGCATCAACTTGATCTTGCATTAATGCAATAAGTGGCGAAATAATAATACCCACACCCTCGCGTACCATGGCAGGGATTTGGTAACACAAAGATTTACCACCACCTGTAGGCATTAACACTAACGCATCATCACCGTTTAATAGACTTTGGATGATGTCTGATTGATGATGTCGAAAATCATCATAACCAAATGTTTGCTGTAATATGTCTTGTGCACGTTTCATAGAAAATTAATGGTCTATGGGTAGTTCAAATAATGATCCGATCTTACCGAAGTTACCTGCCATGCGTGCTAGGGGATCGAGTTTTTCCGGATTAATACGACCATTATTAATTAAGTTATCTTCAACGTGATAACGATGTAGTTGTCCAATAATCAAATAGTCGCTTCCAAGTTCTAAAATTTGTTCTACGGTACATTCCATGCTGATTTTTGATTCTGCAACACGTGGTGCTTTTATTATTTCACTGTCTGCCGGAGTGACACCCGAGCGAGTAAACTCATCGACTTCAGGTGGATGATTAATGGCGGTTTCATGCATCGCATTAGCTAATTCTACAGATACCATATTGATAACAAATTCTTTTGTTTCACGAATATTAGTTAAGGTATCTTTTGCGTAGTCTTCACCATCGGTACGTGGCCCAATGGAAATAGCAAGCATAGGTGGTTGTCGGGAGGCGACAGTAAAAAAACTAAAAGGGGCAAGATTTAAAATGCCCTCCTGGCTACGTGTAGAAACCCAGGCTATGGGGCGTGGTACGACAGCGCCAGCGAGTAATTTATATACTGAAACACTATCGAGTTTAGATGGATCAATAATCATATTTATAGTCTATTGTTTGCTAACTAAATTAATACCATCTTTTTCAATGTTTATAATTTTTTGTTTGTATAAACCACCAATGGCCTTTTTAAAAGCTTTTTTACTCATGCCAAATAAGTTTGAAATAATTTTAGGATCCGTTTTGTCATGCACCGGCGCAAAGCCACCTTGCTGTTTTAAGTAACCTAAAATAATTTTTTCATACTTGTCGCGCGTTTCTTTGCCGCCATCATGCAAGCTGGTTAGGCTTAAGTCAATTTTGCCATCAGGTCGAATGCGTTTTATAAAACCATCAATACTTTGACCAAAACTTAAACGTTGATGTACTTCGTTGGAATATAAAACACCCCAGTGGCTATTATTGATAATCGCTTTGTAACCCAGATCGGTACTATTGGCGATGAGCAGCTTAACGGCTTGTTGCGGGGTAAAGTCGTGAGGTTTTTCATCATCTAGAAATTTATCAATTTTAGATGAGGCGGTGATACGACCTTTAATTTTATCGAGATATAAATAGACGATGTAAGAGTGTCCCACTTCCATAGGACGGTGTTGTTCACCATATGGAACAAAGAGATCTTTCTCTAATCCCCAGTCTAAAAATGCGCCGGTGTTATTAACGTCAACAACAGGTAAGTAGGCAAATTCAGCAAGCTGAGCTTTCGGTGTTAAAGTTGTTGCGACGGGGCGGTCTTCTGAATCAAGATATAGAAAGACTTGAATCTCATCACCGATAGCGAGATCGCGGGGAACATATTTTTTTGGTAATAGCACTTCATACAAATCTTCGGCATCTAAATAAACGCCAAAATCGAGTTTTTTAAGTGCTTTTAATGTGTAAGTTTTACCAATCGTAATCATTGTTTCATCTCGATAGAGGGCGAGGTTTCTGTGAGAGTGAATTATACTCTAGTTTATTGTATCCGCTGAGACTTAGTTTAAATGTTTAGCAATCCTTCAGAAAATGACATTAAAGAGATTTTAAAAACAAGCAAGACCATTGCCGTGGTGGGCTTGTCACCAAAACCAAAACGGCCCAGCCACAGTGTAGCAAAAGCGATGCAAGAATTTGGCTATACGATTATTCCGGTGCGCCCCGCGGTTGATGAGGTGTTGGGCGAGAAAGCCTATGCGGATCTGGAATCCATTCCTGCGGCTTTGTTATCTAAAATCGATATGGTGGATGTGTTTCGTGCAGCGGAAAAAATTTCCCCGATTATTGATGCCTGTATTCAGCTAAACGTGCCGTTAATTTGGTTACAAGATGGGGTCATTAATGAGACTGAGGCAGTAAGGGCGCAACAAGCAGGGATTAAAGTCGTGATGGATCGCTGCGTGTATCGGGACTATATTCAGCTATTAAAATAAAGCTAATTTACTAATAGATTCCGGCTCGCACTTTGTTTGGCCGGAATGACGGGATGAGGTTTTGATCGTCATTTCCTTAGCTTAAAATATAAATCTTATTCAGCTCGCCGTTCCCGTGACTTATTCAGCACGTCATTCCCGTATGCCTTTAGCGGGAATCCAGAAATGACAAACTAACTCGATCAGCATAAAATAACCACATGGAAATAAACTTCACAAAAATGCACGGCCTCGGAAATGACTTTGTCGTGATTGATGCGATCAATCAGGATATTGACCTGACGGATGATCAGGTGCGCCTTATTGCGGATCGACATTTTGGTGTGGGTTGTGATCAACTGTTATTGGTCGAAGCCTCTGAAACAGATGATATCGATTTTATTTATCGCATTTTTAATGCCGACGGTGGCGAGGTTGAGCAATGCGGTAATGGCGCCCGTTGTTTTGCCGCGTTTGTGCGCGAGAAGGGCTTAACTAATCAGGATCGTATACGGGTTGAAACAGCGTCGGGAGTGATTGAATTGTATATTCAGCCGGACGGCCAGGTGACCGTTGATATGGGAACGCCGAAATTAAATCCGTGGAAAATTCCTTTTAACGCCGATACCCGTTTGGATGAATATTCACTGGATGTGAATGGGCAAATGTTAAAAATCGGCGCAGTTTCAATGGGTAATCCGCATGCGGTGACAATAGTCGAAAATGTGGATACGGCAGCGGTTGATGAATTAGGTGCCGGTATAGAACGCCACCCGCTTTTTCCTAATCGGGTTAACGCTGGATTTATGCAAATCGTTGATGACTCTCACATTCGCTTGCGTGTTTTTGAACGCGGTGCGGGAGAAACGCTGGCCTGTGGTACCGGCGCGTGTGCGGCGGTGGTGATAGGTCGTTTGCAGGGACATTTAGCAGATAGCGTGCAAGTTGATTTGCCGGGGGGAAGTATGCAAATTAGTTGGCAAGGTGAGGCTTCGCCCGTTATGATGACAGGGCCCGCAACGACAGTTTTTGAAGGTAAAATAACGGTATGAGTTCTCAGGATCACAAAGCAATCGATAGCGAATTTGAACATGAAATGGTGCGTTATTTACGCGACCATCCCGCTTTTTTTGAAGACCATCAGGATGTTTTAGCCGGCATGGTTCTCTCACATGAAAGTGGTTCAGCCGTGTCTTTAATAGAACGTCAGGTACAAATTTTACGCGAACAAAAAAATGAGCATAAAAAAAAGTTGCAAAGCTTAATTGCGACTGCGCAAAATAATGAAAAATTAAATAATAATGTTAATGCTTTAATTTTAGAATTATTAGATGCAAATACGCTGGATGATGTTTTAAACGTCATTGAACAACGTATTCGTGCCGATTTTGAAGCCGATGCCATTGTAGTAAAACTGTTAGCGTCGGGTAATGATGTTTTAAAAGAACATGCTGAACTCACGGCATGGCAACAACCTGCACTGGTCATTGGTGAAAAGGTGATGACGGCAAGGCAACCTGTTTGTGGCTCATTTAATGCTGAACAAATGCAGGCATTATTCGATGATGCCGATATTCAGTCTGCTGGTATTGTGCCTTTAGCAAAAGATAAAAAAAGTAAAAACTGTTACGGCATTATCGCGATTGGTAGTTATGATCCATTACGTTTTCGGGCTGATATGGGTACACTGTTTCTCTCGTTATTAGGCCAGGTGTTAACCCGTATTCTTAAGCGCCATTTGGCAGAATAAAAATGAATAACGCTGCAATGAAATGGATCAATTCATTTCTTGCTAAATTACGTAACGAACGTAATTACTCTCCGCATACTTTAAAAAATTATTCCCGCGATCTTAAATCGCTGATTGCTTATTGTGAGCAACATAAAATTACGCAGTGGTCTGATCTTGATGAGCAATTTATTCGATCATTCATTTCACAACGTCACCGTCAGGGGCTTGGTGGTTCAAGTTTGCAGCGGCTACTTTCTACATTACGTTCTTTTTTTAAATATCTGTTAATTGAAAATGAAGTCACGCATAACCCTGCAAAAAGTATTCAGGCACCAAAAACAGATCGCAAATTACCCTCCACCTTAGATGTTGATAGTGTTGCGCGTTTAATCGAGATTAAAGGTGATGAGGTTGAAACGGTAAGAGACCGGGCGATGATGGAATTATTTTATTCCTCTGGTTTGCGCTTATCGGAAATGACCGCATTAAATGTTGATGAAGGAAAAAAAAGTGTATCAGGGATTATTCGGGTAACAGGTAAAGGTGACAAAGAACGGGAGCTGCCGGTGGGTGCTAAAGCATGCACGGCGATGAAAGAGTGGCTAACAAGACGAAATGAGCTTGTTAATGAAAAAAATAAAAATGAACAGGCGCTTTTTTTAGGTAAGCAGGGAAAACGCATTCATAATTCAGTGACACAAAAACGTTTAAAATACTGGGCAAAAAAACAAGGCATCGATATGAATGTTTATCCACACATGTTGCGCCATTCATTTGCCAGTCATATGCTGGAATCGAGCAGCGACTTACGTGCGGTACAAGAACTGCTGGGCCACGCGGATATTTCAACCACACAAATTTATACACATCTGGATTTTCAACATTTAGCCAAAGTCTATGATGCGGCACATCCTCGGGCCAAGTTAGTGAAAAAATAGATTCCGGCTCGCATGTTACTGATGCGAATAAAAAAGTGACGGTGTGCTAATATTTTTAAAAGTTCAAAATAAGCCCGTCATTCCCGCATGCCTTTAGCGGGAATCCATACTTAAATTTCCACGGAGGGAAATAAAATGAAACACACCACCGCACTCGTCGCCATTCTTCTGATTACATCATTACAACCGCTCTCCGCGACACCTGAAAAAGATGTTTATATTGAGTCTGCCTCACAATTTCAAAACTGGTGCAAAAAAGAGTCATATCGCCATTTCAGACGAAAAAAACAACACCCCTATAACTGGTCTGCTTCAACTATTCGACAATTAAATGACTATCAAACGACCGGTAGCTGGAAAGTAAATAATGTGGAAAAACATATTTACTGTGAAATTCGAATAGGAAAAAAGGCGAGAAAGAGAAAAATTAAAATACGCTAAATATGTAAGCCTTTGATTTTTAATCATTTACTTATTTTATTTGAGTGAATAATGAATATTTTATTGATTATTCACGGTTCATAAGTTATAAATACGTCCTAATTTAAAAAATAATACGGAAAAGCTCGATGACTGAAGAAATGAGTAGCAAAATTTTAGACGCGGCAGAGGCGCGTTTTCGCACCTATGGCTTTGGTAAAACAACCATGGCTGAAATTGCATCTGACATTGATATGTCGACAGCAAATTTATACCGCTACTTTGAAAACAAGCTGGCAATTGGTTCCGCAATGGCCGGACGTTGTTTTAATACGCGAGAAATGATTCTGGCTGAGGTTGTTAGTCGGGCTGGTATTAGTGAATCTGAAAGGTTAGAAATTTTTGTTTTGGAAATGCTGAAATATGGACACAGTCAATTTAGTGATGAACCGAAAATGTCTGAATTAGTCGATGCGATTATTAAAAAATTACCCGGGTTAATTCAAAGTCAGGTTGATAGTGAGAAAAAATTTATCTCTACCATTCTTCAACAGGGCTGTGACAGTAATGAATTTGATATTGAGAATATTGATGAAATGTCATCGTATGTGCTTGCAGCAGTTGTGAAATTTTCATCGCCTTTTTTTATTGAGATGTATCCGATTACAGAAATGGAACGTCTGGCGAAGGGTGTGGTTTCACTAATTTTAAATGGTTTAGTTAAAAAATAATTTAACAAAAAAGGAATATTGAGATGAAGGATTTAGAGTCAAAATTAGGACCATGGGTCATAAAATACCGATGGATCATTATATTATTATCATTTGTATTAGTTTTAGGTGCGGCAAGTGGTGGGCGCTTTTTAGTTTTTAAAGCCGACTATCGTGTTTTTTTTAGTGGTGACAACCCACAGTTACAGGCCTTTGATAATTTGGAAAAAACCTATAGCCGTAATGACAATGTTCTTTTTGTGATAACACCAAAAGACGGTAATGTTTTTACACGAAAAACATTAAACGTGATTGAAAACTTAACCGAAAAATCCTGGCAAATACCTTATTCAACCCGTGTTGATTCAATTACAAATTTTCAACATACGTTTGCTGAAGGTGATGATTTAATTGTTGGTGATCTAGTCACGGATGCGGACAATTTAAGTGATGCCGATCTTAAAAAGATAAAAGATATTGCAATATCTGAACCACTATTAAAACAACGATTAATCTCTCCATCGGGTCATGTAACATCTGTCTCTGCACTGATTACCTTACCGAACATTGATCAAACAAAAGAAGTGCCGGAAGTGATGGCTTACGCAAGAAAACTTGCAGAAGAGACCCGGGTACTGGCACCTGATATAGATGTTCGCTTGTCCGGTATGATACCCATGAATAATGCCTTCGCAGAGAGCGCGCAGGGTGATATGGCAAATCTTGTACCACTAAGTTTTGCCATTATGTTTATTATGTTGTTAATTTTATTAAAAAGTTTTTCAACTACCTTTGGTACAATTTTAGTTATCTTCATGTCGATACTTGTTGGTATGGGAATGGGGGGATATATTGGTTTCCCGTTAACCGGCCCATCGGTTTCATCCATGACGATAATACTGACTGTTGCGATTGCAAATTCAGTTCATGTCTTAACAACTTTTCTCCATGAAATGAGAAAAGGTAAAGATAAAAATAATGCTATTATTGAAACACTACGAATAAATTTACAACCCGTATTTCTTGCCAGTGCGACCACCATGGTCGGTTTCTTAACCATGAACTTTTCTGAAGTACCGCCATTTCAGCATTTAGGTAATTTTGTTGCGATGGGTGTTGTTGCTTCCTTTATTCTTTCAGTGACATTCTTGCCTGCGCTTATTTCAGTTCTGCCAGTGAGAGTTAAAGTAGTAGAAGAAGAGAGTGATAACTTAATGGTCAGATTAGGTGATTTTGTTGTTGCTAAACAAAAACAACTTATCATCGGTATGAGTATACTTATTATATCGCTTGTTATTTTTGTACCCAAAAACGAGTTAAATGATGTTTTTGTTCATTACTTTGATGAGACGATTTCATTTAGGCAGGACTCAGACTATATCGATAAAAATTTAACCGGACTTTATATTATTGACTATTCATTGGAAAGCGGTGAAGAGGGTGGCATTAGTGAACCAGGTTATTTAAATGAAGTTGAGGCGTTTGCAAACTGGTATCGTGAGCAACCTGAGACCCGGCATGTTAATATTTATACCGAGGTGATTAAACGACTTAATAAAAATATGCATGGTGATGATGAAAAGTGGCTGAAAATTCCGGAAGAAAGAAATTTAGCAGCACAATATTTATTAATGTATGAAATGTCGTTGCCTTATGGTTTAGATTTGAATAATCAAATCAATCTTGATAAATCAGCCTTGCGCATGACGGTATCAATTAAGACCATGTCAAGTAATGAAATTCTTAAGCTGGAACAGCGAGCCGCAAACTGGATTTTAAAAAATGCAACATACATTAAATCTGCTAACGGTTCCGGGCCGACAGTTATGTTTGCAAATATCGGGCAACGAAATATAAAGAGTATGTTAATCGGTACGACGTTAGCTTTAATCTTGATTTCAGGGATTTTAATCTTCGCATTTCGTTCTTTAAAAACGGGTTTGATCAGTATGGTACCGAACCTTGTGCCTGCTGCCATGGGGTTTGGTTTGTGGGGCATCTTTGTTGGTGAGGTTGGCTTAGGACTTTCTGTAGTAACAACAATGACGCTAGGGATTGTTGTTGATGATACAGTGCATTTTTTAAGTAAGTATCTTCGTGCAAAACGTGAGTATGGCTATACTGCGCCTGATGCTGTGCGCTATGCTTTCACTCATGTTGGTCGTGCCTTGTTAACAACATCTGTTGTTCTTGTGGCAGGGTTCGTGGTTTTAGCTCAATCACACTTTGCACTTAATTCAGGTATGGGTGCACTAACGGCAATAATTATTGCATTTGCATTACTGGCAGATTTCTTTTTCTTGCCACCACTATTAATGAAGTTGGAGAAAAAATCATGAAAGGAATAATTTTATTATTTAGTTTAGCTACTTTTTCAGTTGCTGTATTTGCTGAAACCGCAGAAGAAAAAGGTCTGGCTATTGCTGTCGAAGCGGACAAGCGTGATGAGGGCTGGGGCGATCAGGCAACCACCTCAAAAATGATTTTACGCAACAGCCAGGGTGCTGAAAGTACCCGTGAAATTCGCGGTAAAGCACTGGAAGTAAAGGGTGATGGTGATAAATCATTAACCATTTTTGATACACCGCGTGATGTAAAAGGCACTGCTTTTTTAAGCTTTACGCATACACTTAAACCGGATGAGCAATGGTTATATTTACCGGCATTAAAACGTGTAAAGCGAATTTCTTCATCAAATAAATCAGGTCCTTTTATGGGAAGTGAGTTTTCCTATGAAGATATTTCTTCACAGGAAGTTGGAAAATATAAATATAAATTTATTAAGGATGATAAATTTAATGGCCGTGATGTCTTTGTGATAGAGCGCTATCCACAATACAAAAAATCAGGTTACACCAAACAAGTGGCATGGATTGACAAAGAAATGTATCAGCCTTTGAAAATAGAATTTTACGACCGCAAAAAAAGCCTGTTAAAAACATTAACGCAGCATGATTTTAAAAAATATTTGAATAAATACTGGCGCCCTTCTCGTTTAGAAATGGTCAATCAGCAAACAGGTAAAAGTACGACACTTTTATGGAAGTCATATAAATTTAAAAATGGATTTAAAAATCGTGATTTCGACCGCAATAGTTTAAAACGGGCGCGCTAAAATTTTATATATGAGTTAATTATGAAAAATCAGTTAACTTTGCTGCTGGTTCTTTGCTCAGGTTCGGCTTGGGCAAATGAGTGGTCGGGTAATATTGCTTTAGAATATAAATCATTTAATCAGGATGGATTATCTTCTTCACAATTTAACCAATATGGTTCTGTTTCAGTTCAGCCTGAATGGTTTCATGAATGGGATAATGGAAAACAAAGTCTGACCTTTGTCCCGTTTAACCGTTGGGATCAATATGATGAGAAACGCACACATTCAGATATTAGAGAATTAAGCTGGCTAAAGGTTTTTGACGAATCTGAATTAAGAGTCGGTGTGCGCAAAGTATTTTGGGGGGTATCTGAGTCACAGCACCTTGTTGATGTAATTAATCAAACGGATTTGGTTGAGAGTACAGACGGTGAAGAAAAGCTTGGTCAACCTATGATCAATTACGCTTTAATCAATGATTGGGGGACGGTTGATTTTTTCGTTCTTCCTTATTTTCGTGAGCGCACTTTTCCAGGCATAAATGGCCGTTTACGTACATCACTGGTTGTGGATACAACGAATCCAGATTATGAATCGAAAGATAAAGAAAAGAACATTGATTATGCAATCCGTTGGTCACACAGTATTGGTGACTGGGATATTGGTCTAAGTCATTTTGATGGTACAAGTCGAGATCCATCATTTGTAGTCGGATTAGATGCAAGTAGTAACCCGGTTTTTCGCCCCGTCTATAATCAAATGCAGCAAACCGGAATAGATTTGCAAGCAACCAAAGAAGCATGGTTATGGAAGTTAGAAGCTATTAATCGACGGATGAAAGGTAAAAGTTATGTTGCTGCCACTGCCGGCTTTGAATATACCTTCTATAGTATTTTTGAAAGTGCATCAGATATTGGGTTGGTGATGGAATATCTATATGATGATCGCGGAACGAAGGCACTTACCCCGTTTGAAGATGATCTAATGGTGGGCTTACGCTGGACCAACAATGATGAGAATGATACTACTATCTTGTTTGGTGTTATTGCTGATAGGAGTGACCGTTCTCGTTTGTACAGCATAGAAGGTAGTCGCCGGATCGGAGATAGCTGGAAACTCAATATTGAAGCGAGGATTTTTGATGGAATCCCGCCTGCCGATCAGTTTCTATATCCTTTCCGGCAAGACAGTTTTGCACAGGTTGAGTTAGCCTATTATTTTTAGTCAGGCTGAAAATTCAACCAGATAGCCGCCAAACTTTCGAATATTTAAAACGCCAGTATCTAAAATCAGATACTGGCCTTTTATGCCTTTCAGAACGCCTTCAATTTCCGGTGTTTTATCAAAATTGAGCGATTTCACTTTGTCAGGATAGGCATCAACAGGAAACTCAATATTGATGGTTTCTTCATTCAGCAATTCAAGTTCAGATTTCCCAAATTCTTTTTCGATACGTTTAATTTCATTAGCAGCTAATTCGAGCAACTCATCCCGTTTAGCGGCTAAATCTACATGATCAGGTGTTCCTTTGAGCATTTTTCGCCAATCGGTACGATCAGAAACATGATCTTTAAGGGCCATTTCCAGCTTGCCGGATAATAGACGGTTTGAGACTTTAAAAATGGCGAGTGCTTCGCTGGCACCCTGATCAATCCAGCGTGTCGGTATTTGACTCGCTCGTGTAATCCCGACCTTTATGCCTGAAGAATTAGCCAGATAAACGTAATGCGTATTGAAGCAGACCTCTTCACCCCATTTAGGCTCGCGACATGTACCTTCATGAAAATGGCATGTTTCCGGTTTCATGATGCACATATCGCATTTGGCTAAGGATTTGAAACAGGGAAAACAAAAGCCCTGATTGTAACTTTTGCTTGTTTTTCGACCACATTCAATGCAATGAATTGCATCAAGGTATTTTAGCTTTATTTTTTTTCCAATATAAGGATTTAACGAAATACACTCATCATCCAGAGGAAGCTGATATTGTACCGGAGCCCCGATGTCAGTCAGCATTTTTTGTAGGTGGCCAGATTTTTTCATGCTGTTATTTTCTCATACTCAATGCGGACAAGCGAATCAAAAAATAAAACGAAAAATTGAAAATAAAGAGGATAATTAAGTAAAATTTTTTATTTTTTGGCCGCTATATAAAAGGAATGTATGTAATTGATGAATTCTGAAGAAGTAATGTTAAAAAAATCGACTAAAAATATTTTTAAATTGGGTGTTCGGCAGAAAGTATTACTCATTTTAATGTTTGTCTTATTAATGTCATTAACCATCAGTGGCTGGTTTGCGTTAGAAGAAGAAAAACAGAGTGTACTAAATGAAGTGGAACAAAGGGGCACGGATATTAGCCGTTTTGTAGCCAAATCACTGGCTTATGGTGTGGTGGGTTATGATTATCATACGATCGATCTATTACTAAAAGCGATAGTGCAGTCTGAAGATGTTGGTTACAGCAAAGTAATCAATCTAAAAGGCAATACGATGGCTGAAGCAGGTGAACTAATAGAAAATGACACTTCAAAAATGGTTGTGTTTAACGAAAAAATTATACTGGATGATGATGTTGTTGGTCATTTAATGCTGGGCTTTAGCACAACTAAAACGATGCAACGAATTGAAAACCAGAAATTTGCTTTAATTAAACGTGAAGCTTTTATTATTTTATTGATTGCCTTTGGTGAATTTATTGCGCTTTCATTTATTATTATTAAACCGGTTAGTTCAATTACAAAATCACTTAAAGATCGTGAAGATGAAGAGGGAATTGCTCTGGGCACTATTCCAATTACAACTAATGATGAGTTTGGTGAACTGGCAAAACAATTTAATGAATTAAGTAAAAATTTAAATCTTGCAAATAGCGAATTACAGTCAAGAGTTGATTATGCAGATGAGCAGTTAATAAAAACGAATAATATTTTATTAAAGAGATCTGATGAATTATTGAAACTAAATGATGAGTTTAAAAAATTATCTGTTACTGATTCATTAACCGGGCTTTTTAACCGACGGCATTTCGAGAAAATATTACACAATGAAATTGAATTAACTGGCAGGCATGGTGATATTTGTAGTTTACTGGTTTTCGATATTGATCACTTTAAAATAGTAAATGATACTTATGGACACATGCACGGTGACACAGTGATAAAAATGATTGCTGAGGTAATGAAAACACGTTTAAGGGATACAGATATTTTGTGCCGCATAGGGGGTGAAGAGTTTGTTGCAATATGTAAACGTGCGACTAAGGCAGAGGCAATTGAACTAGCTGAAGATATAAGGAAGTCAGTTGAAAAAAAGGTGACTATAGTTGGCAAAGATGAAATAACAGTCACTATATCAACAGGGATATCAACCATAAATAGCGGTAACGTTAAGTTATACGAAAATAATTTTTTTAAAGTTGCTGATATTGCACTTTATAACAGTAAAGAAAATGGCCGAAATCGGGTTACGCATTATGAAGATATGCAAGAATAATTGAAATGCAATTCAAGAGGGGTTTAACCATGAAGTACACAAATATGTTCATCATATTATTATTGGTATATTCAAATATATCATATGCGAAAGAAGAACTTGTGTTTGGTTCTGTTGCGATGGATATTCCTGCGGTCATGCATAAACGACTTAAGCCGTTAACACAATATTTAAGTCAGCGATTAAACAAACCTGTTGTCTTAAAACTTTCACCAAATATGGGTGCAGCAATAAACGAAGCCGCAGAAGGCAGGGTTGATATTGCCTATTTAACGCCGGTTGCTTATTTACGGGCACATGAAAAAGGGAATGCACAGTTAATTGCAAAAACAGTGACGAAAGGAAAAGCGAGCTTTAAGTTAATGATTGTTGTAAAGGAAAATAGCCCGGTTAAATCTGTTAATGACTTAATCGGAAAAAGTTTTGCTTTTGGCGATGAGCGGGCATTGTTACAACGTGCAGCGGTAGTAGGTGCAGGTATTAAACTTAATCAATTTAAGGAGTACCGGTTTATTGGTCACTATGACAACATCGCGCGTGCTGTAATGAATGATGACTTTGATGCAGGTATATTAAAAGACACAATGGCATATAAGTGGCAGGGAAAGGGTATAAGAATCCTTCATGCTTCGCCAGCATTACCTCCTTATAATATTGTTGCGAGTAAAAATGTAAATAAAAGTACGTTAAATGAATTAAAGCAGATATTTTTGTCGTTAGATAAAAACAATCCTGACCACCTAAAAGTGATAAAAGCGATTGATAAAAAATATGATGGTTTTGCGGCGACGAGTGATGCTGAATATGATGTTGTCAGAAAGTTAGTTGCACCGTTTGAATAAATTTTAATTTTTGATGTATAACAAGGCCCTCTTTATGAGGGCTTTTTTTTGATATTTTTATTTATGATAGGCTGGACTTAACTCATGCACGGCATCAACAAATGCTTTGGCATGTTCAGGATCAACAAACTGATGAATCCCATGGCCTAAATTAAAGACATGACCTGTGCCGTTGCCATAACTTTCCAAAATGCTTGCCACTTCTTCACGGATACGTTCAGGTGATGCGTAAAGAACAGAAGGATCCATATTTCCCTGTAGTGCAACTTTGTCTCCGACACGTTGACGTGCCAGACCAATATCTAACGTCCAGTCGAGACCTAATGCATCGACGCCGGTTTCAGCCTGTGCTTCTAACCACTGGCAACCGCCTTTACTAAACATAATAACCGGCACTTTTCGGCCTTCGCTTTCACGATTTAAACCATCAACAATTTTCTGCATATAACGCAATGAAAATTCTTTGTAATCGCGGGTTGTGAGTACACCACCCCAGGTATCAAAAATCATAACGGCTTGTGCGCCATGTGCAATCTGAGCGTTGAGGTATTCAATAATGGTGTCAGCAAGTTTATCTAAAAGTTGATGCATAAGTTGAGGCTGGTCATACAGCATGCCTTTAACTTTGGCATAATCTTTCGAGCTGCTGCCTTCAACCATATACGTTGCCAGTGTCCAGGGACTACCGGTAAAACCAATCAAAGGAACACGGCCATCAAGTTCACGACGAATCATACTGACAGCGTCCATGACATAACCGAGTTCCTCATCCATTGCGGGTGTGAAAAGTTTATCGATATCGGCTTTAGTGCGAAGTGGGCGTTCAAAACGCGGGCCTTCACCTTCTGCAAAATATAACCCCAAACCCATTGCATCAGGCACAGTGAGAATATCGGAAAACAGAATCGCCGCATCAAGTGGAAAGCGATCCAGAGGTTGAATAGTCACTTCAGTGGCTAACTCGGGCGTCTTACATAACGTCATAAAGTCACCGGCTTTCGCACGACTGGCTTTATATTCAGGAAGATAACGACCTGCCTGACGCATCATCCAGACGGGTGTCATATCTACAGGTTCTTTTAGTAAAGCTCTAAGGAAACGATCATTTTTTAATTCTGACATAGTTTTTAACGCAAAGACGCAAAGACGCAAAGGACGCAAAGTTTAAATAAATTTACTTTGCTTAATTGCGTTTAACGTTGCTGCATCCTCTACCGTTATACGGATTTATAGTTATTGTTAATGCAAAAATGGATAGGCTATGAAGCTAGACAAAATATTTTCTCTGCGTTCTTTGCGTCTCCGCGTCTTTGCGTTGGGTTTTGATCTTTTTTAAACGTCTAAATAATCCAAAATGCCTTCAGCTGCCTGACGACCTTCGTATACTGCGGTGACCACTAAGTCTGAACCGCGCACCATGTCGCCACCTGAGAAAATTTTAGGATTAGTTGTTTGGTGTTTAAATTTCTGTTCAAGTGGTGCTTTAACACGACCTCGATCATCAACATCAAGATTAAAATCATTAAACCAGTCAGCCGGACTTGGACGGAAACCAAATGCAATAATAACAGCATCTGCCATAATGATTTCTTCAGAACCTTCGACAGGCACCGGACTACGGCGACCACGTTCATCAGGTTCACCAAGTTCAGTAGTAATAACTTTTACGCCCTCAACACGACCATTACCGACTATTTCAATCGGTTGTCGATTCCACATAAAGTTAACACCTTCTTCCTTCGCGTTGGCTACTTCTTTTTTTGAACCTGGCATATTCGCTTCGTCACGACGATAAGCACAGGTAACAGAAGCAGCATTTTGACGAATAGCGGTACGGTTACAATCCATCGCAGTATCACCACCACCTAAGACAACAACATGCTTTCCTTGCATCGCAATATAATCTGTTGCATCTTTTTCAAAATCATAACAATGATTAACATTAGAAATTAAAAAATCGAGAGCAGCATAGACACCCGGATTATCTTCACCAGGAATACCGGCTTTCATTGAATTATATGTTCCCATACCAAGGAACACGGAGTCATATTCATCAAGAATAGTCTGGAACGGAATATCTACGCCTACTTCAACGTCAAGTTTAAAAGTGACGCCCATTTCTTCAAAAATTTGTCGGCGGTGTTGCACCACTTCTTTTTCAAGTTTGAATTCTGGAATACCAAACATGAGTAGACCACCGATTTCAGGATGGCGATCAAAAACCGTGACGTTAACACCGTTACGCGTGAGAATGTCTGCACAGCCTAAACCTGCTGGACCAGCCCCGATGACAGCAACTTTTTTACCTGTATCTTTTACTTTTGATAAATCAGGACGCCATCCTTGTTCAAAAGCGGTATCACTAATGTACTTTTCGATAGAACCAATTGTTACTGCACCAAAGCCATCATTTAAAGTACAAGCACCTTCACACAAACGATCTTGTGGGCATACACGACCACAAATTTCAGGAAGGCTGTTGGTTTGGTGGGATAGTTCTGCGGCTTCAATAATGTTACCTTCAGAAATAAGCTTTAACCAGTTAGGGATATAATTATGTACTGGACATTTCCATTCGCAATAGGGATTACCGCATGCTAAACAACGGTCAGCTTGTTCCGCTGCTTTGGCTGCATCGAATGGAGCGTAAATTTCACGGTATTCTTTTTTCCGTGACTCGGAATCTTTCTTTACCGGTTCGATTCGATTTACGTGTAAAAACTGAAAATTATTTGCCATTGTTTATATTTTCTATTCGTTATAGGTTATTAAATTTAATTATGCTGCAGTACTTTGTAAATCTGTTAATAAAAATTCCATACTTGCTGCTTTTGGCTTAACTAACCAGAAGTGACAGAGGGCATCTGCAAAGTTATCAAGAATATCCTGGCCTCGCGGACTGCCGGTTTCTTTCACGTGCTCTTCAATCACTTCACGTAAGTGAGAACGATAGGCTTGCATTACTTCAGCACCAATGCGTTCGATATCAACATCCTGATTGATACGATCTGCAAAATGATTTTCCTCATCATAAACATAAGCAAAACCACCGGTCATACCTGCGCCGAAGTTAACACCTGTGTCACCCAGTACGGTAACAAGACCGCCGGTCATATATTCACAACCATGATCACCAATGCCTTCAACCACAACATGGGCACCGGAATTACGAACACAAAAACGTTCACCCGCTAAACCAGAAGCAAAAAGTTTGCCGCCCGTTGCACCGTATAAACAGGTATTACCTATAATCGTTGTTTCATGACTCCTGAACACACTGCCTTTTGGCGGATGGATTGATATCTTACCACCGGCCATGCCTTTACCAACATAATCGTTTGCATCGCCTTCAAGCTTCATGTGTAAACCACCGGCATTCCAGACACCAAAGCTTTGGCCTGCCGTACCACTTAAGTTTAGGGTAATAGGATACTCTTCCATGCCTAAGTTGCCATGACGTACTGCAATTTCACCGGATAAACGCGCACCAATTGAACGGTCAATATTTTCAACGTTATAGCTGAACTCACCACCGCTTTTCTTTTCAATTGCTGTAATCGCATCACTCACCATTTTTTCTGCTAACTCACCTTTATCAAAAGGTTCGTTTTTAGCTTCAACGCAGAACGCGGGTTTATCTTTTGCAACACCGGCATCAGATAACAACGGCGATAAGTCTAATGCATTTTGTTTAGCCGTATTGCCGTCTAATATTTCTAATAAATCTGTACGCCCAATAAGATCAGTCAGTTGCTTAATGCCTAATGCAGCCATTAACTCACGTACTTCTTGCGTGATAAATTTGAAATAGTTTGTCACCATTTCAACTTCACCTATGAAGTGTTTTTTGCGCAAGGTTTCATCTTGTGTCGCTACACCGGTGGCGCAGTTATTTAAGTGGCATATACGTAAGTATTTGCAACCCATTGCAACCATTGGGCCGGTACCAAAGCCAAAACTTTCTGCACCTAAAATGGCAGCTTTAATGATATCTAAACCAGTTTTTAAACCGCCATCTGTTTGTAAGCGAACTTTACCGCGTAAATTATTCGCGCGTAAAATTTGGTGTGTTTCGGTTAAACCGAGCTCCCATGGACCACCGGCATATTTAACCGAGGTTAAAGGTGAAGCACCTGTGCCACCGTCATAACCAGAGATAGTAATTAAATCAGCGTAGGCTTTTGCAACCCCCGCTGCGATTGTTCCTACGCCTGCTTCTGATACCAGTTTCACAGAAACTAAACCATCTGGATTGACTTGTTTTAAATCATAAATAAGCTGTGCTAAATCTTCGATAGAATAAATATCGTGATGCGGCGGTGGTGAAATTAAAGAAACACCCGGTTTGCAATAACGTAACGACGCAATATAGTCGTTTACTTTGTGACCCGGCAGCTGTCCACCTTCACCTGGTTTTGCACCTTGTGCCACTTTAATTTGCATCACTTCAGCACTGCGTAAGTAGGCAGGTGTTACACCAAAGCGACCGGAAGCAACCTGTTTAATTTTAGAACGTTTAATCGTGCCGTAACGTTTAATATCTTCGCCACCTTCACCTGAATTAGAACGACCGCCTAACTCATTCATGGCTTGTGCTAAAGTTTCATGTGCTTCAGGTGATAACGCACCTAATGACATGGCGGCAGAATCAAATCGCTGCACAATACTTTCGAAAGGTTCAACTTCGTCGATATTGATGGCTTTAACATTGTCGCCATCTTCGCGTAGCTTTAAAAGATCACGTAAAGAAATTGGCGCACGATTATTTATTTGATCGGCATATACTTTATAGTCTTCGTATTTACCACTTTTAACCGCAACTTGTAACGCGTTAACAACATCAGGATTGTAAGCGTGATCTTCTCCGCCATGGACAAATTTTAATAAGCCACCCTGATCCATTTTCTTGCGTGAATTCCAGGCAAGTTTACAGAGTATGCGTTGCTCAGCTTCAATCTCTTCAAAGCGGCTACCCTGAATGCGGTTTGTTGTTCCTTTAAAACAAAAATCAACAACGTCCTGACTTAAACCAACCGATTCAAATAGTTGGGCACCACGATAGCTTGAGATGGTTGAAATACCCATCTTCGAAGTGATTTTATATAAACCTTTATTGATGCCTTTGCGGAAGTTCTCATTTAAAACTTTTGTATCAAAACCTGAAATCTCTTTTGTACGCGTCATGTCACTTAAGCAGGCATACGCTAGATATGGATAAATGGCAGTCGCACCATAACCAATTAAAGTAGCAAAGTGATGTGGGTCACGCGCCGTTGCTGTTTCTAAAACGATGTTGGCATCACAACGGACACCTTCATGAATTAAATGATGATGTATGGCGCCTGTCGCAAGTAAAGCATGAACAGGGCGAGTGTCTTCACTGATATCTTTATCCGTTAAGATAATAATCACTTTACCGGCCTTAATAGCCGCGGTTGCTTTGTTGTTGATATCTTCGAGTGCTGATTTTAAATCAATATCTTCAGGGTAATTTAATGAAATGACTTCATTGGCATAATCACTGTTGCTTTCACCGAGTTCAATTAACCGGGTAAATTTAGTGTGCGATAAAACCGGTGAATTAACTAATAGACGTGCAGCATGTTCTGCGGTTTCTTCAAACATGTTTTGTTCACGACCAAAACATGTTTCCAGTGACATCACGATTTGCTCACGGATGGGATCAATCGGTGGATTAGTGACTTGTGCAAACTGTTGGCGGAAGTAATCAAACGGTGAACGTTCTTTGCGTGAGAGGACAGGGAACGGCGTATCGTCACCCATTGAACCAATCGCTTCCTGACCGTCTTCGCCTAAAACACGCATGATCTGATCGCGTTCTTCAAAACTGACCTGGAATAATTTTTGATATACATCTAATGTATCCGCTTCCATTGCATCAGCGCCGTTTTCTGCTTCGAGTTGTGACTCAAGATGAATGGCATTTTCAGTCATCCATTTTTTGTATGGTTTTGCTGATTTTAAACGCTGATCAACCATTGCGGGTAAAATGAGCTCGCCCGTCTGAGTATCAACCGCCAGCATTTCGCCAGGTTTCAAACGCCCTTTTTGTGCAACATCTTCTGGCGCGTATTGATAGACACCGATTTCAGATGCAATGGTGATATGACGATCTTTAGTGATCATCCAACGTGCCGGACGTAAGCCATTTCTATCCATACTACATGCTGCATGACGACCATCGGTTAAAACAACACCGGCCGGGCCGTCCCATGATTCCATGTGCATGGAGTTATATTCATAAAAGGCGCGTAAATCTGCATCCATATTGGCGACGTTTTGCCAGGCAGGTGGAATTAATAAACGCATCGCACGGAAGATATCCATACCACCAGCTAATAAAGCTTCGAGCATATTATCCATTGAATTTGAATCTGAACCTGTCATTGAAACAAGTGGACGCACATCTTCCATTGGAATCTGTGGGCTTTCAAATTTATGACCACGTGCTACTGACCAGTTACGGTTTCCCTGTACGGTATTGATTTCACCGTTATGTGCTAAATAGCGGAAAGGCTGAGCCAAACGCCATTGTGGCCAGGTGTTGGTTGAGAAGCGTTGATGGAAAACAGCTAAAGCCGTTTCGAAACGTTCATTATTTAAATCTTCATAAAAATCCGGTAAGTGCTCTGGCATAACCAGACCTTTGTATGAAATGACCGATGAAGAGAGGGTTGGGATGTAAAAAGCGTCATCATTATTTTCCAGCGCCTTTTCTGTGCGTCGGCGTGCGATATAAAGGTGTCTTTCAAAAGCTGTGCTGTCCATGCCATCAGCAGCATTAACAAAAATTTGTTCAATTTGGGGCAGTGATTTTAAGGCTTCTTCACCACAGGCATCTTTATTAATAGGAACAATACGCCAACCAGCGATAGTAAGTCCTTCCTTACTAATTTCTGTTTCAAGTTGGGTGCGAGCAGCATCGGCTTTTTTGCTGTCGGTATTGAGGAAAACCATACCCACGGCATAGCGTTCAGACAGGTCGAAATTGAGGTCAGAAGCGGCAGCTTTAAAGAAACTATCGGGTTTTTTCAGCAATAAACCACAACCATCACCGGTTTTTCCGTCTGCAGCAACTGCACCACGGTGAGTTAAGCGGGCAAGGGCATCAATTGAGGTTTTGAGTAACCAATGGCTTGGTTTGCCATCCATTTGTGCCATGAGGCCAAAACCACAGTTATCACGTTCAAATTCAGGGCGGTAAAGCCCACCATTCATACCAGAATAATTTGCATGTGTTGATTCGGGGTTGTTTGTCTTTTTAATCACTATCTTCTTCACCGGATAATCGTCGTATCGCAGCCACTCAGAGCATTTTCTCGAATGGCAAACAGCCTAAATTCAGTCCATTTTATTGAAAAACCTCAGCGGGAACGCTGAGCGAAATGGCCAAGCAGTATACAGCGAGCGGCGATTTGCTTCAATCCAAAAAGGGGGGTGGGGGAAGATTTGTTGATGAAATATTTGCTTGAATTAAAAGAAATGCTGCTTAAATAAAGCTTAAAAAACAAGGGGTTATATTGTTCTAGATTATTTTTTGGTGCTTTAAATTTACTGAGGTTGGCACCCCGGGCATGAAAACGGGGGAAGCCAAATGAAGACGGCCTTAACTTGGCTTCCCCCACTTTCATATCTTTATCCCGAAGATTTAATATTGAATGACGCAGATTTGTATTTGCAGCTCAGGTTAATTAGTTCAGCTCCGCATGAATCGCACCAAAACTTCGCGCCCAGGGTTTTGCTTTTTGTACTGCTGCAGGAAGTTTACTAATGGCTTGTTTGGCCGTTGAGTAACTGGCGTAACTACCATGCACTAAAATATACCAGTCTTTGCCATCACGGCGTCGATGAAAGTAGACCGCTTTGCCTTCTAACTTATAGCGTTTGATAAAAGCTTGAATGGCTTTTTTGTCTGTACCGGCAGCAAGCTGCAACGTGTAATGACTCGGATCCTGACTCCATAACCAGCCTTCCTGATTATTTGTGGGAGGCGAAGAAATGACAGGAGTTTTAGTCGCCAGTGTTTTTACCGAGCTTGTTGCAGACAAAGAGGGAAGAATACTTGCGAATGAACGTACCCAGGGTTTAGTGATACCTTTAGGTAATTGCTTTGCAGCAGTCTGTGCCGCTGCTTTTGTTGGATAGTGATTGTAAATTAAGGTAAACCAGTCTTTATTATCACGTTTAGTTTTAAAAATTGCTGCATCGGCAGTTAAAGAGAATTTCTTAAGATAAGCCGGTAAGGTATTTTTATTATGTGTGCCTAAAAGTTGCAAGGTAAAATGGTTTTTATTTTGTTGTTTGATCCAGTTTTGTCCATATAAACCTGAGCCGTGTGTTTTTTGAATTTGTAACGGCTTAGTTGATGGTTCACTTATAGTTTTATTTTCTGTAAGTCTTTTAGGTTTTGCTTTTTCTTTGTTCGTTGCAACAACATTAAAACTAATTGTGTTTGATTCAATATTCCGTAAAGGATCAATAACCGTGACGTCCCATGTGTCGGTCTGCATACCTACGTTGAGAATTAAATTCATGTAAGTCTCACTGGTAATATTCACCTGTGCATCTGCAAGGATTTTTTCTTTTCCTGTCCAGCTTACTTTTACTTTTTGTCGTTTATGAAAACCTGCACCACTGACAGAAATAATTTGTCGTTGTTTGCTTGCAGGTATTGGGTTTGGATTGATCGATGATAATTTAAGTGCTGTTGAAGCTTTATTTATCGTGGTTGCTTTTACAGTTTCTGGCTCAATTTTATCTTTAGGCTTTTCATTTAAGGCAAATTCTATTGTCTTTTGTTCAGCCGGAGGCGTTTCAGCGGTTGTTTTTGTATCAGGTGTTATTGGCGATAAGACAGGAGCCTCAGTCTTTTTCTCAATTTCAGTTTCAGTTGTTATCTCTGCTGGTTCTTCAAATAAACGATTAATGTCATTTTGAAAAAATAAACCCGCAGCAAGCAGTATTAAGGCAAAGCCACCGAGTAATATATTTCGAAAATTAAAAGGACTACCCTGATTAATCAGTTCGTTATTTAGTTCTGCCTCTTCAGGAGTAAAAGGCTCGCTGTCATCGAGCAAATTCTGATGTGCGTATTCATTTATTTTTGCGGGTAACCCTGCCGAGGCTTTAAAAATTTTATGCACCAGTTTTGGGGTAAAAGGACTGGTGCCATCGAGTCCGGCTACGGCTAAACGATGACGTAAATATTCTGCAGTTTCGGATTCATCTAACGCAGGAATTTCCATGCCATGAGTTACGCGTTCTTTTAAAGAATGAATAGCCGGATCTTCGAGCATGGTTTCTATTTCTGGTTCGCAGAATAAAATTATTCGCAATGCGGTTTGCTGATCTGAATGGTGTTCAGCAAGATAAAGCAAAGCCTGCAACGCATCTTTTGGTAGTTCATGCGCATCATCTATAATTAAAATAGGTACGTAAGAGGCCTGATGCATGTAGTCTAATTGCGAACTTAAAACTTCATACAATGCAGAAGGGTCAAGAGGGGTTTCGGTAATATTAAAACCATGTGCAACTTGTTTTAATAACAGGCTGGCATCCATCATAGTGTGAGATTGAATTTCACAAATTTGCCATTCTTCAGGTGCAGTATTGATGAAACGTTGTTTAAGACTGCTTTTACCAACGCCGCGTTCACCGGTAATAATGAGTAACAGGTTGCCGTATTGGGTATAGTGTTTTAGTAGTTCAAGTCGTTCGGTAAGCGCAGGATTTAAATATAAAAAACGATCGTCTTGTTGCAGGGAAAAGGGGGCTTCGGTTAAACCGTATGACGCAAGATAGGTCGGTTCAACATTACTAAGCTGGTCTATGTTATGTGGGTCATAAGTCATAAGTATTTTTCCTTAATATCATAACTCAGTTCGGTTGTTCTTGTCCTTGTAAAAATACCACCTTGAATCCACGTTTAAGTTGCGAATCACGTACTCGTAGCAAAGCATCCTGAGCCATTTCCAGATTGTCAAAATGGTCACGTTTAATTCGTCCGGAGCGGCCTTGCTGACCCCATTCACGTATTAGCGTCCAGCCTTCAAGCAGGTCTTCCAGTAATAATAACTGGTAATACCGGGATGGCTTATCTTCTAGAGCAGGTATTTGCATGTAGACGCGCATAAGAGTTGGTTTATATCTCTATTAAGTTAATTCTGTAGGATCAAATAGTCGCTTATATTCTTTTATTGCATAACGATCTGTCATGCCAGCGATATAATCCGCAACAATACGTGCCCGGCCAGTGTCACTGTGTTTTTCTTCTTCTTTTTTTGCTTTATCGCGATACTCCGGTGGCATAAGTCGAAGATCATTTAACAGCGCGTCAAAAAGTTTACTGACCACATTGCCTGCTTTATGGCTCATTCTATAAACACGATAATGACGATATAAGTTTTCTCTTAAAAAACGTTTTAGTTCCAGATGCATCTCGAGCATCGGTTCACTAAAACTGATCAGGCTGCCATTGTACTGTCGAATATCTTCGATAGACTGAGGTTGAGCTTTCAATAGTTGCTGTGAGCTTTGGGCGATGAGATCTTTAATTTGTTCATCGATCATACGACGTACAATTTCATAAATTGTGCGTTTGTTATCAAGTTTTGGATAATCTTTTTCAACACGACTATACAGCGCATTAAATAATTTTGTTTCACGTAACTGCTCGATGGTAATAAAACCGGAACGAAGGCCATCATCAACATCATGACTGTTGTAAGCGATAGCATCTGCAAGGTTTACCATTTGTGCTTCAATATTAGGCTGGGTTTTATTGATAAAACGTGCACCAATATCACCGAGTTGCTCTGCATTTTTAATTGAGCAGTGTTTTAAAATTCCTTCACGGCTTTCAAAGGTAAGATTGAGTCCATTAAATGCCGCATATTTTTCTTCTAACTCATCTACCACTCTTAATGACTGCAAGTTGTGTTCAAAGCCGCCGTAGTTTTTCATGCAATCATTTAAGGCATCCTGCCCGGTATGGCCAAATGGGGTATGTCCAAGATCATGTGCCAGAGCGATGGCTTCACTTAAGTCTTCATTAAGATGTAATGCGCGGGCGATCGTTCGGCTCATTTGTGCTACTTCTATAGAATGCGTTAAACGAGTACGAAATAAATCACCTTCATGATTTACAAAAACCTGAGTTTTGTATTCAAGCCGTCGAAATGCGGTTGAATGAATAATACGATCACGGTCGCGTTGAAATTCACTACGGTGCTTAGGGATTTCTTCAGGGTAGCGGCGACCTGAAGATGATTCATTATTTGCGGCATAAGGTGCAAGTTCTGACATTCATTTTTATCCTTTATAGACCATCGATTGCACGATGCGCTTCGATGGTCTGACGTAGTAAATTATGATCAAAGTCGCTTGTCACAATGGCATCGCCTAATTTTTTAAATAAAACAAAATTAATTTTGCCTGCACGTGCTTTCTTATCAACCGCCATTAATTCAATAAAATGATTGTAGTCCATGTGATGGGGGGCGCGGGTAGGCAGCATGGCCATATCGAGCAGGTTATCAACGCGCTCGACATCACTTTCGTTTAGATTTCCAAGTCGCATGGATAAATCAGCAGCCATTAACATGCCAGTTGCTACGGCTTCACCATGTAACCAGTTTCCATACCCGGTACTTGTTTCGATAGCATGGCCAAAGGTATGACCGAGATTAAGCAATGCACGAACCCCATGTTCTTTTTCATCATCAGCAACAATTTCAGCTTTACAACGGCAAGAAGTTTCAATGGCATAAGAAAGTGCTTCCGGGTCACGCTCTAATAATTTATGCATATTGTCTTCAAGCCATTTAGTAAAGGACATCTCACGAATAAGGCCATACTTAATGACTTCAGCAATGCCGGCGCTGAGCTGATTATCTTCTAATGTATTTAAGGTATCCGAGTCGGCAATGACACAACGTGGCTGATGAAAGGCACCAATCATGTTTTTACCTTTCGGGTGATTTACACCGGTTTTGCCTCCAACCGATGAGTCAACCTGTGCGAGTAGTGTGGTTGGGATTTGAATAAAATTAACACCACGTTGGTAACTGGCAGCAGCAAAGCCGGTCATGTCACCCACAACACCGCCGCCTAACGCTACGAGCGTACAGGTGCGATCAAATTTTGCATCCAATAGCGCATCATAAATAGAATTTAATTCATCTAAATTTTTATATTGTTCACCATCAGGAAGAATAACGGTTTTTACATCATAGGCCGCAAAGGCTTGCTTTACTTTATCAAGGTAAATGGGAGCAACGGTTACATTACTGACGATTAAAACCTGCAAGCCTTTAACATAAGGTTTTATGAGTTCGGGTTTTGTTAGTAAGTCCTGACCAATGAAAATGGGATAGCTGCGATCGCCATTTTGGCCATCTTCGCCTAGTTCAACCTGTAATGTTTTCATCTTCGGGAAACTCAATATTGTTAATCAAAGGTTGATTATAAGTGAATCTGAAAAAAATGCAGAGTGCTTTTCGTATTAAGATTCTTGTAGTTTTTCCAGAATTTCTTTAATTGCTAAACGAACACTGTCTTTGCCAGTATCGATAACAATATCTGCCGTTTCACGGTAAAGAGGGTCACGAATTTTTAGCAATTCTTCTAATTTTGCTTGTGGATTTTCTGTTTGCAACAGAGGACGATTGCGATCTTTTGAGGTTCTCTCCAATAACGTGTTGATGTCGGCATAAAGATAGATGGTGATACCCCGTGACATGAGAAACTGGCGATTTTCTGCATTTAAAATAGCCCCGCCACCCGTTGCTAAAACAATCCCTTTTTTTAGAGTTAATTCATCGAGCATGGCCGTTTCACGCTTGCGAAAACCAGATTCTCCCTCGATATCAAAAATATGCGTGACTGTCACACCGGTGCGATTTTCTATTTCATGATCGCTATCGAAGAACTCAAGCGATAATTCATTGGCAATTTGGCGGCCAATAGTGGTTTTACCCGCTCCCATTAAACCGATAAGAAATATGTTTTTATTAGTTGCCATTAAGCTTTATATTTATTCGGTAAGTGATGGCGTTCTGAGAGTAAACTACAGGAGGTATGTTTTAACATACCTCCTGTAGTAAGCTAGAAAAATTATTTTAAAGTTTTGCGTTATCTTTTAATAGTTTAGGCGTTACAAAAATAAGTAATTCTGATTTGTTATTTTGTTCGAAATTACTTCTAAATAACCAACCAACCAAGGGTAAATCACCAAAGAACGGAACCCGCTTAACGCTTTTTGCTTTAGTTTGTTCGTAAACACCACCAAGAACAATGGTTTCACCATTATCAACTAAAACGTTTGTTTCAACAGCTTGTTTTTTGATAGGTGGACCAGCGTTTGTTGTATTAGCAAAATCAGGGCTATCTTTACTTACCAGCAAATCCATTATAATTCTGTCATCCGGTGTAATTTGTGGTGTGACCTCAAGAGCCAGAACAGCTTTTTTAAATGTCGTTGTGGGTATAGCACTAGCACCACCACCACCAGTACTACTTTGATAGGGAATTTCAGTACCTGTCTCAATTGTTGCTTTAGATTGATCTGAAGTAATGACGCGTGGACTAGAGATGGTTTCTGAACGACCCTCTGTTTGTGCTGCTGAAAGCTCTAGGTCAATTAAAGTTCCAAATGGTAATCTGGCAAGAGCAAGACCTATTGAACCCGCTGATGAAGCTAATGTCGTTACTGGCAAACTAACATTATAGCGGCTTGGCTGTGTAGGTGTGCCTCCTAAACGTGCTACTTCAGCTGATAATGAGTCACCAGATACACCTAGTTCTTCAGTAGCTCTTCTATCACTATTTGAAACACCAAAGCGAACACCCAGCTCCTTACTGAAGTCATTGGTCGCTAATACGATACGTGATTCAATAAGAACTTGTCTTACAGGGATATCTAACTCTTGTACGAGCGAAGTAATGGCAGCAATATTTTTCGCGGTATCTCGAATAAGTAGTTTATTCGTTCGCTCATCAACACTTACACTGCCTCGTTTTGATAAAAGAGAGTTATCTTTCGTTTTCAGCAATGTAGTGAAATTAGATGCTTTTGCATAATTGATTTGGATACTGTCACTTATTAACGGTGCCTGCGCTTCAATTGTTTGATCTAATTTGGCTCTTGCAGCCACTTCTTCTGCCGGTGCTACTGAAATGACGTTGCCATCTTTTACCATTGCCAGGCCTTTACTGCGTAAAATAATATCCAGTGCCTGATCCCATGGAACATTTTTTAAACGTAACGTCACATTACCATTTACAGTATCACTGGTAATAAGGTTTAGGTCTGTGAAGTCTGCAATAAGTTGTAATACAGCACGGACTTCAATACTTTGGAAGTTAAGGGATAAACGTTCACCCTTAAAAGCAAATTTTTTCTTTTGTTTTTCTGCAGCAGATTCTTCCACGATAGGCTTAATATCAACTGTGAAGGAATTATCAGCCTGATAAGCAATTTGTTCAAATTCACCTATACCGGTAATAACAATTTTAACATTACCATTTTGATTAAAAGCATCAATCGTTTTTACCGGTGTACCAAAATCAATCACATCAAGACGACGTTCTAATTCGCTGGATATTGCGCTATCTGAAACAGTCACGGTAATTTGTTCACCGCGAGTTTTGAGATCAACCGGTGTGTTTGGATCAGCCAGGTCGATAATGATACGACCTTCACCTTTTTCACCACGTCTAAAATCAATGTTATTAACATTTTTATCCGTGCTCGCTGTAGCGCCAACAGCGGCACTTGATTTCGCTGCAATACGTTTTGATGGTGAACCACCTAAAGTAACAACAACATCATTTCCATCTACATAGGTATTATATGTCACTAAGCGTGATAAATTGAGTACCACGCGAGTCCGGCCACCCGCTTCAACTGCATTAATGCTGCGTGCTACACCTATACCAATATTTTGAGAGCGTTCCGATAATTTTAATTTTGTCTTTGGAAAGTCAAAAGCAATGCGTGCCGGACTATCAATGGTAAAACTGCCTGGTTCACTTGCTAAACCTTCTAATGACATTCGAATTTGCACCTGATCACCGGGGAGTGATGAGTAATTAATTTCAGTAATGGCATTATCTTCTGCTGTTGCAAGTGTCGGTAGTGCGGCAAGCAGCAAAAAACAGACACTCATTAACACAGCCAGGTAGTGCTGTTGAAGATAAGAAGAAAGGTTAAATGTGTTATTTTTCATGGTGCATCTCCGTCACGGATTATTCTTCACTCAAATCGAGTGAAGCCTCGCGTTCAGTCCACCCTCCCACACCATTGGGGATGATTTCATTAAGTAGTATTGAGTCTTCTGTAATAGCTATAATTTCGCCATAGTTTGAACCCATATGATTACCAGGCAGTACTCTGTATATAACTTTATCGGGAGCGGTAATCAGCGCCCATGTTTTGCCATCCTTTTTAATATGGCCAACAAAACTTAGTGAATCGAGGCTATAGTGTTCAAGCTCTTCACGTTTACGGTTTAAATTTGGGTGTAACCCGGAATCCTGTATCTCAAGACTGGCCTCTTCTTGCGCAATAAAGGGAGTAAAAGGATCGCGTAAGTGACCAACCTGATATAAATAGGTTTCATAAGGTGTAATTTCAGGCAACGGTTTAATTCGACCTTTTGGCAGGGCTTTGACGCTGGTGACGTATTCCTGAAGATCACTGGTGTTATCACTACTGCATGCAGTTAAAAATACAGGCAGGCATAAGCACAACACTTTCATTGCAGGGGTTATTGCAAAAGGTGTTGATTTTTTTGAATGTATTTTAATTTCATTCACCATTCTATTAGTGCCTTGCTTTGATATTTCCACTTAATATTGTCTTCTTGGTTATCGACGCTTTTTACGTTTTTTACGTTTGCCTGATACTTCACTTTCATCAAGGTAACGGTATGTTTTTGCGGTGACATCCATAGTCAATAATCCTTTCTTACCCTTGCCACCTGTTATTGAAATATTTTCCAGTGTGACAATGCGTGGTAATGCCGCAATGCCACTGACAAATTCACCAAACTGGTGATAAGTACCGGTCATTTTTAATGTGATCGGCAGTTCAGCATAAAATTCAATGTGTTTTTCAGGTAATGGTTTGAATAATTGAAACTCAATTCCACTTGCGAGTCCTGTTTGCGAAATATCGACCAGTAAGTCTTCAACTTCGGTTTTACTTGGTAACTGGCGAATCATGGCACCGAATGAATCTTCCATTTCGACCATTTGTGCTTTGTAGGCATCAAGGTTGGCAGCTTTGGCTTGCTTAAGCTCAAAATCACTTTTTAATCGTTTCTCTTCGCTGGTGATGCGATCAAGATTTTCCTGTTGTGCTTGTATATCAACAAAGTAACCCAGTGCCAGCACACCTACGGCTACAACAGCAATAAGTACACCCTTAATCGCTACTGGCCAGGAACCAATATTACTTAAATCAAGATTGTTAAGATCGATGTCTGCCATAATAAACGTCTATTTTTTAGTTTCTTTTTTAGGTTGAGCTAACTGTTCTGCGCGTAAAATGAAATCACGACCGCTGCCTTTTTTTGCCTGACCTTTTTTCTGAATAATATTGAGCTGAGGTTTTGTTAACCACGGAGAACCATCAATATTTCTCATATAAGCTGAAACTCGTGCATTGGATTGAGCAATACCGTTAATGGTTAAACTTTTCCCTGCCTGCTTCAGGCTTTTAATATGCACACCTTCAGGGATGACCTTTACCATTTCTTCAAAGAGGTGAACAATACCGGGACGATTACGTTGTAACTGTTGAATAACTTCCATTCGTGCAAGTAAGCGTTTCTTTTCTTTAGCGATGTTATCGATTTCACGAATTTGTTTTTCTACCGCAGTAATTTCATTTTTAAGGAAGTTGTTACGTGCATCTTGTGCACTGATCATGCGGTTATATTGCAGATGCACAGCCAGAATGATGAGTATCATCAAAATGACAGACAAGCCCAGCATGGTGAGGAACTGGCGAAGTTGCTCTTTGCGTCGCTCTTCGCGCCACGGAAGTAAATTAATATGCGCCATTAATCAAAACTCCTCATCGCCAGACCAGCGGCAATCATTAATGCCGGTGCATCATTACTTAAACTTTGAGCCTTAACCCGTGATGCTAACGTCATATTGGTAAAGGGGTTTGCTACCGAGGTATGTACGCCTAATTTATTCGCTATCATTTCATCGATACCCGGAATCATGGCGCTACCACCGGCAAGGACAATATGATCGACATTGTTGTACTGGCTTGAGCCATAAAAGAATTGCAATGAACGGCTCACTTGTTGTGTCATGGCATCTTTAAAGGGTTCGAGTACTTCAGGAATATAATTATCAGGCAGACCGCCCTGACGTTTTGCCATTCCGGCTTCTTCATAAGATAAGCCATAACGACGTTGAATTTCTTCGGTTAATTGTTTGCCACCAAATACTTGTTCACGGGTATAAATCGTTTTGCGATCATGCATGACATTTAAGGTCGTCATGGTTGCACCAATATCGATAACCGCAACCGTTTGGTCGATACCTTGCTCAGGTAGTTGTGGAATAAGCAGGGAAAAAGCATTTTCCATTGCGTAAGCTTCAACATCAACAATTTTCGCTTTAAGACCCGCAAGTTCAATCGCAGCAATACGAATATCAACATTTTCACTACGTGACGCAGCCAGCAGGACATCAATTCGTTCAGGATCGTTTTCTGATGGGCCAATGACTTCAAAATCGAGATTGACCTCTTCAAGAGGATAAGGAATATATTGGTCTGCTTCGAGTTCAATTTGCTGCTCCATCTCATCTTCAGTCAGAGAAGCAGGCATGGCAATAATTTTGGTAATAACCGCAGAACCGGCTACAGCAACAGCGGCGAGTTTGGTGCGAGATGCTGAGCGCTTAACCGCGCGTTTGATCGCTTCACCCACCGCTTCAACATCGGCAATATTTTTTTCAATAACGGAATTGGCAGGCAAAGGTTCAACGGAGTAGCTTTCGACACGCATGCGATCACCGCTCTGCCCCAACTCAAGAAGTTTGATTGCGGTAGAGCTAATATCCAGTCCTAATACAACTGGCTGCTTTTGTTTGAATAAATCGCCAAGACCCATAGTTTTATCTCAATGCTTGCTTTATTTCTTAATTCTTATTTATTTAAAGCTCTTTCTTAAGTTGCATGCTTTTTTCTTTATTTTGCATGTGCTTACAGTTGTTATTTATATAATACTTTAGGTTGTTGAGTCAACTATAGGACATCTAATGAAAAAATACAAATAGGCGTGACAGCTTTTCATTGAAGCCATATACTTTCTGCTTGTGTGAATGTATCGGTATTTTCACGCACAACCTTAATATAGTGTGGGTCTATGAAGTTATTTTTTAAGAAGTCTGTCACAAATCTTGTGATTTTGATGGCGATTGGCGGAATATTGGCAGGTTTATTTATTGGTGGGGCTTATTTATACCTTTCTCCCCGTTTGCCCGGCATAGAAACGCTAAAAGATGTGAAATTACAGGTTCCTTTGCGTGTTTACGCTAAAAGTGGTGAATTGATCGCTGAATTTGGTGAAATGAAGCGTGAACCACTAAATTATGAGCAATTCCCTAAATATTTGGTGAACGCGGTACTTGCCGCAGAAGATGATCGCTTTTTTGAACATCCCGGCGTTGATTATCAGGGTATTTTGCGTGCTGTTGTCCATTTAATTCGTACCGGTAAAAAAGGGCAGGGTGGCAGTACCATTACCATGCAGGTGGCGAGAAACTTTTTCCTTAGTCGTGAAAAGACATACCTGCGTAAACTCAATGAAATTTTTCTCGCGTTTAAGATTGAAGGTTTTTTAACCAAAGAAGAAATCCTCGCGCTCTATTTAAATAAAATATATCTGGGTAAGCGGGCGTATGGATTTTCTGCCGCTGCACAGGTTTACTATGGGAAAGAACTCGAGCAGTTAAGTGTGGCAGAATTTGCTATGGTGGCAGGGCTTCCAAAAGCACCCTCAAGTTACAACCCCATTAATAACCCCCAACGAGCTCTGCTTCGTCGTAATTATGTCTTAGGACGCATGCGTGATTTAAATTTTATTGATGAAGATATTTATCAGGCTGCACTTGTTGCGGATGATTTAGCGCGAGTACATGGGCAGGATATTGAACTAGAAGCACCTTACATTGCAGAAATGGTGCGGACTGAAATGGTCGCACGCTATGGTACAGCAGCTTACACTGGTGGATATAAGGTATACACGACAGTTGATGTAGCTCGCCAGCGAGCAGCAAACAAAGCATTACGTAATGCGTTGCTTGGTTATGATCGTCGGCATGGGTACCGCGGCCATATCGGCTTTTTTGATATGAATTCAGCTGAAGTAAAGAAAGAAGAAGAGAAGAAAGCTGAAGAAACTAAATTAGAAGAAAGCACTCTGCTGGATACGGATAAGAATACGCCGGCAGTAGAAATTGAAATTCCGCAACTTGATGAGTTTACACTCTGGCGCAAAGAGTTAAATAAAATTTCTAACTATGGCAACCTCGTGCCCTCACTTGTTTTTCAGGTTAATGAAAAGGAGGCTTATGCTTACACGGCAGATAACAAGGTTGTGTATTTGCCCTGGGAACATATTGAATGGGCGCGAACCTATGTTGATGATAATAATGTTGAAGCAGAGTTAATTTCAGCACATGAACGTTTAAAAGAAGGGGATATTATTTATACCGTGCCTTCAGCAAAACCAGGTTGTAGCTGGTTGGCACAAAAGCCCACTGTTAGTGGTGCCCTGGTTGCTTTGGCTCCTGAAGATGGCGCAATCGAAGCGCTTACTGGTGGTTTTGATTATTATTCAGGGAGTAAATTTAATCGAGCAATTCAGGCGTTACGCCAACCGGGTTCGAGCTTTAAACCTTTTATATACACGGCTGCACTTGATAAAGGTTATACCCCAGCCAGTATTATTGCAGATGCACCGGTCGTATTTGATGCTCCGGGTTTAGAAGATACCTGGCGCCCGGAAAATTACAGTGGTCGTTTCTATGGTGACACACGCCTGCGTCTTGCATTAATTAAATCACGTAATTTAGTGTCTATTCGTTTGTTGCGTGACATTGGGATTGGTTATTCAATTCGTTATATAAAACGTTTTGGTTTTACAAAAAAAATGTTACCTCGGAATTTATCGCTTGCTTTAGGTAGTGGTTCTTTAACGCCATATGATTTAGCAAATGGTTATGCCGTTTTTGCTAACGGTGGTTATCGTGTAAAGCCTTATTTGATTGACTATATCGTGGGTGCTAAAAATAAAATTGTATTTCTTGCGCAGCCAGAACGTGTCTGTCGGGTTTGTCGAAAAGATGAAGTCATTGCAAACACAGATGATGCTAAAGCCAAAGATGAGAAGGCTGAAGATGAAGTTTCAAAAAAAGAAGCTGTTACATTACCTGCTTTACCTGAAGACTTAAGTGAATCTTTTCTTTCTTTAATGGATGAAGGAGAACGTTTGCAAGTACAGCAAGGCCCTGTTCAGCCTAAATTGGCAGAACAAATTTTATCTCCACAAACTGCATTTTTAATTAACACTATGATGCGGGATGTTATCCTTCAGGGAACAGGCCGACGTGCGCTGGTCATTGGTCGTAAAGATCTTGCCGGTAAAACAGGAACAACCAATGATCAACGTGATGCCTGGTTTACCGGTTTTAATGCAGATTTAGCGACCATCGCCTGGGTCGGTTTTGATGAAGCAAGACCACTGGGTGAGCGGGAAACGGGTGCACGTGCAGCATTACCGATGTGGGTAGACTTTATGCGAGATTCATTAAAAGGCGTTGAAGAAAAAGATCTTGAGCAGCCACCGGGTTTAGTATCAGTTCGGATTGACCCAAAAACAGGAAAGCTGGCTAACTCAACAACTCAAAATGCGATTTTTGAATTTTTTCTGGCAGACCAGGTACCGACAGAACAAACAGAGGACAGGGTTGGAGGTGGTCAGCTTGAAAATACGCCAACTGAAAACAGACCGGCTGATATTACTGAAGATATTTTTTAATTCCCTGGTAGGTTAAGGTTTTTATGTCGCAACGTGATCATGCTCAAATGCGTCAGAGGCTGGCGCAGAAAACGGCACAAATATTACTTGAGAGTGGTGCAAGGGATTTTTATGCGGCGAAACATAAAGCCGCACATCAACTTGGTGCAACAGATACTAAAAGTTTACCGACAAATTCTGAAATTGAATCAGCGTTAATTGAGTACCAGCGACTTTTCCATGCCACTACTCAACCAGAACACCTGGTTCATTTACGTGAAATCGCCATTGAAGCTATGCAATTTCTTAAAGCATTTAATCCGCGCTTAGTAGGGAGTGTTTTAAGTGGAACAGCAGATAAACATTCTGTTATAAAGCTACATGTTTTTGCAGATACAGTTGAAAGTGTCGGTTTTTATTTACACAATAATAAAATCCCAAATGAACTTGGTGAATGTCGTTTAAAAATCACACCAGAACAATTTCAAAATTATTCAACTTATGCCTTTATTGTTGATGATGTGCAAATTGAACTGGTCGTGTTTTTAGCAAAACAAAAACAAATCCCGTTAAGTCCTGTTGACGGCAAGCCTATGAAACGAGCAGACATAACGGAAGTCGAGTTGTTGTTACATCAGCAAGAATAATGTATTTGCTGAGTATGCAGTTAACGATCTTTAGCAACACCGGTATCAACTGCCGCTTCAGCAACAGCTTTAGGAACAAAATCCTGCAAGCGCGGATCAAAGGGTTTTGGAATAATATAATCTTTACCAAACTCAAGTTTATCAACACCATATGCATCAACAACACTTTGTGGTGCCGGTTCTTTTGTTAAGGCCGCCAGTGCTTTAACGGCCGCGATTTGCATTTCAGTATTAATGCAGGTTGCTCTTACATTTAATGCGCCACGGAAAATAAAAGGAAAACCTAAAACATTATTGACCTGATTAGGATAATCACTTCGCCCGGTTGCTAAAATAATATCATCACGTGTTTTGATTGCGAGTTCAGGATTAATTTCCGGATCAGGATTTGATAAGGCAAATACAATCGGGTTAGCGGCCATCGTTTTTAGCATTTCAGGTTTTAAAAGGTTAGGGCCTGATACACCGATGAAAACATCTGCACCGTTCATTGCATCAGCTAATGTGCGGCGTGACGATTCACGTGAAAATTCATGTTTATATTTATTGACTTCTTCACGACCGTTATAGACAACACCTTTACGATCAACTAAGTATATTTTTCGAGCCCCCAAACTTTTTAACATACGCATTGCTGCAATACCTGCGGCACCTGCACCGAGGCAGACGATATGCGCTTTTTCAATTTCACGGCCACTTATTTCTAATGCGTTTAATAAACCAGCAGCAATGATAATGGCTGTTCCATGCTGGTCGTCATGAAAAACAGGAATATTAAGCTCTTCTATAAGCGCTTTTTCTATCTCAAAACATCTCGGTGCGGCAATATCTTCTAAATTTATTCCGCCAAATGTAGGAGATATATTTTTTACTGTTTTAACAAAGTCTTCAACTGAATCAGCGTCAACCTCAATATCCATGACATCAATATTGGCAAACTTTTTAAACAAAACCGCTTTACCTTCCATAACGGGTTTGCCGGCAAGCGCGCCAACATTACCTAAACCTAAGACAGCAGAACCATCGGTGATAACGGCAACTAAATTTCCTTTGTTGGTATATTGATAGGCCGCTTCAGGATCATCTGCGATGGCGCGTACTGGTGCAGCAACACCTGGTGTATAAGCAAGGCTAAGTTCTTCCTGAGTATCACAGGGCTTGGTTAATGCTGTTGCTGTTTTTCCTGCAACGGGATGAGCATGATAATTGAGAGCAGCTTTTTTGAGTTCGTCTGCGGAGAGTTTTTTATCTGTCATGCCTGGTCCTTTACGAATATAAGTTTACTTGTATCGATCGGTCATGAGCCTGCCAATTCCATGCCCTAACATTATCGCTTGTATAAATTTTACGAGTTAGTAATGAAAAATTCATTTTTTAAGTGTAGCAGCTGAATAACATCTAGTCAGCGTTTTGAATTTGTAGTGACGCAGGATGATGTATAGTCATACGTTGTTCACCCTTTATTTCATATATCCATCCACGAGCAATGAGTTTGTGATGTAGCAAATTTTTTGGATGATATTTTTTAAAATACGGCAACTCTTTTTTTAAAATTCGTAAAGCAAATTTAGTTCCTGATTTTGAATTAAGGTTTAACCAAAATGAAGAG